>SDBS01003974.1_pt1 | contig 14508 bp, 11 predicted proteins | sample 2277091 | NCBI WGS metagenome assembly SDBS01 (sample SAMN10404972, study PRJNA504765) | marine sediment metagenome | isolation source: marine sediment core GS10_PC15, 163 cmbsf | place: Arctic Ocean: Southern Knipovich Ridge | collected 2010
AATCGGCTTTTATATACAGGATAGCACCTGTTCTTTCTTTACGCTCACTTATGCACGAGTTTGACACGGTTTAAAACCGGATTATCTGAATGCGATAATGTTTTCAAAGGGCTAAAATGTTACAAATCATTCTACTTGATATCATAGAGAACTGATGAGAACGAGGAAAAACATGATAAGCTGATTCTCAGTCGTCTTGAATCATGTTCACAAGGCTTTTAATAGCCGCTTCTTGGACTTGGCTATCTATTGTAAACTTTACTCCAATGCCGGATGGAAGAACTCGAACAATTTCGCCGTTGATCTTAAAAGGTTTCTGGTGATCTGGAGACATGAAGGTCATTAAAATCGTTTGCCCTGACGAAAAGGTTTGAGAAGTTCTGATTAACACACCGCTATCGCTCATGTCTTGAATAAAATCTCGAAAATACCGATCCTCTACAGCGTAATCAACTGTCAGTAAACAAGCTTTTCGATCATGTTGTCTTATTTCTCTGCTTTGGCCCTCATCCATATCTTTCAAAAGTTGTGCCTGCCGTTCCAATGACATGTTTTTTATCCGTTCGATCAACTGGGCAGTAACGTTGGGTTCCTTCGCTGGTTGGCCAGAATTTTCCATTTTTTAATGTCCTTTAAAAATATGAAGTTTATTTGCATTGCTAGGGTTTCGGTCTGTCCGGCTTAGGTGTCTGGGTTTTATTCTCGGCCCGTAAGTTCTTAATCGCACCCAGGGCGTCCTCGCGTAGCTGACTCTCGGGATATGTGGCGAGGAACTCTTCAAAGCTCTTCAGCGACTCCTCGTTTTTGCCGTCCATAGCCAGGGTAAGGGAGTTGTTGAACTTTTCAAGTTCTTCGGCCGAGACAACAAGTTCTTCTTTCTTGCCCTTCCAATAGAGATTACCTGCCGATTCGCCCTTGGCGCCCCTGATACCGGCAACAGCCGTGGTAGTCATATCGGTGGCACGCTTTCTGGGGATAATGTGCATAACCTTTTTCAATAAATTGTCCCAGAAACCTCGTTCCTTTTTTACATCTTCAGCATATAACACAGATGCTGCCAATACTAAGGCTAAAGTTAATATTATTACTTTTTTCATTTTAGCACCTCTTTAAATATGATGAATTCGTAAAAAATCGAATTCATCCGGTTTTAGGTTTTAAGTTTTAGGTTTTAGGTTAGGAATTATCATTGTTTACAAATACTTAAAACTTAACACCTAAAACTTAAAGCGCTCGTAAAAAGGCATTTATGACTTTTTACGAGGTCATCAAATATAGTTCAAAGATATTCGTGACAACAGACAATATACTATGTTTGCCCTAATAGTTTAAGTGACATGCTGCGGAATTCCTTGGAAACCTTGGGTTCAATCTTGTGTGCACTGGAGAAGGCTTTTTTTGCCTGATCCATCTTGTTTAGCCTCAAGTAGGCCCTGGTGAGGTTTACCCATACGAGGTAATCGTCAGGGGCAATGGTTACGGATTTTTGTATGTTTTTGCGGCTTCTGCATATCGACCTTCAAGGAAATGGACGTTGCCCAGGTTGTTTATCAGCGCAGCATTCTTTGGGTCTATTTTGAGAGCTTTGGCAAACAACTTTAATGCCTCCCCTGCCTCTCCAGCCTCAGCATATGCAATCCCAAGCTGCAGATATGCGTTAACATCGTTGGGGTTCTCATTAAGGACTTTTAGATACTTCTTGCCCCAGATTTTTACCCACATTTTAAGAAGGGACTTGAACTCATCGTTGAATCGCTTTTCAATCACGTCCCTACTTATGCTTTCGGGCCTTCAATCAGACAAGGGAAGACTTGCAGGTTTATACTTTGACCAGGCAGAATGAAGTTCCATTGTATTGAGGCCTCTGCCTTCCCACTTATAGTATTTTTTACTTCCAACCTCCCAGGCCCTAATAAAAGGCTCGCCGACCATGGTTACCTCAATAGGTGCCCATACCCTGCCTTCGTCTATGACAAACAGTCCATCCATGGTGTCTTCGCCGAAATCAGTCACCATACCAATCGAGAACATCATGAACATATGACCCGGAATTTCAATAAACTTGGTTCTGATGCCAAGGCTCTCAAGGGCTGCAACATATAGTATTACTAAATCGTCACAGTCTCCTGATTTGCGTTTGAGCGTCTCTCTCGGGTGTTGAAGATAGTCCACAAAGTCGGTCTTGCCCGAAGTTATCTGATAGGAGTTTGTTGGATCCTGCATGTAAGTCATGCCCATTACTCCCAGGGCATTGAATATCACGCTGGCATAAAGTAAAGGTTCAGAAGTAACCCTGTACTGGGTTGCGATATAACGGGTGAACTCAAGCAGCACTGAGTCCTTTGTAGTTACAAATGCGGCCACCCTTTCCCTGTCATCCCAGGTCATCTTGTGCTTTTCGTAAATGTTTATCGTGTAATTTTTTGAGAAGGTTTTGAGTTGCTGATTTGAGTAATATGAGACCGTTATTTCGGTCTGTACAGGGGTATCCTCGGTGACGTCCAGTATCTTGTTGTTGAAGACCGCTTTCAAGGTGAAGTCTATATTCTCGCCTGGTGGCAGATTTTCAAGTTCCGTCTCGGAAGGAAAGTCCATGAAGTTCTTAATGCTGAAAGAGACCTTGAGCTTGGATATGCGATCCTTAGTGTTGTTGGTGATCCTTATCCGGCCGATACCTTTGTTTTCGTAAACCTTATAGGTATTGGAGAAGATGTCCTGCATTTCAAGCACGTCTATCTCAAGCGGTGGTCGTGTTCCTATGAAGGTTTTGGTCTCGATAGACGTCTTCTCGCTTTCAACGTCGTCTGTGCTTACGGCAAAAATATTATATAAATACTGAGTTGCCGGTTCAAGTCCTTTGTCTGTGAAGAACGGCTCTTCTGTCCTGCCCACTTCTTTCATGATAGCATCTACTTTCCTGTATACAATATAGTGGGCGAAACAGTCCTCTTTGTTCTTATCCCAAGTGAGTTCTACAAAAAAATCATAAGGAGTGGCTTTAAGCCCGGCGGGGGCTGAGACAATGCGTCTTATGGGAACAGCCGAAACTGTTTCAGACCTGAAGCTCTCATTCCCCTCCCTGGCAAATGCGGTTACAACGTAGTGGTATTCCTTTTCAGGCAGAACATCTTTGTCAACGTAGCTTGCGTCTGACGTCTCTGCCAGGAAGCCAAACTTGCCACTGGCGGCATCGGATTTATAGATTGCGTATTTTTCAACAAAGGATTCGCTGTCCTTCTCCCAATGTATGTTAATGCCTCTTGTGTCTCCTTTTGCAGTAACATTCTGCGGCGGGGCAGGCGTATGTTGAATCATAAAGGACTGTATCCTGCTGTTGCCGGTATCTGAGACCAGAAGCTTAATGTCATCTATTAAAGTGATGGACGTGGGATTTTTCAGGTCCCCGTTGCCCTTGCCTTCGGAGCTGAATTCGCTGATGAATTTGCCGTCCTTTGAGAGCATTTTTATATTACTGGTTCCGGCGTCAAGTATGAATATTTTGTCGTCAGTAACTGTAATCTCAACCGGTTTCTTAATGATATAATCATCTGAAGCCCCTATTCCGAATTCCCTTAAAAGCATCCCGTGTGATGAGAATATCATGACCGATTTATTATTGCTGTCAAGCACATAGAGTGCACCTTTACTGTCCACAGCAATGGCATGAGGAGTCTTCATGAGTTTTCCGGCACCGTCCTTTGCGACAACACCTAGGAACACTCCGTCGGTGTTAAAAGTCTGCACCCTTTTGTTTCCGCTCTCGGCAATATAGACTATCCCCTTGTTTGATATGGCTATGTCCTTGGGGAAGGAGAAACAACCCTCAGAACTCCCGGAGGAGCCGAAACTGAAATCTACCTCACCGTTGTTTCTCAACTTAATAACGCTCTTATTGTCGAGTATCCACAGGTTTTTTCCTTATCAATGGCGACGGATATAGGTTTGCATTTTGGTATGGTTATCTCCTCAACAAATTCGCCGTTTTTAACAGTGTAAACAGTACCTTTTATCCCATCAACCGCATACACAGTATCCTTGCCGTCCCAGACTATTTTTGTTACTTTCTGTTTTGCATCGACCTTGATGCTTTCCAACCATCTGACTGAAGTGGGCGGAGGCATGTATTCTGATTCGATGTCCTTATCACTCCTTTCGGGGTGGAAGATATGGATCTGCTTTCTCTTGGGGTCGGTTACGTATACCTTGCCATTGCTGTCTACTGCTATTCCGGCAATACTCCCGAATTGTGCCCGGCCCTTCCCTTTTGTGCCAAAAGATATGACTTTTTTGAATTGAAAATCGAACTTTTTGATATTGGTAATGCCAAGGTCGGAAACAAATATCCCATCCTTATCGAGGGCTATGGAACAAGACTTCCTGATTCCCTTGAACTTTTTGTAATATTTTCCATCCTGCATGTATACCTTAAGACATTTGTCTTTGCCGTCAACAACGTATATGTAACCCCTGTGGTCTACTGCCAGGTCGAGGGGTTTATTAAGCCTTTCCTCGCCTTTGCCTGTGACACCTATCTCTCCGAGAAATACACCGTTAGGCCCCAGCACCTGTATCCTGTTATTACCTTTATCAGCTACATAGATAACACCTTTATAAATAAAAATATCCCGGGGATAACTAAACTGCTTATGTTTGCTCCCCTTTCTGCCAAAGCTCTCCAAAAAGGTGCCGTCTTTCCTGAACACCGCAATATGCCCAAGGCTCGAGTCGGCAACGTACAGTTTGCCGTCATAGATGGCAAGCCCAGCTGGTTTCTTCAGAATTTTTTCCCACTTTTTATCCTTGCCCCCCAGTGTCATCACGGTCTTGCCGTCCCTGGTCATAACTTTTATTGTACCTATATCTTGGGAAACATAGATCTGCCCTTCATCATCAAACACTATGGAAACCGGGTCCTCGATAGGCAATTCACCGATATAGTTTATCTGATGCATAGCAAATGCTGAAAAAGGGAAAACAACGACAAAAATTAAAAGTGACAGGATATTGCGCATAATTACCCCAAATTATAGTTGATATGGTTTGTTTTAATTGCCTGATTGATTGAATGATATATGTTTTATTAATATTGACAGTTTCGTGAAAAGTAAAAAAATGACTTTTTACGAACGTTTTAAGTGTTAGGTTTTAAGTATCTGTAAGAACAATAAAAAATCCAGCCTAACACCTAAAACGTAAAACGTGATGAATTCGACTTTTTACGAATTCATCAATATTTATAATCTCAACATTACCAAAATTTCGAGCCGGATGTCAAATCTAATAAAAATTTTGAGGGGTGAAAAGTGAGTATATAATCTCTTAGGTTCCGGCTTGTTTAATTTAGGTTAAGGTTGAGGGGTATAACCGTTGATGCAGGATACAATAAATTCCCCGATCTTTTCCGCCGATACTCCAAAAAGCTCCTTCATCTCCACAAGTTCAAGATACGCATCATCCCATACGATACTGTTTTCCTGAACAATGTTTTTGATACGCTCATATTTACCGCCGAGGGCCTTAATCTTTATGGCCAGGGGAACACTTTCCTTAAATGAAATGTTTAATAAAAGCAGATATTCGATCATGCTCGGCGTGGCAGGAGCCACGGAAATCACAGGAATAATGATAATACTGCGGTCGTCTTTACGTCCTTTGCCGATATAAACGTTACCCTCGCGTACGATGATTCTTTTGGTCCCTTTTAGTTTGTTGTCTGTTTCCACCCGGGACGGAATCGGTTTTAAGGATCCTTTTTTCTTTATTATCTCGATTGTGGTTTCATCTGTAAGTTCGCCGAGAAGGTTCAGACCGCCGATCCTGTAAAAGATGGCTCCTTTGATACCTGAAACAATTTCCTGCAGATTTTTAAGGACGATAATATTTCTGTTAATAAGCTGGGAGAAATTGATATTGTATGTGACCAGCGCATCGAACAGGATTCCCTCTAACTTTTCGCTGACACGGCTTGTACCGACAGTGACGGTTTTAGCCTGGTGCCGGATGGCATCCACAGGACGGGACATACAGTTAATCGATTCTCCCAGACATTCAAACAGAGTGTTCAGCATGTTCAGGGCCGTACCTTTTTTGCCGAAGTCTATTTCAAAATCGGATACAGGCAGCCTTCCCAACAGATATTTAAGAAGAAGGGTTAAATCTGATGCTGTCTCAAATCCAATGGCTGTTGGAAAACTGTTCGCGGCTTTTTTCCTTCTGAATTCTTTATAGAAACCAGCTATTATTTCCCGGAAGGATTTTCCCAGGATTAATTCGTAAACATCCAGATCTTTATTTGCGTAATCGTCTATTGTATTCTGGATATCTTCCCGAAATCCATAAAGAAACCGTGATCCCTCGTTAATGGCAAGGGCCGCATAATATCCCCAGATATGTCCCACCAGAGTGTTTACAATGGGTGCAAGATGCTCGCTGACAATGGGTACGTGAAAAACATCCTCCGCATATGGATCAAACCTGTTTTCACCCTCGTTTGCTATGACTACGGGAGTGGCCTTGTGGGCCTGGAATATGGCAGTATCCTTTATAATATCACCGATAACGGTGCCCCTTGTCCCTGCTGCGCAGACTATGATAAGCGGTTCAGACGAAAGATCAATATGTTTTTTATCTTCAACATAATCAGATGAAATCGTCTTGTAGCAGAGTTCACTCAACTTGATCCTGATTTCATCTGCTGAAGCCTTGTTGGGGCCGCTGCCCACGGCCGCCCAGTGTGTCTTGCTTACAGCAAGCCTTTTGGCCGAGTTTTCGATCTCGCTGCGCATGGAAAGGATTTTTCTCATGTGATTGGGCAGCTCAAGAAGCTGTTTTATTTCAGCTGCAACAAAATCATCATCCCTGCGTCCTTGGAGACGGACAATATAAAGACTCAAAATAGCACCGGCAACGATCTGTGAATAAAAAGCCTTTGTTGAAGCCACTGACATTTCAATATCCCGTCCGCTGCTGGTGTACATGACACCGTCAACCTTGAAGGTAATGTCCGAATCCCTCCGGTTAACTATGGCCATTGTATAGGCTCCCCGATCTCTCACCATATCGATAGTGCGATTTGTGTCCGTTGTGGTGCCGGACTGGCTGATGGCAATCACAAGGGCGTCAGCCATACTGTCTGAGTCGTCGCCGTCATTAAGCTTGAATCCGCTGAGCTCTGATGCCTTAAGCGCGTTGATGTTAAACAAGGGACTATTCAGGTAGTAACTCAAAATATCTGCACATGCCAGGGCTGCTACGCCGGCAGTCCCCTGTCCGATAAAAAAGATTCGTTTAATCTTTTTCTTCAACAGGGCCTTTTGCACGGTCTCGGGGAATTCCTTTTCGTCCAGTGTTATTACATATCGTCGATTTTCTTCTTCCCTGATTTTCCAGCGGTTCAGAAGGGTTTTTTCCACAGAAAGCGGAGATTCCAAGATTTCTTTCAAAAAATAATGGGGAAAGCTCTGACGGTCTATGTCCCTTGATGTAATTTCTGCATGCTTTATATCCTTTTCCCCAAGTTCAAACGGAGTTTGGTCGTAAAACATTGCTTTAATACCGCTTAACCCTCCGGCAGATTCCTGGTTCAAGATAAAAATCTGTCCCCGGGTCTTTCCGTTTTTACCCTCGACTTCTTTCTCCCCGTCCATTTTAAGAAAAAAGGGGGTCTCTTCAACCAATCCATATACCTCGGAAGTGGGTATAAAGTGATCTTCCGCGATACCAACAAAGATGGCCTGGCCGCTCCCTTTTTGGGCAAGGAAAAACCTGCCTGGCGCCAGGTCGGTATGCATGGATATGGCGTGGGACCCCTCGAAATCATTGACAGCAAGGCGGAATGCTTCTTCCACATCATGGCCCTGCAGGATATACTTTTCAATCTGAAGCGGAATGATCTTAGTATCGGTGGTTATATCTTTATGTATAAAACCTCCTTGTCGTTCATATTCTTTTTTCAGCTCCTGATAATTATCGATATCTCCGTTAAGACATACGTGGATTATGCCGCTTGTGTGCGCTGTGTTCCCCGTGGCCTTGTTGTCAACAGGATGACAGTTCGGTTCGCTGATTGCACCCATCGAAGCCCATCGAGTGTGGGCAGAAACCGTATGATATTTGTGGGAAAATGTGACCAGTCTCTGAAGGATCTCATCGTTTTTGATCTGTTTTCGCAAAAAATGAATATTATCCCCAAGGCCGCCGATTTCTGCGGCAATCTTGTAAGTAATGGCAAGCGTAGCAAGTTTCTGCCCGTTTTCATCTTTTGTCTCATTAATACTGACGCTGTTGTTGACAAGGACATCTTCCGCTGTTCGCGCTTCTAACTGATCCATAAGATTTGCGTCGCCGATGGTTTCTTTGAATCTTTTGAATTCAGCTTCATCAAGAATAAACATTAGGGAGATACCTGCTGAATCGCGGCCCCTTACCTCAAGACGGTCGATACTGTTCAGTACGGCATCGATCTTTTTGAAGATTGTCACGGCGGAAAGGGCGGGGATTTCATCGGTATTTCTTAACAGATCTTTTACTTTTTTGATATTATCGGCAATCTCTGAGGTTAGGCTCCAGGCAATGTCTTTTAACACCTCGATACGCCGGGACATCACGTCCACCGTATCAGATCTGAGATATCCCACATCCTCAGACAGATTTCTTTCTTCAGTGGCTATGACTCCGGAAATACGTTCGGCGATTTTATCAAGTTCTTTATGGATGCTTAAGTCTTTGAAAATTTTATAAAAAAGCTCATCATTTTTTAAATCCCGGACTTCTTTCAACAGGGAGGCAATATTATCATCCCCGCCAATATAATTTTTGTGCAAAGAATCTTCTTTTGAACCGCATTCGTTAAAGCCATGGTTTTCGATCTTTTTGACCCTGCTATTCAAAGATGAAAGATTGACACGGTCAGCGGTTTTCTTTTTGTTTTTAAATGAAACAATCCCTGTGAGACCGCAACACAAGATGTTATCATGGCAAGGGAAAAATACGATGGAACGGTTTGGCACGCTGGCCATGTGCCTCCCAAAATAAAGATTTTGGATTAAGGGTTTGATTGTACGTACGATAAAACGACAAATATTAGTTCGATATTTCATTGGTCTTCCACAATTGCATTCTTTGATACAATTCAAGGTTGTTTATGCAGGTTTTAGGTTAGGGGTGTTCCGGGTTTTACTTTTTTGTCCAGGGTTGCTACAAAGCATCCATTGTCATCGGCCGTTGCCAATAACATACCGTTGGACAGTATTCCCATCAATTTGGCAGGTTTTAAGTTCACAACGATAATGACCTGCTTCCCCACAAGATCCTCAGGTTTATAGCTTTCAGAAATGCCGGCCACAATCGTCCGCTTTCCACCTATATCGACTTCTAGTTTGAGGAGCTTCTTTGCCCTGGGAACTGCCTCGGCATGAATAACGGTAGCTACCCGAAGATCAATTTTGCCGAATGTATCAATGGTTATTTCGGGTTTGATTGCAGGTGCTTCAGACATTGAACCAGATATCTTCGGTAGAGAAATCTTGGTCTTGTTGAGATCGATCCTTGGAAAAAGTGTTATTGATTTCGGCAGGTTAGTGCCGGATGGTAAATTTTTCCAGGTTTTAAGGGTGTCAAGGTTATAAAACGGCTTTTTTGCGTCCATGCCGAGGTGGGTTTGCATGGTTGCCGCCGTGTCCGGCATTATGGGATAGATGAGGCCTGATATGATCCTGAGCCCTTCAAGGAGATTGCAAATCACAACTTCAAGCTGTTTTCTGTTCGATTTTTTCTTTGCCAGTTCCCAGGGTGTTGTAACATCAATATATTTGTTCAACTGATTGATAAAACTCCAGATGGCTATAATTGCCTTGTGAAAGGCAAATATTTCCATGGCCTTTTCGAATTCGGCAATGGCGATCGATGCCGCTGATTCAAGGCCGAGTTGAAACTCCTTTTCCACCTTTGTATCGACTTCCGGAACGACTCCTGAGAAATATTTGTGAACCATCGTCAAAACCCTGCTGAATAGATTCCCAAGATCGTTTGCCAAATCTGAATTAATGCGTTGTACCAGCGCTTCTTCGCTAAAGTTGGAATCAAGCCCGAAGACCATATCCCGCATCAGAAAAAACCGGAATGCATCGAGACCGTAAACACTTTTGAGTTGAAGCGGTTCTACCACATTTCCGATGCTTTTGGACATTTTGCTTTGATCAACGTTCCAGTATCCGTGAACATTCAGATGCTTATATACTGGAATTCCGGCAGCCTTGAGCATGATCGGCCAGTAAATGCCATGAGGTTTTAAGATATCTTTGCCAACAATGTGATGGGCTGATGACCAAAATGCTTTAAACAGCTCTCCATCAGGATATCCCAGAGCTGAAATGTAGTTTAAAAGGGCATCAAACCATACATATGTGACATAGTTTTTATCAAAGGGTAGCGTGATCCCCCATTTAAGTCTTGCTTTGGGTCGGGAGATGCAGAGATCTTCAAGGGGTTCCTTAAGAAAAGCCAAAACTTCGTTTTTGTAACGTTCGGGTCTTATAAAATCAGGATTGTTCTTAATATAATCTGTCAGCCAGTCCTGATACCGGCTCATTTTGAAAAAGTAGTTGGATTCCTCGATGTGTTCGGGCACTGTTTCATGATCAGGGCATTTGCCGTCAACCAGCTCACGATCTGTATAGAAACGCTCGCAACCAAAGCAGTAAAGGCCTTCATATTCGCTGAAATAGATATCGCCTGAATCATAGATCTTTTGCAGTATCTGCTCCACTAACGCAATATGGGATGCATCGGTAGTACGGATAAAATGATTATATTTGATACTAAGCTCAGGCCAGAGAGCCCTGAAAAGCCCGCTTATCTTGTCTACATAGACTCTGGGGCTTAAATTCTCCTTTTTAGCAGCACGTACGACCTTGTCGCCATGTTCGTCCGTGCCGGTAAGAAAGAAAGCCTCTACTTGACGCATGGTGTGAAACCGGCATGCAACATCTGCCACAATAGTCGTATATGCATGGCCAAGATGTGGCCTGGCATTAACATAGTAAATAGGTGTTGTTATATAAAAGGTTTTGGGCATTTTTTCCTATTTGTCGTCCTTAATGATTTCATTTAATCCTGCTTCTATTTCCCGGCCGCCATCTAAACGGATTGCTATGCGACTGCTTATAGTGTTATGACGGATCACTTGACCTTCTCCGCTTAAGGTTTTTACGGTTTTCCCGATTTTCGGCAATTGTGACCTGATTGCCTTGTACATTTCATTTTCAAAGGTAAGGCAGCACATCAGTCGGCCGCATTGCCCGGAAATTTTGGTGGGGTTTAATGATAACCCCTGTTCTTTTGCCATACGTATGGAGACAGGTGCAAATTTCTCCAGGAATGCCGAGCAGCATATTTCAAGCCCGCACCTTCCGATACCGCCACACATCTTGGCCTGATTGCGTATCCCCACCTGTCGCATCTCTATTCCGACACCAAGCTCTTTACCCAGCATCTTGACAAGTTGCCTGAAGTCAACACGACCTTCGGATGTGAAATAAAATGTCAATTTGCTGGCATCAAAGTTACCTTCCACGGAAAAAAGGTTCATTTTGAGCTTGAGTTCCTTTATACACTTAAGACAATAGACATGGGCATGTTTTTCAGTTTCAAGATTTTTTTCTCTTCGACGAAAATCTTCTTGACTTGCCAGACGAAAAACTTTTTTCAAGGGTTTGCCTGATCTGCCGGCAGCGGATTCGTCACAAGGTACAGGTGGGACTGCCACCATCCCGAAACCGAGGCCCTGCTCGGTCTCCACTATCACATGATCTCCCTGATTAAGTACAAATGCACCGCTGTTAAAGTCGTAAACCTTGCCTGCGGTCTTGAATCTTATCCCAACAACTTTTCTCATATTTTAGATCCCGTTAATTTATTTGTGCGTTGACATACTATATTTTACGAAACTAACATATTTGTATTAATTTAGCTTTTTGAAAAACATGTCCAACAAGCATTCAGGTGATCCGGTTTTAAAGTGGGTCACTGTTTGGCACGGTTTAAAACCGGATTGCCTGAATGCGATAATGTTTTCAAAGGGCTACAATGTAGCTCATATTTAAATTATAAACAAATAATAATATATCCAGCATCCGCTATCCAGCAAACAGTATCCTGTTGTTTTAATCCCTTGCAAGTCGCATTATTAAGACTTCTAAAGTCAAGCGTAAATTGGTGTTTGCCTGAATATTTTTCTGTGCTGATTGAATATCATATATTTTTGAAAGCAGTGAAGTAACCGTCATCTTTTTTGAAGAACGTTGAATCTTGTCGCTCAGGTCCTTGTTGATAATCTTTTCAGGATGATACTTGTAAATAACAAGGTCTCTGAGCCAGGACTTAATCACCTCCAGAGAATCAGCAAGAACTTCTTTGTTTTTTGATAACTTTGCTGCAAATGCCATGAGTGAACCGATTGGCCTCGACGATAGAAATTCAACTTCATTTATCAGCCAGCTCCTCTGGTTTCTCCAATTTGCATGGTTCATGGGGTTGATCATGGAAAGGGCTTTGGAAAAACTACCGTTTGCCATGGTCGCAATTATTTTTGCATCATCAGGATGCACTCCTTGTTTTTCGATCAGTAACGCCTCAAGGTTTTTTCGAGAAATCGGGTTAAACCTGATATGCTGACAGCGTGACACGATTGTTGGGAGAAGATCGGATGTCTGCATGGCAGTAAGTATCAGGATAGTTCGATTTGGAGGTTCCTCCAGTACCTTGAGGAGGGCATTACTTGCTGCAGGATTCATGGCCTGGGCATTGGATATTATGACCACACGCACTCTTGCCTCATAAGGTTTCATGGCAAGAGTGTGGCAAAGGTCACGAATTTGACCAATCCTGATAAAAGGACCAGAAGGTTCAACCAGGATGATATCCGGGTGATTACCTGATTGAATTTTCCTGCATGATCTACAACAGCCGCAAGGACCGGTTGTTGTTATTTGGTCAGGGGTCGTATGACCGTTTTCAGCTTGGGTTTTCGTGCCTTTGAAAAGGTGTTCCGTTTCTTGGGCCATACAGTTACATGCCATGGCGAAAGCCATAGCGGCCGTCTGTTTGCCTACTCCTTCAATTCCGATAAAAAGAAGGGCGTGAGGTATGGTCCCATTTCGAAGAAGAGTGGTTAAAAGTCGTACCGGCCGTTCTTGGCCTAATATCGACTCAAATCCAAATGTCAATTCAAATCCAGGCACAAATTTAGCTATCTACCCGTTCTTTCAATTCTTTTCCGGATTTGAAAAAAGGGAGTTTCTTTGGTTTTATGATAACCTTTTCCCCGGTTTTAGGGTTTCGGCCGGTATAGCTTTTGTAGTTTTTGACAAAAAAACTGCACAGACCGCGAATCTCAACACGCTCTCCTCTCGTCATGGCGTCTGCCATGTCATCGAAGAATATTTGGACTACCTTTGCCGCTTCTGCTTTTGAGATGTTTGCTTCGGTTTTCAAGGCAGAGATAAGCTCCAACTTATTCATATGTCCTCCTTCTTAAAATAAGTAGTGAATACTGGATCATTTTATGTTCTTAATATTCAGAAAGCCACGTCATCTGGTCGTTGATTCTTTTCTAAACGAAAATAGATAGTAAGTCAAGCAGTTATGATACTAATTCGTAACTTCTCAATAAATCCTGGAGCCCACTGGTGATAAAATGTAAAAGATCTGGCTGTTTGAGCGTGTTAGAGAGAAGTTACATTAATTCGGGCAATATTTCAATATCTTCTTCATTCACGTCTACTCCGGCAAACTGTCCCAGTGCTTCGATATTAACGACAACACGCCCTTTCCCCCTGTACCTGGCAAATGTCCCGACCACACCAGCAAAGGGACCGTGTACGACCATAACCCTGTCCCCTTTTTTGAAACGGGCGCCCGTTAAAACCGTATTACTCCCTTTGACCATGATCTTCAATGATTGCACCGTCTCCGAAGGTACAGGAATCGGGCCGTCTTTATTGCCGATTAAACGGACTGCGCCGACTGTTTTTACAATTTCAATATGTTCATATGGGTTAAGCTCGGTTTTTACAAACAGGTACCCAGGGAAAAGTGGCACCCTGATCATAACCTTTCGGTCGCGACGCTTGCTTCTGACCCGAACCTTTGGAAGAAAAACCTCAATCGATTTTTTGATCAGGCCTTCGTTGACCACATTTTCGAACCTGCTTTTTGTATGCAGGACATACCATGAATATCCTATTTTTTTTGTTATCATTTGTTTGGCAGGATATATCCAGTTTGATTCAACCTGAACCGTATTAATTTAGTTTTTCTGAAAAACGTGTCCCACAAGCATTCAGGTGATCCGGTTTTAAAGTGGGTCACTGTTTGAGTGTATTAGAGAGCGTTTAGAAAGAACAGCAAAATAGCAAATTTTGCCTGTGGGTTAAATAATTTTCGCATTTAATCGGCTTTTATATGCAGGATAGCACCTGTTCTTTCTTTACGCTCACTTATGCACGAGTT
>SDBS01003975.1_pt1 | contig 14505 bp, 11 predicted proteins | sample 2277091 | NCBI WGS metagenome assembly SDBS01 (sample SAMN10404972, study PRJNA504765) | marine sediment metagenome | isolation source: marine sediment core GS10_PC15, 163 cmbsf | place: Arctic Ocean: Southern Knipovich Ridge | collected 2010
GACACCACCTGGTACCTGGCGGAAGGTGCAACAGCCGGTGGCTTCGAGACATGGGTACTGGTACAGAACCCGGGTAGTGAGGCGGCAAGCGTATCGCTGACCTACCAGACCGATACGGGAGAGGTGGCGGGACCCTCCTTCACACTGGCCCCTGGAAGCAGGGAGTCGGTGAACGTGGCGGACACCGTCCAGACCTACGAAGTATCTACCGCCGTGAGCTCCAGCGCCCCGGTCATAGCCGAGAGGGCGGTTTACTACAACAACCGCACCTGTGCCCATGACTCAATCGGGGTTACCGAGGCGGACACCACCTGGTACCTGGCGGAAGGTGCGACAGCCGGGGGCTTCGAGACGTGGGTACTGGTACAGAACCCGGGTAGTGAGGCGGCGAACGTATCGCTCACCTACCAGACCGATACGGGAGAGGTGGCGGGACCCTCCTTCACACTTGCCCCTGGAAGCAGGGAGTCGGTAAACGTGGCGGACACCGTCCAGACCTACGAGGTATCGACCGCCGTGAGATCAAGCGCCCCGGTCATAGCCGAGAGGGCGGTTTACTATGGGAATTAGTGTGGTAGAGGGCGAGCGACATCAATAGAAAGACGGCTAGAATGTCTATCAACATCTTTGCGCAGGACATTTCTCCTGAAGAACGGTGCCTCATTCGGCCAGGTTGTTATCGAGCCACTGAAGGTACGCTTCGCTCCCGTCGATGATGGGTGTTGAAAGGCACTCGGGCACCTCGTATGAGTGATTCGCCTCGATAAGGCTCTTCGTTTCTTCGAACAGATCTTCTCTGGTCTTGATCAGGCAGACCCACTCTTCAGCCTGTTCGATCTCGCCCTCCCACCGATACACGCTCTTGATCGGTCCGAGTACTTGAACACATGCGGCCAGGCGCTGTTTAACGAGGAGTCTCGCGAGATTCAGGGCTTCTTCCTCGTTGTCGGTCGTGGTCGATAGTTGAGAGAAAGAGCTCATGTTCCTCCTTTCTTGAATGGCCGTATCGCTTGTCGATTCATTGGCGGATGAGCATGATAAATGTCAGGACTTTTTTATCAAGATGCACATTAAGTCGAAGTCAACGGGCGGATGCCTGTCCGAACCTCAGTTCCTTTCCGGCAAGCTCAAACAAAAGCGCATCCTGGGCACACTGTCTCAAGCACGCCTTACACATCTCGCAGGCGTCGGGGTTCGCCATAGTCGCTTTTTTCTCCGATTCGTCAATAACGAATACGCCCCGAGGGCACACGTCCAGGCAGTTCCCGCACCCGATGCATTTTTCCCGATCGATCTGCACGAATCCCAGATCGTGTATGGTGAACGGCCCTACTGACTTTATCCCCAGCTTGTTGGCCAGCATAAGGGGCTCATCTCTCAGGATACCGGTGCTGCCCGCCAGGTCCATTCCCAGGAAAAGCGACATAAGCATGGAATAGGTGAAGTAATCCCAGGAACGTTTATCGGACCCCGGCACGAGTTGCCTGATAACAGTGGCCGCCGAACCGAACACGAATCCAGACAGGAGAGCCTTGGACCAGCCGAACCTGGTGGGTATGCGGTCGAATAACATGTATATGGTCATGGCAAGGGCCCAGAAGAGAAGCGTGAACTGGCCCACTTTCTTCCGGCGATAGATGAAGATTGGGATAAGGGACAGCAGGTAATACTGGAAGTTCATCGAGACGCCGAGGTCAAGCCTTATACTGGGCTTGAAGTCATATATGCGCATCTCATCGGTCTTCTGATAATCATTTCTGATGTATTCGGGGATATCATCGGCATAGACGGGGCCGAATCTCGCTTTCCACCCGGTGAGCCCCGAGACCTCCTTCCTGCTGAGGCCGGGGGCGCCCAGCTGGGGGAGCACGAGCGTCTTGTGGTCGACGAACTCTGACATACCGCTGGACTTGACCACCGAGGCAACGGCGTGGGCATTGAAGGTCCCCTCACCGGCTGCGCACCAGGGGTTGATGCCTTTAGTGTTTGCCAGAAGCAGGTAGCAATCGAGGTTCCCCAGGCCCTTCTTGAGCCTTTTCTCGGTGAGGCTGTAGTTGCCTGTTACCAGCACCGGGCTGTTTCGATCGGGGTTTCCTATGACCCGGAGCCCTGTCTCAACCGGACAGGGGAACCATCTGAAGAGATACTCGATCACTGGGGCGAACACGTTTTTCTTCTCCTTGACTGGAGTAGGCTCTCTTTCGCCCCGCGGTTGAGGGGTGCCCGACTTGCGGGCTGCGAGCACTGTAAAAGAGTCGAGGAAGCTGCGCTTCGTTTCGCTGACCTCGAAACCCGATTGTTCGACTGCCCCCTCCAGGTCCGGCACTGCCTTCGTCCCGGTCTGGGCAACAAGAAAAGTGATGATGGCCATTGGAAGCCTAAGGGCCCGGTACAGAATTCTCTTGGCTTTATCTCGCGGGACTGTCTCATCGGCTATCACAAGGCATCCATCATCGCGCAGGACCCGGTGGCACTGGCGCAGGGTGAAAAGCCTCTCGTCCCTTGAGAGCTCGCTGAAGGCCAGAGTGCTTACCACGCAGTCGAAGCTGTTATCCTCCAGCTCCTCGTCCATCTCCAGCACCCCGATGTTCTTGAGCTCTATTCGGTCCTGCAGACCCTCCCGATCAACCTTCTCGCGGGCCACCGAGAGCATCTGGTCGGAGATGTCTATGCCGACCACCCTGGCCCCCTTCTTTGCAGCTTCAACAGCCAGGGTGCCGGTTCCACAGCCGATGTCCAGCACGTCCATCCCCTGTTCGACGTAGCCGGAGACCAGTGTGTCGATTACCTCCCCGGCGTGGCCGAAGGAGCCAAGGTTGATTCCGGCGTCATACCGTTGAGGAGCCGACTCCAGTATCTTCATGTATATGTAACTGAACATGTGCCACCCTGTCGTTGATGATCGTATGATCATTAGGCGATAGCAATGCCTGCTAACAGCCCCCGGTCGACACAAGCATAGCACTTCCAGACAATGGATGAACTGGAATGCCAGGCCTGTCTTATGAAGAAAGAGAGTCTTGTCGGAACAATCCTATTCGAGCTCAAACAACAGTCTCTGACAATCAGTGATTATTAGCGGTACCGGAGATCCTGATATTAGTTTGCCTGTGATATTGCATAAAATGATTAAGGGGGATTAAAGTTGTGTGCGAAAAGAGACAGAATGAGAAATAGGGGGGTGTAGGTTCTCAGTGGTCAAGCCAGCCGGGTATGTCGTGTATGGAATTATCGCGGTAGTAATATATCTCTTTATCGCTTACTGCATGCAGGCCATCGCAAAGGACTTGAATATCAAGCGTCCATGGCTCGCGTGGATACCGGTAGTGAACGTGTATCTCTGGTCCAGGATAATCGGGAAGGGCCTGTTGTGGACGATTCTCTGGTTCATCCCCCTGATAAACATTGGGATAACAATAATCTTCTGTTTCAAGCTTGCCAGGATTTGCGGCAAAGGCAGGCTATACGGGCTCCTGCTTCTCATCCCCATCGTGGACTTCGTCATCCTCTGGATACTCGCTTTCGGGGTTGAAAGCTTCAAGCCTGAAGGGAGCCCCGCGTCAATGGGCCAGGATGATGCTGGCTAGTGACACCGCCGAGACGTTAGGGGGCATTGCCCCGTCCCGGAACCTCACATAAACGGAGCAAATCCCGTTTTCCGGATTGTCCAGTGTCCAGCTCACGGCTGGCCTGAAAGGCTCCCACCGGGCATCCTTGAAGTCGGGCGAGTTGGATATCATAAGATCCACGAGACCTGAACCGCCATGATAAAAGGCGTCGATGCGCAGGTGTACATCCTTTGAGTCGGTGGTCGCGGCGCCGTCGTTTATAGATATACCACCTGCCGGTGGCGAGTTGTCCGGGGCGGCGCTTTTAGAAACGCGCACCTTCTTCTGCTGGCGTGGGGCAATGTCGGTATAGACTTGATATATCCTGATTTCAGGTGATTCCGTGCTCTGATCGTAGATCTCCCCGAAAGTGCCGTTTTGCACCTCATAATAGTACCCATCCGTCAGGTACGGCATCGGGAACTCCGCATAGGCGTCAGGTAGCGGTTTCTCCAGAGTGTTATTGACGGCCAGGGTTAACTTCTCACTTGTGCCGGGCTCTTGATCGAAGGAGTGCTGGATTGAGGGATTATGGAGGAGTCCAAGGTTGTTCCTCTTGCCGACCTTCGTTCCTTGATACAGGGGATAGGACCAATTGGGATCCTTATAGTTGAAGCTTTCAACTTTCCCGTTGTCAATCCAAATCCTTCGATAGCCAGGGTATGCGGGGCAGAAGGTATCTGTCTGGAACTGCGCGCAGGTTGTGTTAACAAACCAGACCATTCCGTCACCGTCTTTCCACATGGCAGAGTCTACATTGTCCGAATGGAAGTGGCCGCTTATGAAAAGCGAGACCTTGTGCTGGAGAAGCATCTTAATAAGCGCGAGACGGCCCTCACCGTCGCCGGGGTCTACGGGGACACCCAGTACCATCCTTCCGAGGTTGAGCAAGTCAAGGCTACTAACCTGCTTGTTCGCCCACATCTGACCCAGCCCTTCAGGCTGCCAGGGGTCCTGATGCGCGGCGCAGACTATCATCTTTGAGTCCTTGTGGGCCTCGAGATCATCTCTGATCCATGCCAGCTGGCCGGAAAACTCCGATTCCTCGATCTCGTCAAGCCGTACTTCGGTCACCCCCGGGGCCCATTTGTCTCCACCTCCGAGAAGCTGGCCCTTGAACTTGCTCGGTTGGAGAGAGACCGGGGTTTCAACCAGGGTCCGTTGAGACCTGGACCAGTCCTGGGCGTTGAGGCATAAGAAGTGATAGTCGCCGTAGTTGAAAGAGTAGTAGAGTGGGCCAAAGAGCTTCCTCCAGTTATCGAACCAGTCCTCGTGTGCGGCCTGGTCTCCCTCGGCGAATGATTCGTGGTTGCCGATTGTCATGAAAACCGGGACATCGAGCTTGAGGGTTTCCTGGTAGAACCAGAGCATCTCGTACGCGTATTCGGTGGTACAGCCCCAGGGTTCGCCCTGGTCTCGTGTCAGGTACGATTCACCGAACATGAAATCACCGGTAAACACGCAGAAGTCGGGCTTCATGAGGTTTATCTGATCGATGGCCTGCTGGTAGTAGACCGCGCCCTTCCTGTCGGGGTCTATTCCGTTTGGCCTGCCACTCCTCAGGTGGTAGCAGGCGGAGCCGAACGAGCACTCCGGTCCGTATACGTGTATATCGGTCATCTGTACGAACGAGAACCGGTCCTTGAATTCGTTGACGGCTTGCAGCGCGTGTGGCTGGGTATCTCTCCGCCAGGTCTTGTTGGGCATTTGCGCCCTTACCGTGAGGTCGTAAAGGTCCTCCGGTAAGCTTCGCGGCACCTCAATGGTAACCAGGTATATCCTCTTGTCATCCCATACCGTTTCCCCGTATTCAGGCCACCTGTTGCTATACCCGACTGCGTAGGACACGACCGGCAACTCCCTCGTAATTGAAAACGGGTCGTTGGCCGACTCGGCTTTTACCTCGAAATCCACGAGCTTGACGAACCCTTTATTGAAATGCTGCTCGCGGGGGTCGTACTCAATGGTGAGTTTTTCGCCTTTCTTGGTTATTGCGGGATTTCCAAGAGTCGGGTAGATGAGCTCCCTGATCATCGGCCGGCTACGGATACCCAGGGTGGATGGAGAAACCCTGAGGACGGGCCACAGGGCGGCGCCAACAAGCGAGACTACTATTACGACAATGAGAGGCCATACGTTTCTTGCTCGCCTCGGAATAGAGCTGATAGAAATCACTGAGCACGCTCCGTAAAATGTCTTCGGGTTCTTCTCGGCTCGGGCCTGGCTGCTTCAATAGGATTATACGCAATTATTGCTTATCATTGGGATTGGGAAGGTTAAATGAAAAATATCAGGGATAGAATTTGGTTGAGGAGTGAATATGGCAATAGACAAGACATACGAATCGATTTCATTCTATTTCGATACATGGTCAAGAATTATGGAGATAAGGACAAGGATAGCGGAGGTCGGAGATTCGAGGATCGGGAATTCAAGGATCTTGATAATATCCCCACCAACCGACCGGGGGATAGAATTACTTGCGCGCGCAAACACCTTCAGGTGGGAGCTTTGCGGGTCATTAGTTACAGATTACGGCGACCAGTTCACCCACGTAGTGGGTTATCACTATCACAGCGGAGGCTATGACCAAATGCTCAGCAATGACCTTCCACGGCTTAGCTCCTTGCGTCCTGGCGATGTAGTAACTTGCAACGGCAATGATGAGGAGCCCTATGACAACGCTTACGATAATCGCGGTCGTGAGGTTGAGCAGCAGCACCGGGATAATGAATATGGAGGCAAAGAAGAACTTCGAGACAAAGGTTATTATTGTCGATTCCCAGACCTCTCTTGTTGAGTGTGCATTCTCGGATTCCTCGCAGACGTGCATACCCAGCGCGTCCGAGAAAGCGTCCGCTACCGCTATTGTCAGGATACCGCCCAGAACCGCGATTCTTGAGTTGGTCCCGGAATGTAGCCCTACCATCAGGCCAAGTGTTGTGATTACACCTGAAGTAAGACCAAAGCTGACTCCTGTTCTGATTGAATCTCGGATCATGTAGGATTGATCTCCTGTTCCATTAGAGCTGTTAATATGTTCATATGTTCATATATATAATAAAAAATTATTACTCTCTCACGTGATCAATGCTTTGCTGAAGGATTCTTTTTATATGCTCGTCATGTAGCGAATAGAATGTCATCTTCCCCTCTTTCCTGTATTCCGCGAGACCCATGTTTCGAAGAATGCGTAGCTGGTGAGACACGGCTGAATCACTGACCCCTACGACTTCCGCAAGGTCACCGACACAAAGCTCTGCCCTGGAAAGTACATAGATAATCTTCACCCTGGTCGGGTCACTCAAGACCCTGAACAGGTCGGCGGTCTGCCGGATGTACTTATCAGGCCCCAACTCCCTATTTAATTTTTGTAATGAACTCTTGTTTGTGATTTATTCATCTCCGCTTTGTTTGGTTCCCAGGGCATACCCCGAGCATGAACATATGAACTAATGCACAGATGTGCATGATATCATATATGAGTAGATTGTCAAGGGCCTCAATAACTTCCCGGACAGATTGGCGCGATCATGTCCAAACAGCAGGCAGGAATTCGATAAACTACTACTGAAGATTGTATGGCACAGCCCTTTAAGGAATAGAACCATTAAGTCATGATATTGGTGATGGAAATCGAAATCCAGCGTTGAAGAATTCGTTCTTACCGGGGGTCGATAGTGAAAGTCGCCCTGACGGGGATTAGTGGTCAACTCGGCCAGACCTACTTACAGTTGTTGGAGGAAGATCCCGACATCGAGTCCGTTATCGGGATCGACATCAAGAAACCACCCCCTTCGCCCAAGATGAGGTTCACGAAAAGAGACATCCGGGATCCGGAAATCGAAAAGGACCTGAGCGGTTGCGATGCACTGGTGCACCTGGCCTTTGTCGTTATGTCTACCATTGCAGACGAAACCGAGACAGATTCAATAAACATCGGCGGCACCAAGAACGTATTGGAATCTGCTGCAACTGCCGGCATAAAGAAGATAGTCTATTCTTCCAGCGTTAGCGCTTATGGTTCATGGCCCGACAACCCTGTTCCGATCAAGGAAGATTGGCCGACGAGACCGACGCCCGGTTTCTACTACGCGAGAGCAAAAGCGACCATTGAAAACTGGCTCGACGACGTATTCGAAAAGGAACATCCCGTCATAAAGGTAGTTAGACTCAGATCCTGCACGTTTCTCGGCCCCGGAGTTGATAACCTTATGTTGGCCAAGGTGCAAGCGAAGCGCTTGTTCTTGATAAAGAGTCTCAATCTACCTATCCAGTATCTGTGGGATGAAGACGTTGCACGCGCAATACACCTTGGACTTAAGAGTGATGTCTACGGTGCTTTCAACATCGCAAGCGACGACTTCCTGACACTGGAAGAAGAAGCAGAGCTCCTGGGAAAACCTACTATAGTCTTACCTTATTGGTTTGCGCGCTTCACGATGACCGTGCTGTCCAGACTTCGTATTAAGAACATACATCCTGGCTGGATAGAGGGCCGCTATCCACTCGTTGTGGACAGCTCCAAGGCAAAAGTCGAACTGGGGTGGAAGCCGAGCCGTACTTCACGGGAAACCATCCTGGAGTTCGCCAGGTCGATCAAGAATTGAATTCCCGCTCGTACCCTGCTTCCTCCCAAGCCTTTCTCATAACAGGATTCATCTTGAGGTATTCGTCAACAAACGGCCTGGGGACCCTGTTCAGAGGACATGAGAAATTAACACATCTTGGGCAGATGTAAATTAAGAATACGGCAAAGTAGGTTATTGACCCGAGAAACGTTGCCACCATTAGCCCAATCATACCCAGAAGTGCCGGCTGGCTATAGTCGGCGTAGTTGACGGCGATGAAGGCGACGCCGTAAGCTTGTACCAGGATCGGGAATACACCAAAAATAGATAAACCGACAACGAGGCTGACTCGCTCAAAACGGCTCATCGGCTCAGGGTGATAGCGCCATATTCTCAAGGCCCAGTTCTTTGAAAGACAGCGAAGCGCAACACCGTCCCTCGAGTAGTATGGACAGTGACTACATAGAATGCGTATCTCGAAAACCAGGAAGAAGGCGATGCAAAAAACACCGTACGCAACCAGTGGCCACCAGGCGCCTGTCAGGAGTGTCACCAACGCCATCCCGAACCAACTCATCACAGTGAAAGGTATCCATACCAGAAGAAATCCGGCCAGTAGTCTACCGTTCCACTTGCAGTTCAGTCTATCCTGGGCAGCGCAAGCCTTGCAGCTAGAATTACTGTCGTCCCAGGTACAGATATCGTGTGGATTCACATCGCCTGCTCCTACTTCTTGAACTCCGACTGCTTTCGTCATGCTAAGCCCCTTGTAGAACCAACGATGTCGTTCCGATACAAAATGAGCCATAGGTCAGTGCAATCTGCAAACGCGCTGCAAACCAAACTGGATGGATACGGCGTACTCCTCGATGACTCTTTTCCTTGAGAGAGGGAAAGTACAGAACTTCGTGGGCTTGACTGACTATTGCACATCTACTTTTCTCGCTTGGGCACAAGAGCCGTAATTACCAGGCCAATGAGTCCAAGGAAAAAGCCCAAGAACGCGTAGCCTACGATACTTCGGGTCTTAATCGATGCGATATACCCACAGACAATTGCGAGGAAAACCCCTTGAACTAAGAATATTCCAATGAATACAGGAACTGGATTCGAACCCAAGAGCACCTCCTGTTGATTGATCACTAAGGCACAGACAAAGACATTCTATCATCTTGGATAGACACAGGAAGAAATAAGATGGACACAGATTTCCGCCCCCGTCTGTCACTTGGTGCCAGGGGTTGTTCAGAAGCTTTACTGGCGAGCAAAGTGACAAACCTTACTTTCGGAGGCTCATAATCCAGAAAGGCCAACCTTGTGGCTTTTTCACTTCGATTTCAGCGAATCCCGCCGCCCTGGCCATCGTCTCTGCTTCACCTGGGGAAATACCTTGCTTGACCGTAATTAGGCGCGCGCACCAATTGAATAACCTCTTGTAGACCCACCAGAAATCGTACTTGCTGGCGAAATGGGCAAACTCATCTTCCGTGCATTCCGAGTTTGCTTCCAGGACCAGCGAGCGGCCTCCAGGTACCAGCACCCTTGCCATTTCCTTCAATCCGAGCACCTTGTCCGGCCAGTGTTTTATTGACGCGAGACTTATTACAATATCAAACGTGGCATTTTCGAAAGAGAGCCCCATAGCGTTGTCCTGAAGGAACCGGCAATTATTAATGCCTTTTTTCCTGCGGGAACGCTCAGCAGACCTCACTTCGGTCCGCGAGAAGTCTACTCCAGTAATCGACACAGATGGGTGCTCTTCAGCAAGCATAAGGCACACGTCTCCCGGCCCCGATCCGACGTCAAGAATACGGGATTTTTCGCCGGGTCGTACTTCATTGGCGAAAAGAACGTAGATTTCCGATAAGGCCCTCGGTGACACGAGGTTGTACATTGGCCCCAGGAGAAAGTCCCAGAATGCCTGTTTATTGGCGAGCTTTTGAAGGATGCTTTTCTGCATGTGATCCGTGTGCATTGACCTCGAACTCCTTAAGTTTCTAATGCTGCATACTACTATTCACGAACAAGCGGGAGACGTACTGACATAGTAGAAAGGAGCTCTTACGTCGCAGGCCCGGCCCTCATCCCCCACTCCTCGAGAGCCTTTTTGGTGAACACCGACAGGCCCAATTCGGGTCGATAGCCGTGTACTTCCGTGACATCCAGCTTCTGCATGAACTCCAGGATCTCCGGGCTCATGACCTGGCCCGGCACCAGGACGGGGAATCCCGGTGGATATGGCACCACGAACGTCGTGGACACGAGTTCCCGACCGCCCCTCACCTGTTCCAGCGCCTCGTCCAGCATGACGTACTCCCGGTTTTCCTCGTCGTAGTTGAGGAAGTAGGCACTCCGCATATCGCCCTCGGGAGTATCGGGGTGGGGGCGGAAGACGGGATGGAAGTGGCTGAAGGCGGGGAGTTCAGGCAGGTCGGAGGTCAGCGCTTCCACCTTTTTCTTGTGGATGGCCAGCTCCGCCGAGCCGGCCCCCTCCTGCTTGCGCTCGACTTCTTCCGCGATCTTCCTCAGTACATCCAGCAGGTAGGCGAGCGAGCTCCAGTTGACACCGATGGTGGTGATGAGAAGGACACTGTTGATAGAGGTCTTGTTGACCTGGATGCCGTACTTATCCATCAGCACGTCTACCTTGAACTCGTTGCCGTTGTACCCGGTTTCAGCCAGATATAAGGTCAGGCGCGTGGGGTCGAGCGCGAATTCGTCTTTCTCGCACGACTCTACAAACAACTCCAAATCTGTTGACCCCCGCTCGGTGTATGAGTCCAGTCCCGATTCGCGAAACTCGGGCGGAATGAGCTCGCCGGGGGTCAGTACGCGGAAGTACTTGCTAAGCAGAGGGTCGACCTCGACCTGCTCCCGGAGGGTCAGCGCGATCTGGTAGACATCGTTCAGCAGGCCGTAGCCCTCGAGGTCCGCCTGCCTGCGGGCCAGGTCCAGTGAGGCGATAATCTGGTAGTTGGGCGATGTACTGGTGTGCGTGTTTATCGCCTCGTGGAACGAGTCCTCCGCCAGGCGGGAGAAGTCCTGGTCGTGGATGTGCATCATCGAGCCCTGGCGAAGCGAGGAAAGCGACTTGTGGGTCGATTGGGTGGAGTAGACCCGTACGCGCACCAGGTCGGGATCGGGCATGAGGCGGTTGTCCAGCCAGGTGGAGTCGTCCTCGGGGTCCAGCTTGTCCATCTTCTCCCGGTACGCCGTGTACTCGTCCCTATAGGCGTCGCTGGAGTAACGCTCGGTCAGCGCTTTCGCGGAGTACATCGCGGTGCGAACCCGGAAGGTGGGAGTGAAGTTGGCGAACGCGTACCACGCCTCGTCCCAGAGGAAGCAGATATCAGGCTTGATGGCCAGCACCTCCTCCATGACCAGGCGGGGGTTATAGGTTATACCGTCGAACGTGCAGTTGGTGAGCAGAAGCATCTTCACCTTGTCAAGACGGCCCGCCTTCTTGAGCCGGAGCAACTGCTGCTTGATGGTGCGAAGGGGCACCGCCCCGAAGATAGCGTACGGCTGCAGCGGATAGGCATCCAGGTAGAGCGGATGGGCTCCGCCAAGAACCAGCCCGTAGTGGTGGGACTTGTGGCAGTTGCGGTCGATGAGCACGATATCGCCGGGCCGGGTCAGGGCCTGGACCACTATCTTGTTTGAGGTGGAGGTCCCCCCGGTGGAGAAGAACGTATGCTCGGAACCCCACGCCCTGGCTGCCTTATCCTGGGCTTCCTTGATAATGCCGGTTGGGGCCAGCAGCGAGTCCATGCCTCCCGTTGTCGAAGACGTCTCGGCCATGAATATCTCGGGGCCGTAGAACTCGGCCATGTCCTCTATCCACCTGGAGTTGAACACGGAGTTCCCCCTGGCTATGGGGAGCGCGTGGAAGTTGCCGATCGGCTCCTCCGCGTAAGCCCTCAGCGCGTCGAAGAAGGGGGTCTCGAAGCGATCGCGCACCCCCTGCAGAATGGTCATGTGCAACTCGGTATCCAGGTCGATGAAGACCCTGTCGAAGATCCTGTAGGTTGATTCCCCCGGGTCGGTGGTCGATCTACCGGTTATCAGGTACATGTTCAGATGGGGCCTCAGTTCCCGCAGCACCTCTGCCAGGGCCGGTCCGCGGTGAACTATCCCGGGCTCGTTCTCCTCTATCTCCTGGTACTCCTCAAGTAAGCTGGTCAGCAGGTTGGAGGGCTCTTCGGACCACAGGGGGAAGTCGTGTCCCATCACGCAGGCCTGGATCTCCTCGTTGAACAGGGCAGCGATGAGTCCGTCCTCGAAGCTGTCCACCACCAGGACCTGGTAGGCTAGGTCGTCTTCCTGCACCAGTCGCAGAGCCTTAGAAAGTGCCTCCATTTCCTCGCCCGGGATATCGTCCACCAGCAGGACGGTGAAGTAATGGGGCTTGCCGGGAAGGAGGTCATCCACGCTCACCTTGGCCAGTTCGTCCAGGTCGCCGAACAGGCTCGCCCGCTCGCCCTGCTCGCGCAGGTTTCGAACCACCAGTCGAACGCTATTGGCCAGCAAGTCGAAGTCACTGTGATCCAGCTGTTCCTTGAGCCGGGCAAAGATGCCGCTGTCGGGAAAGACCCAGTACTTCTCCAGCGGCCCCAGATTCTCGAAATCCTCGGCGACCTGTGCCGCCAGCTCGGAGGTATCGGCACCGCTTTTCTGTAACAGGCGGAGCCGGTCGGTTGCGCGTTGGACGCGCATCCAGGTATCCATACGCACCCTGGCGGGGTTCGTGATTGCGTTCAAGAGCTCGCCCTGTGGTGTCGTCATCTTTCGTTACCTCCCGGTACCGTGCCTTCGCTTCACTGCCCGACGTGTAATCTCATCCTCAAGGACGAGTATCAGGATACATTATACGACAGGCACCAATCCGGGTGGGCCGTGTCCGGTTAGGAGTTCTCCCACCCGAAAGGCGGCACCGGGGTAGTGATAGAGTACGGCTAGTGGATCGTGTAAGCATTCGAGGCCGGGTGGGAACGATAAGGAGGAAACGATGAAGAGAGCGATTAAGGCAGGCGTCGCCGTGGCGGGCTCCCTCGCAGCGGGCTGGGGTCTTTACAGCCTGCGAGAGGCCCTCAAGACCCCTATTTCGGAGGAGCAGGCGTTTGAGTACCTGGGTCCTTTTCTCGGTGAGCATGACCTTGGATACGTCATGGACCGGTTCGAGACTGCCTCGATAGAAAGCGACGGTGTCGAACTGAAACTGTATCTCTTCGAGTCGTCACCGGGAGACCCCTCGGTGGTTTTTATACCCGGCACCGGTGTCTACGCCCCTCTCTACGGTAAGTTTATGAGCGACCTTTCAGACCAGGGTTTCAACGTCATCGGCTACGACTGCCGGGGACACGGTCTGAGTGGGGGGGGGAGGGGGGACTACACTATCGGGCAACTGGTTGAAGACACCAGGAACGTGGTCTCCTACGCTATCGAGCGATACGGAGAGCGGGTCGCGGTGGCGGGGTCGAGCCAGGGTGGAATAGTCGCCTTCTATACCGCGGCCGCCGACAGCCGGCTCGGTTGCGCGGTCTGTCATAACCTTCTCGCTCCCGACGAGCCGGACAACTATCGCATGACGAGGTTTCCCGCCGTCTTCAAGCGGTTGATCGGACTCACGCCCCTGCTGCGGTTCCTTCCCGGTGGGCTCAGGGTGCCGGTATCTTTGTACCTGGACCTGAGTGCGGAACCGTGCCGGTTGATGCCTGACATGAGGGAGTTCGTCAGGTCCGACCCCATGCTGGTCCTCTCCATTTCCCTTGACGCACTCGTTTCCCTGACCGACACACCACTTGCGACCCCGGTCGAGGAGATAAAGGTGCCGGTCATGGTGATACACTCCGAGCTGGATAACATCTTCCCCGAAGATTACGTGAGAAGGGTGTTTGACAGGCTCGAGTGCAAGAAGAAGCTGGTGAGTCTGGAGAACACACCACACCTGGTGCTGATAGACTTCGTGGACGACATCATGCCGGAGGTCGTTTCCTGGCTCAAGGAGAACCTGGAGTAATCCGCCCAGCAGCGTTCGCCGCAGGGGGAACTATCCGATGCCGGGTCCGCGCCCACAGGGAGGTTCCGTATTGAAACGACTGGCCCGGCTGAAGAGGCTAGTGCTCTACTACGCTTTCAAGGCAGTGAACCTCTTGCTGGAACTTCTCGGAAGGCTCCTGGTGTTCAACACCTTCTTGCCCGAAGTGGGAGAAATCCGCCGGGACCTCAAGTACGGGAACAAGAAAGCGCAGGCGGTGGACGTATTCGTACCCGCGGACGGCGGGGCTCATTACCCGGTTCTCGTATTCATCCACGGAGGCGGCTCA
>SDBS01003976.1_pt1 | contig 14505 bp, 16 predicted proteins | sample 2277091 | NCBI WGS metagenome assembly SDBS01 (sample SAMN10404972, study PRJNA504765) | marine sediment metagenome | isolation source: marine sediment core GS10_PC15, 163 cmbsf | place: Arctic Ocean: Southern Knipovich Ridge | collected 2010
GATATATCTTCAACACAAGAGATCAGAGAATCCCCTTGACCGAAGGCTGCCATGGCTGATCAGAAGCTGGAGCGCTCACAGTCCACATATGGCATACTCGCAATACTGAGTGAAGGTCCCCGGTCTGGATACGAGATCAAGAAGATGCTTTCCGAGGGCGAGATGTTCTACTGGAAAGAGTCCTACGGCAACATCTACCCGATTCTTCGTAAACTCAACGAAGACGGTCTGGTCAAGCTGATCAACGCCGATTACAAGAAGAAGAGACGCATCTATTACGAGTTAAATGAAGCAGGATGGAACGAATTCCTGGAATGGCTGAGGAAGCCTCCTGTCCTCAGTAGATTCAGAGTCGAGCTGCTCATGAAGCTGCGTTTCGGAGAGCGTGCTGGAATAGATACAATGAAATCCCACATCGAGCACTACAGGAATGTGAACCTCGAGGAGATCGAGGAGTGCAACGCAATGATCGAAGATATAAAGGCTCATGGCAATGGGCTGACTAACGAGATCCGTCTCCTGACAGTCACGTATCTCATACGGTTCAAGCAGGCGATTCTCGACTGGTGTGACGAGTCTCTAGAGGTGCTCGATGGTGTTGAACGGAAGAGGAAGAACGGGTGATGACAGCCAAAGCCGCTATCGTTCTCCTGGCGCTGTACGGTACGGCAGCCGGTGCCGCTCTTCCTGAAGACTATATCACCAGTATTCCAGTACCCGATGTAGCGGCAATCCACGCAAACGAAGAAGCTGAGCCGGACAGCGAAGCGGATCTGCCCTCCATATTCGACTTCCTGTGCATCAGGATTATCGATGCTAACGGAGACAGTTACCCCGACCTGCTCCTGTTCGGCAACAACATCAGAATTGTGCTGGCACGGCTTGACCTTTCTACTGTCACCCTTCCTTGTGGCAACAAGCAGACCCTGGGAGACAGCTCCGGGATTGCGGGGAAGGCCATGGGGCGACTTCTCCCGGGGTCTGTGAATCGGATCCTGATGCATGCATGTATTTGCAGTGCATTCAGATCGATGTCACAAGTTGACATTCAGATATAGTAATAGTACCTTACTAATAATAAAGAGTGTTTTCAGGCCGACATACTTCTGGTTCGCTTCCATCTGGTGGCTGAATGCGGACCGGAACGGAGGCCCCCGGGTGATGACTTCGGGACTGCGGGGAAGGTAGAAAGGGAGTCAGCCTACTCGGGGGCTGGTTCTGTCTCCTCCTTGCAACTATTCCGATATCTTCTCTTTGAGAATGCTGTGAAGTGTTTCGTGGGGTATGGAGGAGACATGCCTCTCGGTAAGCGTTGCGAGCTCACGGATCATATCGTCTGCGGACTTCCCCTCATGGATCAGGTTCAGGATCCGGCCAAGGATGATATCGGAGGACATTCCGTGGTGAAGCAGGAGTGAGAGGTACCTGTTGTTGGTCCAGAGCGCGTTCGCAACCCTGTCTTCTCCGAGGATGAATGCAGTGAGCAACTTGCAACCGTCGACAACGATGCTCAACCACTGTCCCGGCCATGCCTTGCGTTCGGTCTGCCTTATCCAGGTGTAGACCTCGCAAAACTTGATTGAGACGGGAAAGTAGGAGCGTATGAGTATCCGTATTCCCCTTGATCCTGCGTTCTCGAGATCTGACTGTATCATGCCGAGGGGCAATGGATCGGCGATGACGACGGCGAGGTCGGATGCGGAAGCGAGCATTTCCGAGGACTTCATTATCACCTGCTGGATATTCTCCAATACGAAGATGCCCTCTTCTTCCGGCAGCTCCTGCATGTCCTGGAAGCTATCCTGGACAGACCGGATCAGAGATTCGAGTGCCGCCCGCTGTTGCTGCAGAAAACTTTCGAGAGGAAGGGCGGAGTAAAGCTCTGTGCCGGTGCTCTTGTCGAGGATTATGGCACCCTTGCTTCGGAGGGAATGGATCGCTCGGTAGACGTTTGGGATGGTCTTCCCCAGGATCTTTGCGATCCTGTATCCGGAGAGACCCGATTCGGAGAGCAGGACGATGTATATCCTGGCTTCGAGGTCGCTGAGCCCCACATCCATCAGCATTCTCACACGTACACTGGTCTGCAAGAATCCCCTCCGTCTCTGCTATTGCGGCGTTATACTGTCTTTACGGTACGATGACAAGGTAAACAGGCGTCACAGCTGCGCAGGATCAGGCGGTAATATGCTATATAGTATATTGATAGAAGTATTATCATCAAACTGATGATACAGGTGTTCCTAACAGTTGAGGTAACGAAACTGACAGGCATACAAAACGGGGCACCCGTGAAGGGTGCCCCGAAAGTCACTGCGAACAGTGCTAATCGACATCGGGCTTCTTCCCGAGGAGAGCCTGCTTCATCGCCTCTGTGTTCTTCTTTAATTCCTTGTTCATCACGGCGATGGTTGTAAACGCCTCATCTATGTACTTGAGACGCTGAACGAGTATCCTGCTCAGACCCAGAAGGAACCTGGCAGCCACCTGGGAGTGCTTGCCTATAAAATCCATGAATGTTTCGGAACTCATCCTGAAGAGGACACAATCCTCGTTTGCCACAACGGTTGCGGACCTGGGATCGTCGAGGATGAATGACATCTCGCCAAAGACGTCGCCCTCGGAGAAGATTGCCAGGGGAACGACATCTTCGTCCCACTCGTCGATAGCCATCGCGGAGCCCTCCTTGATGACGTAGAGGTCGCGTGATTTCTCATCCTTGTGGATGATCATCTCATCCTTCATGACCACGACCTTCTCGCAGCCGCAAAGGAAGATGTCCATCTCATCCTCTTCGAGCAGAGAGAAAAACTTGTAGCTCATATGCTGCCCCTCTCAATGGATAACCAGCACCTCCCGAATCCACGTGGATACCGGAAAAGGTCTTCTTCATCAACAGGAACTATTAAATGAAAGAGCGTGACAAGCCAGTCCCCGATCGCGCAGGGTTACTTCTCCGTCGCATCTCCCGGTACTATGTAGTTCTTGAATCACAGAAAGGGGATCTTCAATCATGCAGTATCTATTCATGCTGTTCGTCTCACTGCTAGCTTCCCTTCCACTAGGTACCGTCATCGAAACCGGATCTGTGGCAGGTACTTTCTCGATTGCCGCTTTCGATCCCGAAACCGGTGAACTGGGAATAGCTGTCGCATCGCGGGTTCCGTTCGTCGGTCACGATGTTCCATGGGCACTGGCAGACGGCGGGGCGGTTGCTACACAGGCCTGGGTCAACCAGCAGTACGGTCCTGACGGACTCGCGCTCCTCCTGGAGGGAAAATCGGCTTCCGAGGTAGTCAGCGCACTTGTCTCGGCCGATCCTGACAGCGCTGTCAGACAGCTGGGGATCGTTGATGCTTCGGGAGGGTCCGCATCGTTCACCGGATCGGAGACCAACGCCTGGGCAGGCGGTGTGACCGGCCCCGGATACGCGATACAGGGCAACATCCTGGTTTCCGAGGATGTGATCCTCGAGATGGAGAGGGCGTTTCTCGAGACGCAGGGTCCCCTTGCCAGAAGACTCCTCGAAGCTCTCGAGGCAGGGGAAGCGGCAGGAGGAGACAGCAGGGGGAAACAGTCTGCGGCGCTGCTCGTCGTCCGGTCCGGCGGCGGCCATGATGGAGCATCGGACAGGTTCGTGGAGATAGACGTCTTCGATCACGAGGACCCAGTTCGGGAACTGGAGAGGCTCTACGGGATCTGGGAAGGGTACAACGTATTTCCAGTATACATCGATTCGGGGAGAGAACCGGAGACCACATATGCGCTCGGGATACTCGAGCGGATGCTCCTGGAAGAAGAACCCGATCCGGACCTCTACAACTACTATGCATGGACACTTGCGGAGAGGCAGCTATTCCCCGAGAGGGCACTGGAGATTGCCACGGTTGCCCATGAGCTGGCGCCCGAGGACCACAACATCATCGATACGCTTGCAGAATCCTGTTACGCCGCGGGTGATCCCCGGACTGCAGTAATGTGGGAGAAACAGGCTCTCGAACTGGATCCGGAGAACGCCTTCTATATCTCGCAGCTCGAGAAGTTCGAGGGGGCCTCCGCAGCACTCGATGATCCAACATTGGAAGATGAGTAGCAGAGCCTTATAATCCCGATCCTGACTCTTGCCACCGGGATCCGCCTGGAGGGAGCGGAATGACAGGTCCTATGCTGATTCCCCTGTTGTCCGTAACTGCATCCGGTCGATCTCTGCTTTCGCCCGATAACGTTCTTGCGACCATCCGTGTCACGCCGGTCATTGCCGGTGCGCTTTTCCTGGGTCTGGTTGCTGCGTTGGTGCTGATGTCCTACCTCTCTATGGGAAAGCTGCGCAGCAGGTCCAGAGAACTCAAGAGGGCGAAGGTCGACATCAAGCGCAACAGGACGTTCCTGGATTCTGCGCAGAGAGTGGCAAGACTCGGCACATGGGAATTCTCGCTGACCCGGCGCAAACTGAACTGGTCCGAGCCCCTCTTCATGATTTTCGGCATTGCACAAGAGGATTTCGACCTCGACTACGAGAGCTTCATCTCGATTGTGCATCCCGATGACAGGGAAATGGTGAGGGAAGCCGCATCGGAAGCGATTAAGAGCAACGGATTCTATGAGATAGAGTATAGGATCGTCCGACCGGACGGTCAGATCAGGACGGTAAAGGACGAAGCCAGAGTGGTCACCAACACCCGGGGCCAGGCTGTCAACCTCCAGGGCATGATCCACGACATAACTGGCTCGAAGGATGCTGAGGAAGAGGTTCACTTACTCGAAGAGAGAGCACTGCACTCCCAGAAGCTCGAGAACCTCGCGATCATGATCGGCGGGATCGCTCACGAATTCAACAATCTGCTCACCGGGATACTGGGCAACACGGAGGTGGCCCTTTGTAGCCTTCCGGAGGACTCCCCTGCCAGGGAAAGCATGCTCCGAGTCAGAGAGTCCGCTTCCAGTGTCGAGAGACTCACCAGCCAGATGCTTGATTATGCAGAGCATGAGTCCTCCGAGAAGGCGAGTACGAACATCTCCTCGCTGATGTCCGGCATGAGAAAGCTTCTCCAGGCGGCAGTGGGCAGACATATCATCGTTTACTTCGACCTGGAAGACGGCCTGCCGTCAGTCCTGGTTGATCCCTACAGGCTGCAGCAGGCCGTAATGAATCTTGCCATGAGCGCCGGCAGGGCGGTGATGAGGACTGCACAGGGAAGTGACGTCCAGGGAGAGGTGAGGATAGCTACCTGTTCAAGGGAATACGGGAAACAGGATATTGCCTACTCGATCACGCCCGGTACGGCTCAGGGCAGGTACGTCGTCCTCGAAGTCTCCGATAATGGTATACCCCTGACTGATGACAACCTGGAGTGCCTTTCCGGCAATAACGGTTCGATCACTCAGGATGAAGAAAAGCTGGCTCTGCAGGTCGTGGCCAGGATCGTCCGGGACTCCGATGCAAGCATCCTGGTCAAAAGGGGCAGGGCCAGAGGAACCACGATAAGTGTACTCCTGCCTGCCGCCAGGGAATGGGAAGAGGTCCTGCATATACAGAAAGGCGAGGAGAAGACCCCTGAGCCGGTGGAAGAGGTCAATGGCAAAGAGAAGATCCTTCTGGTCGATGACGAGGAAGTCGTCAGAGAGGTCGGCATGCGGCTCCTCGATATTCTTGGCTTCCCGGTCATAACCGCTTCGGACGGTTCGAGTGCACTTGCAATGCTTCGGGAGCATATCGGTGAAATCAGGTTCGTGCTCCTCGATATGACGATGCCAGGGCTCACTGGGAAAGAGACGCTCACGCTCATCCGGAAGATCGCCCCCACCATCAAGGTTATCATCTGCAGCGGTTACAGTGAAGAGGATGTAATCAAGGAATTCGAGGGCTGCGATATCGCCGGTATCCTCCACAAACCTTATGGTTCTGAAGACCTTGCTGGACTCCTCTACGGCCTCTCCAGATAGGACAGCTGACCTTCCCCATCGAACAAATCCATCCTGATGGTATTCATGGTACTTACAGCGATATTTCTGGTCTTCTCCTGTGGAGGGGAGGATGCGCCCGAAGAACCTGTCGGCGGGGATAGCATTGATACGCTCCACGTAGCGGTCGTCGATACTATCGGTCTGGATATGGGTGACAGCCTCTACGTCTTCGGTTCACTGATGCAGGCGGGATTCCTGCCAGGGGGTGAGATTCTCGCTCTGGACCTGCAGAGAGGCTACATCAACGTCTACACTCCGGAAGGTTCTCACGTGGGCACGATAGGTGCGCGCGGTCCGGGTCCCGGGGAATTCGAGATACCCACCTCCTTCGCCGTTCTCCCCGGGGGTGGGGTTGCCGTCACCGATATCGTCGGAAGGGATATCTCCTTCTTCGATTCAACCCGATCCTACACCCGGGTCCTCAGTGGCTTCTCGTTCGGTCCGCCCATGAGAATAACGGGCTGTCCCGATGGAGCCCTGATAGGGCAGACCATGACAATGACGTTCACCGAAGAGACGGTCGAAGGAAGCCAGGATCTTGTGCGGTGGAACGATCTGACCAGCACCGAGCCATCGCTGACCTACCTGAGCTTTCCAATCGACCTGACAGTCACGGAAGACCAGGGAACGGAAGTCCGTGCAGGTCCCACAATCGATTATGCCGTGGGTCCCGATGGGAATATCGCCATCGTGGAGACGTCGGATACGCTTTTCAGCCTGAGACTCTTGGATCCTGAAGGGACAGAGCTCATGGCCCTGTACGAGGAGCGGGAGCGAGTTCCTATGACCCAGGAGGAGATAGACGCCGGAGCGCTTGGCCTCTCGTTGATGATCACGGAGGGAACCGCAAGTGCATCCACGAACAGGATAGAGAACATCTACCCCTACCGAAACATCATCAACTCGGTGGGAATCGATGCTGAAGAGCGGATCTGGATCGAGTTCGGCTACGGTGACAAGCCCTTCTTCCAGGTCTTCGACTACTCCGGTGAACTTCTCTTCACGGTTCTGCTCGATGCTGACTTCGACAACCTGAACAGACTGTCGTTCGGAAGGAAGCCGGGAATCTTCAGCGGGGATTCTCTTGACCGGCAGGTAAACATATGTATACTACGCCTGTCATCAGGCTCACGGTTTCGAGGGGAAACACCGTATGAAGAACCAGACGATACGGTTCGAGATACCCGTTAAGGATATCGAGAGAGCCGCGAAGTTCTACTCAGGTGTATTCCGATCCCGGATGAATATCCAGAGGACAGGCAGTTCGCTGGTGGGCTACATTCCCACAGACGACTGCGCGCACAACAGCACCAAGTTCCACACCAGGGGACATCAGCCTTCCGAGAGCGGTGTGCTCGTCTATCTCTCGAGCGGGAAGGACCTGAACACCATCCTCAGACGGGTTCCGAGCGCAGGCGGCGAGGTCATTGTACCGAAGACTCTGATCACCAAAGAAATAGGCTATTTCGGTGTATTTCTCGACACCGAAGGCAACAGGCTCGCACTCCACTCCCCGAGCTGAGGCATCCTGCTTTCCGAAGCTCACTATTGACGCAGAGTGTACCCTCCGGATATCCTGCTTTCTGACTCGTTAAGGGAGGTTCCGATGCGTTGTCCGACACTCTTCGTCAGAATCCTTTTCCTGGCTCTTCTGCTCGTCTTGATCCCCGCCTATGCAGCCGATATCGATCCTCTCGATCCTTCCGAAGGTGATTTCCTGGATGAGGACCCCAGCCAGTACGAGGTGCTTGCATTCGAAGCCTATCTGGAGGAGAACTACCTCCAGGCAGCACGTCACTATCTCGTTTACCTGCGTCTGAGACCGGACAACGAGACCGCGATCTACAATCTTGCCTGCTGCTACGGTCTACTCAGTGAATCCGAGCTTGCTGCTTTATATCTGTTGCGTTCCGTACGGGCCGGATTCACTGATATCAACCACATCATGCGCGACCCGGACTTCGATCCTGTGCGGAATTCGGAGGCATTCACAGCGGCGGTGGACGAGATTGCCGGCATGATTTCGATGCTGCGCAACGACCTGGGAGAGCAGTTCTTCTTCGATGCACCCGCAATCAGGCAGTGCAGAATCAGATTTCCCGAGGATTTCGATCCTTCGCTCGAGTACCCTCTAGTAATCGGGCTGCACGGTTTGGGAGACGGTCCTGACGGTTTCATCAGGCTCTGGGACAAGTTCGAGGAACACGATTTCATATTCGCCTGTCCCCAGGCTCTCTATCCGCTCCCGGTTTCGAAAGAGCTCGGATTTTCCTGGTTCTTGTGGGATCCGGCGACCGAACCGGGATTCCATTCCAACGTGATTGCGGTCCAGAACGTCATTTCCCTGCTGGACAATCTCGAGAAGGACTTCCTCGTATCCAGGGTGTTTCTCTTCGGCTTCTCGCAGGGCTGCACAATGACCTGGAACGCTGGTCTCCTCCACCCGGATCGCTTCGACGGCCTTATCGGGTTCAGTGGATGGCTCGATACGGGTTTCCTGACAACGGAGATCCTCGAGAACTCGACAGGATGCAACATCTTCGTAGCCCACGGAGTGAACGACACAGTTGTTCCATTCGAAGCGGGGGAGGAGACTATCACGATTCTGTCGGGTATGGGCTGCAATGTTGCGCTGCGAGCCTTCGAGGGTGGTCATACGTTAGACAGACCGACACTGCTGGAGGCAGAGGAATGGATGAGGAGCCTCCGCTAGACTTATCTGCCCTTACGGTACCTGCTGAGACATTTGAAGGACCTGTCCCAGAGCTTCTCACCCTCGGGCGTGAAGAAACAGGCAGTGTATTCGCCCCTGTTGCTGTGGTAGGTGACGCATTCTGTGCAGTTTCCATGCCTTGCGCATCCAGGATAACTGCAGGAGCAACTCTTCGAATCGTCCTTTTGCACGATTCTCCTTTCTCGGTATGTTTTTCAAATAGTGCTGCAGGTAACACTCAGGTCAAGGAGGACGTTGCCAATGAGAAGAGTATCCCTGCTGCTTCTGTGCCTGGCAATCACCGCCGGGGCAGTAACCATAACGATTGGAACGCCTACTCAGCCCTACAAGATGCCGTTCTGTGCCGATTGAACCTCGTCACTGCACTACCAGGTGGTGGTGCACGACGATGAAATCGGCATTCCGCTTCTGATCGAGTCCATCTCCTGGAAGAAGACCACAACGGGTACACCATCAGCATCCCTTGACGACTTCAAGATCTACATGGGCTATTGTGCTACCGACGAACTGGGAACAGTCTTCGACGACAACTACGTCCCCGGTACGAAGACGCTGGTCTTCCAGGCAGATCCATTCTCGTTATCCGGTGATCAAGACCAGTGGATGCCGGTGGATCTGGATGCGTCGTTTGTCTACGACAACACGGAAAACCTGATCGTGGACATCGAATGGTCCGACGGCAGCGGAACGGTCTACGTCTACCACTGGGATTCCGGTACGGAACGATCGCTCAGCAGTGATTATGGCTCTCCGTCGGGAGTGGTCCAGACCATAGTTGCGCACATGCAGTTGATCGGTACGGAAATCGCTATTGAAGAGACAACCTTCGGTGGTTTGAAGGCTTTCCTGGGTTCGCAGTAGCAGCGTCAGCAGAAGGGATCAGACATACCCATGAGACCCGATGCCGTAATCTTCGACCTGGACGGTACGCTGCTGGACACCCTCGGTGATATCAGGATGACGGTCAATTCCGTCATGGAGAGCAACGGCTACCCCTCCCGTGGCATCGAAGCCTTCAGGAAGGGTGTAGGATGGGGAGTCGAGCACTTGATAAGGTCGATTGCCGGAGAGCAGGTATTAGGCGATGCGGATATTTCGCGCATTGGAGCCGAGATCCGCAAACGGTACGAGAATCTCGAAAAACCACTTACCGAGCCCTACCAGGGAGTTAATAAGATGCTCGAGGAGATCCAGGCTTCTGGAATTCCAATGGCAGTGCTCACGAACAAACCTCAGAGAGCGGCGGAGCTCACGGTCATGCAGTTCTTTCCCTGGATCGCCTTCCAGAACGTCACCGGATCGCTCCCAGACAGACCTGCCAAACCCTCTCCTGAAGCTGCCCTGTCAGTTGCCGGAGCGCTCGGAGCGGGACCTGCTGGAACGGTTCTGATTGGGGACAGTGAGGTTGATATACTGACGGGCAGGAATGCAGGGATGGTGACCATCGGCGTTGAGTGGGGATTCCGCGGCAGGAGGGAGCTAGAAGCTGCCGGCGCTGATGTAATACTCCGAACACCCGCAGAGGTGGTCTCGTACGTATTGAGAGGGGGCTGAGACCATCATTCGGTCCTTCCCAGCGGGACCTCTCTCCCATATTGTAGATATTCTGCTCCCGCTAAGTTGTGTAGCTGAATCACCTGTGTGATCGGAGGGCAAGCTGGTTTCCGGAAGAACTCTCGTTTTCGAGACCGAAGGCTACTCGGACATCATCAACATCACGAGCGAGGTCCAGGCAGTCGTAGGCGATTCGGGCATCCGGAACGGTATCGTATGCGTTTCCGTAACGGGTTCAACAGCTTCGATTACGACCATCGAATACGAACCAGCATTGGTGCAGGACATGAAGGACCTCCTCGAGAAGATCGCTTCGAGAACGCTGCGATCCAGGCATTCCGAGACCTGGGGTGACGACAACGGATTCAGCCACCTGAGGGCTTCGCTGATGGGGCCAGGCATCTCTCTCCCCATCGTCGACAGCCACCTCCTTGTCGGAACATGGCAGCAGGTTGTCCTCATCGATCATGACAACAGATCCAGGAAGCGGAAAGTACATGTACAGGTAGTGGGGGACCAGGGGTAGGAGCGCCCACAAGACCCGATTCCAGGTCGGCGAACGATAGAATCAGGAGCACGAAATAGATCTCGGCAAGGATATCCTCAAGCTGCCAGGTGGCAGTCGATTCCAGATCTGGAAACAGGCGCTGCTCATCCTATGTGTTGCGCTTGCCGGAGCCTTCATCTACGATGGCTACCGGAACTCTGAGTCCCACGCCATCACGGAGTATGCAACCAGACAGGACCTCTACGCCAGGCAGATAGCATTTGAATTGGAGTTCCAGTTAGGGCACATCCGCTCAGAGCTGATGGGCATGGCTTCGACTCCAGAGATAATCCGGTTCGGTGAGAAGGGCATGATCGCTATGGCCCAGCTCCTGAGCATACACAAGATGATGATGCAGGCCGTTACTAGGATGGACAGCACCGGTGTGATAATCCACACGGTCCCCGTTGTTGAATCAGCCATCGGCGCCGATATTTCCTCGCAGGAACACGTTGCTGCGATACTAGAGACCCACGAAGAGGTCTTGAGCGACGTCTTCCAGACAGTTCAGGGCTATTCGGCGATTGCCCTCCACGTTCCGGTACTGGACGATGATGGAGTATTCGTAGGAACACTTGCTGCCTTGATTCCCTACCGGAAAATGATCGAGGGCAGCTTCCAGCAGCTTCAGACGGACGAACACCTGTCTGCCTGGATTATCAGCCAGGACAACCGGATCCTCTACAGCGATTTCGATGAGGACGCTGGAAGACTCGTAACCGAACTGGAAGAAGAACACCCCGGATTCAACGAGATTGTCTGTGCCGCGTCCAGCGGCGGCAAGGGCTTCATGATCACTGACTTCGACCCTGGACACGATCCTGGTGGTGTGCTGGTCGAGATGCTCTCGAGCTTCTACCCGGTGAAATTCGGGAATGTAACCTGGACTATCATTCTCTCTGCTCCGAGATCCGATGTCCTCACCGGGATTACCGGGTTCGGGAGCAGCTGGCTGGTCGGTGCTATCATTTTCATCCTCGCCGTCCTGGCCTACCTCACCCTCAAGATCAGGAGCATGGTCTCGAGCAAAGACCGGCTGAAATGGGACACAGTCGCAAGGGACAGAGATCTTCTGGCTGCCTCTGTGGAGCAGGCAAAGGAAGCAATCCTGATCACGGATTCAGAAGGTCTGGTCACCTATGTGAATCCAGCTGTGGAGAGTATCACAGCCGTTTCCGCAGACGAGTTTCCCGGATCGACGATCGAGACACACTTCGATGACGTCACAGCCGAGAAATTCCTGGAGATTGCCTCATCAGTCTGGGAGCACGGGGAATGGAGCGGCGTGGTTGATGCTGTCAGTAGTACCGGTCGCAGGTTCATACTCGATATGACTGTCTCGCCCGTCAAGGATCGCACAGGTGAAGTGTCGAACTACGTGGTGGTCGGAAGGGATGTTACTGTCCAGTCCGAGATGAAGAGCCGTCTGCGTGAGCGGCAGAAGATGGAAGCGATCGGCCAGCTCGCTGGTGGGATCGCCCACGACTTCAACAACCTGGTTACCGCGATCATGGGATATGCTGATCTTCTGACCAGGAATTACCCTCCCGAATCGGGCGCCGGGAAAGCGGGAGAGGTAATCAAGTCCGCTGCCTACAGGGCTTCCGATCTCACCGATCAGCTTCTCGGATTCGCTCGCAAAGGCAAGCAGCAGATCGAGAGAGTAGACCTGTCGAAATCTGTGAAGAACGTCTCTCAGCTACTCGGCAGGATCCTTGATATGAGGATATCCGTGGAGCTCGACCTCGAAGACGATGTCGTGATCATGGGGGATCCGGTGCAGATCGAGCAGGTCATCCTCAACCTCGCTGTAAACTCGAAGGACGCAATGCCCGACGGGGGTACCCTGAGCTACGAGGTTACCAGGAGCATACTTACACCGGATCAGATGGGACAGAGGACGGGCTTTCAGTCAGGCGCGTACGCCATCCTCAGGGTCAGAGACACCGGGACAGGGATTCCAGCAGAGATACAGGAAAGGATCTTCGAACCCTTCTTCACAACGAAGGAAGAGGGATACGGCTCCGGCATGGGGCTGGCCACGGTGTACGGTATCGTTGCAAACCATGGAGGATGGATCGACCTCGAGAGCATGCCCGGAAGCGGGACCATCTTCACGATCTGCATTCCAATTGCCCCCGACAGTAATCCTGCAGACATCAAGGCTGCAAAGACGGAGAATCCGGTCTCCGGCGGAAGCAGTGTTATTCTGGTTGTGGACGACGAACTGGTTGTTCTGAACACTGTGGAGGAGATGCTCAGGAACCTGGGGTATACCGTCCTGACCGCTCCGGGTGGTGAAATAGCCGTGAAAATCTACAGGGAACAGGGCGACAGCATCGACCTTGTGATCATGGACCTTGCCATGCCCGGCATGGACGGCACAGAGTGCTTCAGGCGGCTCAGGGAACTCGATGACTCCGTAAATGTCATCCTCTCGAGTGGCTACGGACGCGAGGGCCGAGCTCAGGAACTGCTCGATGACGGCGTTCTCGCATTCCTCCGGAAACCCTACAGCCTCTCTGACCTCTCCGGTCTCCTGCGCGAAATCCTTGGATGACACCTGACATCAACTGCCGGGAATGGCTTATCGAGCAGGGAGTATCGGTCGACAGCATCCCGGATGATCTGCTCCAGGCATCGGAGAACGCTCCCGACAAGTCGGTCTACAAGCGCATGCCGCTCCCGAGCATGATAGTCGTGCATCACAGTGCGACGAGCACCGGTAACACAAGGCTTTTCCGCTGCCTTCACAGGGCAGTGAACGGCTGGGAAGATGTCGGTTATCACTTCGTCATAGGTAACGGAACCTGCAGCGGGGATGGCGAAGTGGAGGAGGGCAGACCCATCACCGTCAGGGGAGCGCATGCCAGGGGAAGCAATCACTGCTCCCTGGGAATCTGTCTCGTCGGCGATTTCTGCAAGGACCATCCCTCGCTGAAACAGATGGTGTCTCTGGGAAGCCTTCTGAAGGAACTTCTGCAGAAGTGCTGCCTGGACCCGGAGTGCATTACGCTCCACAGTCTTGTGAAGGGGTGCAGTACGGTCTGTCCCGGCGGAAATCTGACCCTGGAGATGGTGCGAGAGAGTCTCGGGAGAACGTCGACATGAAGTGCTGTAGGTACTTGCCAGTTTCGACCCTCTTTCGTATATACCTTCGTCAAAACGGGAGGTAACTCTGGAATGGTTGCGGTACTCACTTTCCTGCACGTATTAGTTTGCGTTCTGCTCGTTGCATGCGTCCTGCTCCAGAAGTCAAAGGGCGATGGGCTCTCGGGCGCTTTCGGCGGAGGCGGAGCACTGACCGCTTCGTTCGGCAACAGGGGAGCGGCCACGCTCCTTTCGAAAGCCACCAGTATTCTAGCCATACTTTTCATGGCAACCTCCTTCTTTCTGGCACTCTATTAGCCATAAAGAGTGCCGGGGTGGTGGAATTGGCAGACACGCTAGGTTAAGGACCTAGTGGGCGCAATGCCTGTGCGGGTTCAAATCCCGCCCCCGGTACCATCTGGATACATGGGCGTCCGACTTAAACGGACGCCCTTTCTCTATCATCTAATATTTTTCATCATCAGAGAGAGTTCGAGTCCACTACGGGGTACCAGATCGTCAATCTAGAACTCAGACCCCGTAGTGAGATAAGTTCTATAACTATCCAACACGGGGTGTTCGATCTCATATCCATAAAACGACTGAACTCACCAGA
>SDBS01003977.1_pt1 | contig 14504 bp, 11 predicted proteins | sample 2277091 | NCBI WGS metagenome assembly SDBS01 (sample SAMN10404972, study PRJNA504765) | marine sediment metagenome | isolation source: marine sediment core GS10_PC15, 163 cmbsf | place: Arctic Ocean: Southern Knipovich Ridge | collected 2010
TTAACAGCAACTCAGATAATTCAGACATCGAAAAAAATTCGCCCCAGTGCGGCATTGTAAAGTCGCAGCTGGGTTTCTGAGCAAATTCCTGCCAACAGTCATTGGGAATAATATTTCGGGCGAGGGCCTGGCCGTATAAATTTGTTCCGGGAAAGGGCGTCAATACTGATAAGTGGATATAGTCAGGTTTTAGCTTTTGCATTACAGAGAATGTGGTTTTGATATCATTGATGGTTTCTCCAGGATTACCTATCATAAAGTAGGCTAGAATTGGTATGCCGTTTTTCCTGGTAAGCCTGAATGTATTAGCTACCTTTTCCATGGTGATGCCTTTGTTTAATTCTTTGAGGATTTTGTCAGATCCTGATTCTACGCCATAATTGATTCCCGTACAACCGGCCTTTTTAAGATAGCTTAGCATCTGATCATCAACAGTGTCAACGCGAGTTCTAATGTTCCAGTCTATTTTGAAACCTCGATCAATTATCCCATTACATATATCGATAACACGCTGTCTGTCGATAGTAAAGGTGTCATCGTAAAAAAGAAAACTATGTATTCCCATGTTTACACATTCTTCAAGCTCATTAAGAACATTTTTTGCGGACCTGGCTCGGAATTTCTTTCCCAGGTGGTGCTGATCACAAAACGTACAACCGTATGGACACCCTCTGCTGGTAAATATGGTGGTTACGATTGCTTCTTTGGCCAGAATTGAGGTGTATTTTCTATATGGGACGAGTTTGCGAGCTGGAAAGGGCAGTTCATCAATGTTTGCGATTGGCTGACTGAGGCCGGTATTTACGATCATGTGTTCAGATTTGAACACAAGCCCGGGAATGTTCTTCAGCGTTTCGTCATCTCCAATGTTTTCCAGTAGTCTTTGGAAAGTATGTTCGCCCTCGCCTTGCACAAGATAGTCTACTCCTTCAAGTTGAATAGTCTCTTCAGGATACAGATGGACGTGAGGGCCACCCAGGACTACTATACTCTCAGGCAAGATGTCTTTAACGGTCGTTATGGAATGCAGGACATCCAGCAAAGCCATAGTCAGAGTCGTTATCCCAACTACATCCGGCTTAGCCTGCCTAAGCCGGTCAGCAAGTTGATCGTAGTTTAACTCTTCAACCTGGCAGTCGAGGACTTGTATGTCGTGATCCGTATGTTTTTGCAGATATGCCGCTACATAAAGCAGGCCGAGCGGAGGGTTATGACCGCGATGGCCGGTGACGAAAGAGGGCAAGGTGCCGGTTACCTCATTTTGATTTGGCGGATTGATCAATAAGACTCTCATCAGCGCATCCTTTTGTCAATTAAATCCGCAAGCATTCCTATTGACATCACAATAACTGCTGTCATAAGCAGAACGCCCGAACTCACATCCATAATGCGTCCCAAAAGTGACCAGCTGAGGATAAATGCAAGAAGTGCCAATATGACAAACATAAGGCTTAGCGGGACAAATATTTTAAGCGGATCAAAATACAGAGTTGTTCGGATTATCAACTGAACAAAATTGAGGGTGTCGTATATCGGTCTGATTTTTGAATCGCCTCTTCTGAATTTATAATTGATGTCAATGTATTCTACTGAATAGGCGTTTGTCAGCATTGCCAGTGTTATTGTGGTTGTAAACGAAAAACCATCTGGTAATATACTCAGAAAACGCTCAACCACTTTTTTTCTCATTACGCGAAGTCCTGAGTTAATGTCAGGGATCTTTCGTCCTGCAAGATATTCAGCAAGGCATTTCAAGCACCATTTTGCAGGTTTGCGGATCAATGGAATTTGAACATTGTTGCCATTGCGAGAGCCTGCGACCATGTCGAGGTTGCCATCCTCATAGACTTTTAATAATTCCGGAATTTTTTCAATCGGATATGTGCAGTCGGAGTCTGTGATTATAATAGTATCATATCTTGCGTATCTGATGCCCGTTTTAAGAGCCGCACCATATCCCCTATTTACCTTATGGTTAATAACAGTGAATGAAGGGTTGTCAAAATTACTTAATATGGAGGCGCTGTTATCAGTAGAGCCGTCATTGACAAAAATGACTTCGAAACCATCGTTAGTGTTTTTTATGAACTGATTTATTTGGCCTACAGCTTTTTTAAGGCCGGGCTCTTCATTATATCTGACATTTCCCATTTACACACCTACTAAACCTGACATTTCCCATTTACACACCTACTAAACCTGACATTTCCCATTTACGCACCTACTAAACCTGACATTTCCCATTTACACACCTACTAAACATGATTTAGTCCTTCCACCATCAATAATCTTACCAAAATCACCTTGGACTGTCAAAGATTTTCGTTTTCGAGGCAGTTTTATCGCAAATTTGCAGGAATATATGCGTCTTTATGCCCCACCTTTCTTGCTATACCTGCTTTTGCACAGACCGCGACCGCTCTGTCCCTTATAAATCCAGGTTTTTCAGCAATTCTTATCATCAGCCATATCCAATGGGCACAGGCTTCAATCGCTGGATACGTTCAAGGATTTCCTGAAACAACTTTTTTGAAACCAGCACCTCCGCTATCTGAAAGGTGGGGTTATTATGTCTTTGGCCGGCAAAATGTTCTGTAAGCCGGTCAATCCGTAATTTTTCACGGGTCTGTAGCCGGCAAGGCAGGCTGGGGTACAGACCACTGAGGGTAAACGGTGATAATTTTTTTCCAGTTTTTTCTTTTTTTACTTGACTGCTCTGCCGGATTGTGGTAAATTGAAGTAAGTGGAAGTGGCTGAAACATTGAGGTAGGGCTCGAAAGTTAGTTTTTATAAGTTTCTCAATAGTAGCCATCATTAAATCATAATCGTCATATTTGAGCCCCCTTTCGAGAATTATCACTTCAAGCAACAGCGTTTTTGTTGTTCTTTGTGCTTCTTGCAGCCACAATCGCTCATGTATCTGCTGTTTTAGCCGATATATTGTGGGTAATGGACGTGTGAAAACGCTCTCCAGCGGAAAGAAAGATTAACTGGAGAGATTTGCTCTGTTAGTTTTTGTATATGCCCTGCGTTGGGGCAAAACAGCAATTATTGTGTATTATCGTCGCTGGAGACGGTGATGGAGTGAATCTCGAAAAAGAAAAGGAGACACAAATGAGAAAGAAAGGTTTTACATTAATCGAGCTATTGGTCGTAATTGCGATCATAGCGATGTTGCTGGCGATCCTGATGCCGGCCTTGAACAAGGTCAAGAAGATCGCGCAGCGCGTGGTCTGCGGGACCAACCTGAAGGGTCTGGGTACGGCCCAGGTGGTGTACGCCAATGACTATCAAGACCAGTACACCGTTCAAGGTCATGGGCGTGTTACTGCGGCCTTGGGTAACATAACCAAGTTTACGCCCGGGTGGGCCAATCCGCCGAAACCAGTAGCCTCCTGGGATAACGGCGCCACCATCGGGGCAAGCCTCTACCTGCTGGTGAGGGAAGCGGATGTGAGTCCCAAGAGTTTTGTGTGTCCCAGCGCCGGTCAAAACGCCTTTGACGGCGAAGGAGCCGCTAATTTCGACATTACCGAGCTTTGGGACTTCGGAACTAATGGTATTGGTACCGGTCCGGATATCTGCCTGAGCTATTCTTTTCACCATCCATATAACAGGTTCGCCGCCGATGGCACCAGGTCAGCAGCGTTTGCGGTCATGTCGGACAGGAACCCGTGGTACGACCCGAAACTTGACACTAATACCCCCATAGATGACACCAACTGGACGGACAAAATTGCCCGCATTGTCGACGACTGGAACAATCCTGCCGGTGATAAAAAATGGACCAGCATAGGTAATGCCGAGCCGCATGATCGCGACGGTCAGAACGTAATGTTTGGCGATGGCCATAATGCTTACGAAAAACGGGCGGATGTTGGCGTAAAGCATGACAATATTTTCACAGCTCAGGGCGGAGCTGATGTTCGTCAGGGCGTGAGGCCGACGGATCGCGCTAGTTGCAACACAGATATTCCCAGTTACAGCAATGACTCGTTTCTTGTCAATGACAGCATAGGAGGGTAATCGTTGGCAACATGTGTGTATTAGCCGCTGACAAGGCGGCATGAGATGATCGAGTTATCAAGCAGTCCCGAGCGTTTTATCGGGGCTGCTTTTTTTGTTGCCGTGCCAAAGATGGGGCGATTCAGCAAATAATAGAGGGGATCGACAGCCAGTACGGTAGTATTGTTTTTGCCAAACTCCTCACCGTATGAGCCCCTGATATATCGCCACAAGCTTGTTGTTAAGGATGTTGATGTCATAGTTGGCCTGCACATATCGACTCCCACATCTTCCCATGGTGGGCCACAGATGCGGGTTGTCGGCAAGATACTGCAATCTTTCGGCCAGGGCGTCGCTATTCCTCTCAGGCGCGAGTAAACCGGTTTCTCCATCAATGATGATCTCACGTATGCCACTGTGATCGCTTGCCAAGGCGGGCAATCCGACGGCAAGCGCTTCCATAAGCACGACGGGGATTCCTTCCTTATCACCATCGGCGGCGGTGATACTTGGAAGCAGAAAAAGGTGTGCTCGTTCATAAAGCCCGACCACTTCATCGCGGTCAACAGGTCCCGTAAACACGACCCTGTCGCTTATGCCGAGCTGCGCAGCCAGTACCTCAAGGGATTCCCTCAATGGCCCGTCTCCGGCAATGATATATTCGATATCGTATCCCTTGCCGCTGAGTTTTGCGACGGCCTTTAAGGCGTATTCATGTCCTTTCTTCTCAACAAGTCTGCCCACTGTTAATACCCGAATCGGTTTGGAGGGGTCCAACTTCCTCTCGGAGTATTCGAATCTGGCAAGGTCGATTCCCATGTGGTGGACGATAATCCTGTCGGGGCTGCAACCCATATCGATCAGTTCTTTCTTCCAGTAGTTGCTGATGGGTAGAAAGATGTCGCCTTTTTCAAACAGATCATCATAAACATTTCGTCCATGTGTAAGCGTGTACCTTGACATATCAAAGCCATGAAAAGCTGTACAGATTTTCGCTTTGATGCCGGCATCCTTCAGGAATATGCCGTCGATGCCGACAGGCCCGTAATGACACTGGACAATGTCAAAATCAGCTTCAATGAATTCAAGCAGCAGGTAAAGGCGACCCAGTGAAAGGCCCTTCCTGCGAAGAACAAACATCCTGATGAATCTGAGGAATGCGACGGGGCCTTTATGGAAATTGGTGATTACCAGCCAGAACGCCTTCATCAGGCATAATGCCTTGTGTTTGGGCATCTGCGGGATATAGCGGGTGCGACCGAGCAAATTGTATTTTTCAACATCCGGGTGAACCTTTGGTTCCTGTGGATCGACGCAGGCAAATATCTGCACGTCATGACCAAGATCAAGGAGCCCGGTCATCTGATTGAGAATGAACGTAGCGGAAAGGACCGGAAAATTGTTAATAATAAAAGCTATCTTCATAAATTTCGACCCAAATCGCCGCTCAATACAACAAATTCACTGTCCATGCAACTCATTTGTTTTCCGGCAAACAATAAAATGTTCGTGTGGGTTCAGCCACAGGTAAGGCTCCAGCCGCACGGCCAGGCGATAGAACAGGTCTCTGCCGGGAATTCGCAGACGTGATATAAACCGCAGCCAATATGCAAATCTCGTAAGAAGATTAAAATACCCGTGGCTTTTTTCGATTCTCAAATTGTTGCTTTTTAATATGGTGTCCAACTGCTCGAGGGAATAGCCCATACGAACATGACCCCATTGTCTATTGAGGTCGTCATTCTTCCTTCTGCTGACAAAGGGAAACATCACACCTCTTTCTTTCGGGGTCGTCAAAATCAGTTTGCCCCGACACTTGACAACGCGCGACATCTCCCGGATCACCCCCCGGTCGTCATCAACATGCTCGATTACATCAAGGCACAGTACAACATCAATACTGCCGTCTTCAAAAGGCATTTCCAGAGCGGAAGCCTCACAAGTTTTTAGCCCTTTACTGCTTGCCACCTTCAAGCCGGCCTCGTCAACATCGACGACAGTGATATCCAGGCCTGGAACACATTTTCTCAGATGGTCGGCAATAGTCCCATCGTAAGAGCCAACATCGAGAATTGTCGAGCCGGACTTGATCTCGGCTAACAATCTCTTTCGCAAAGCCTGAAGCCGCAGAAGTGTACCCGGCCTGATTCCTTGCCCATGCCAAACAAGACTTCTTTTTAGCCGAGAGTACATGTCAAAAAAGTAAGTTGACAAACACGGAAACAGCTTTCGTAATCGCATCTCCAGTTTTAGTCGCCCTGCAAGCAGTTGACCGTATCGTTTGACAAACTCGAGCGCGTCCTCAATTCTATTATCTCCCGCAGCAGCCCTAACCCATGCTTCAAGCATATTGGCCGCACATTTTTCAAAATCACTTCGTCTGCCATATTCCTCAGCAATCTTCAGATGTCGCTCTATAAGTTCACATCGCTGCTCCACAAATCGCTTGTTCCGCCAGGTAATGCTACCCGGTGCATCGGTAAAATAGACAGCAATCGGTTCAGAAATAAAGCCTATTTTCGGATTCTGGTAGGCTATTCTCAGAAACATATCCATGTCCTGAGCCCACATTTGTCCCACCAGAAACAAGCCCGTCCGGCGGAATATCTTTCGTTTAAGAATCACAGTACTTGTCCTTGCACAAACAGCAGAGGCGCATGCATGCAGGTAATTGTCAAAAGACTCTCCTGCCTTCAATAAACTCGCATATTTGTCCAAGGCAAATGTAAGCCTCTGCTCGTTTCCACCGACCGAGCGTGTGTAGTAATTGCCACAAGACCAGACCAGATCCGGGTTTCTCTTGAGGTGTTCTATTTGCAGTTGCAGTTTTTCCGGGAGCCATTCGTCGTCGGCGTCGAGGAAGGCTATCCATTGGCCGGTTGCCGCTTCAATGCCGGTGTTGCGGGCTACGCTGGCGCCGCCGTTTTCCTGACGGATGCAGTGGACTCTTGAGCCGTATGACTTGATCACATCGGCGGTATTGTCGGTTGAGCCGTCGTCTACGACGATAATCTCATCAGCCTGCCGGGTCTGGGCCAAAACACTGTCAATCGCCCTGCCCACGTATTCTTCCGCGTTATAGGCAGGGATAATGACGCTTGTAGTATAGGATTGTTCGTCATTGGTCATATTCATCAGATTGGCCGTCACGCACCCGGTTTGCTCTTTATGTCATCGATTACGCTTTGCAGTATACGGTCCAGAGTTGTCTTCGGCTCATAGCCGACGGTCTCTCTTATGCGGTCCAGGCAGGGCATTCGTCGGATCATGTCGTCAAATGGCTTGCCGTAGGCGGCCTCGTATGATATATATTTCTTTTCACTTTTACTTTCGGCCATCCGGATGATCGTGTCTGCAAGTTCTTCGATTGTAATTTCTTCGGTGGAGCCGATGTTGTAGACCCGTCCCGGCGCATCCGGACAGTCCATCAGCGCGATAAGCCCCTCCACGACGTCACCGACATAACCGAAGCAACGCCTCTGTTTGCCCGATCCGTAAATCACGACAGGCTCATTTTTCAGCGCCCACTCGACAAAGCGAGGTATTACCATGCCGTATTGGCCGGTCTGCCGCGGGCCTACGGTGTTAAAAAGCCTCGCCACCACGACGGGAAGGCCATACTGTTCATAATAGGCTAACGCGAGGAATTCGTCTATAGCCTTGCTGCAGGCGTACGACCAGCGGGAAAAACGCGTACTGCCGAGCACCGTGTCGTCATCTTCATGAAACGGTATGTTTTCGCTCTTGCCGTAGACTTCGCTGCTCGAGGCGATAAGGACTTTCTTCCGGAATTTGTTGGCGATTTGCAGAACAACCTCCGTGCCGTGGATGTTCGTCTCGATGGTGTGGACGGGGCGGTCGACTATTAACTGCACGCCGACGGCGGCTGCGAGATGAAATATCACATCGCACTGTTCGATAAGGAGATGCATTGTCTCGGAATTGCGAACGTTGTCGTGGACAAAGCCAAACTGCGGGTTGCTTTCAATGCTGCGGAGATTATCAATACTGCCCGTACTGAGGTCGTCAACCACCACGACCTCGTAGCCGGTCTGGAGTAACTTTTCAGCCAGGTACGAACCTATAAATCCCGCCCCGCCTGTGACCAACGCTTTCATGTCTTCTTATTCCTTAAAAGCAACCGATTCAATATTGTAGTATTTATCGGAATGCAGGTGCGATTACTGCAGTCAAAAACCAAATCAGATACGATAGCTCTCAAATTACAGCAACGTCCTATATATCTGCTCCAATCGCTTATTCAAGATGCGACTGTTAAAGTTATTCTCCACAAATGCTCTGCCACAACGTCCCATCTGCGACCAGATATCCTGATTTTCCAGCAGGTACCGTAATTTGTCAACCAAGGCACTGACATCCTTTTCCGGAACAAGGAACCCGGATTGTCCGTCAACAATACTGTCGGGAAATGCGCTGTGGTCCGTTGCGACAACGGGCATTCCATACGCCTGAGCTTCAGCCAGGACAACTCCCTGTCCCTCCATATTACCGTCTGAGGCCTTAACGCTCGGATGCAGAAAAACATGGGATGTACGATAAAGTTCGTTCAACTGTTCACTGTCCGCCCATCCCAACAGTTTGATCGCATGACCAACTTCAAGCTCATCGATCAATTCCTGCAGTGATTGACGCAAAGGACCATCACCTGCAATGTTGTATCTTACGTTGGGAAACTCCTTTACAATCCTTGCCATCGCGCGTATCGCATATTCCCGCCCCTTCATCTCAACGAGCCTGCCGATGCTTAATACATTCACTTGATTGCCGGGCTGGGGTTTTCTTTCACGGAAATCAATCTGCTCCACATAAATACCCATCGGCAGCTTCACCATTCGCTCCGGTGGACACCCCATATCAAGTAACTTTGTCTTTGTCGCCTCGCTGTTGTAAGTAAACAGGTCGCCAAGCCTGAAAAGATCGCTATATACGTCCCTGCTATGTCGCCTTACATAAGTGGTCACATCGTATCCATGGAATGTTGTAATCTGCCGAGAAGTAACTCCAATCTCGCGGAGGCATATACATCGAAGACCGTTGGGACCGAAATGGGATTGGATGATGTCAAAGTTTTTGTTTATAAAAGGTGTTACCCATCTGAGGTATTCCAGCAGTGTAAGGTGTCTGTAGGCTCGAACAAACACACAAAAGGCCTTCAGCGTTTTGATGGGGTGTCGGAGTAGTGTATGAAACAGGAGCCACAGAGCGGTAATTAGTCGAATGATTCTGAGTCTCGGACGTGCAGCATCATAATGAACTCTCGGCCACAGTCGATATTCATCCACGTTGCGGTGTATAACTCCGTCCCGTGGTCTGCTGCGAGCAAAGATTTCGACTTCGTGCCCCATATCCAGCAGCCCGGTAATCTGATTCAAGATGAATGTTTCAGATAGTATGGGAAATTTCGCAACGACAAATGCTATTTTCATGTATTCATTCTTTGAATTCGTTTGCAACACACATCAGGACCTGAATTTTTTTATTGAAAAAATAAACTTATCTCTGAATGGTATTTTCTCTCTGAATGCATAGCCGGGAAATTCCTTCTCGTAGTAACTCATCGGCCTGGCAACTTCATAGTACGTGCGCTTGGTCCGCTTCTCGGTCAACCAGGAAGTGACGACAAAAACACCATCATCCTTCAGGTGAGAACGCATGTTCTGCATTGCAGAGGAAAACCTCGCATCATCGACAATGTGCTGTGTCACATCTATCATAATTATCAAGTCAAAAGAACCCTCCGGTGAACTGGCGGTAACGTCTATTTTCCGGAAATTGAACTGCGGAAATCTCTCTGACAAAACCCTAAAGCGATCCGCCATGACATCCACACCAAGATAACGATTTACACCGTTTTCCATAAGTATCTGCGCGTAGAACCCCGTACCGCATCCAATATCCAGAACATTCGCGTTTTTTAGATCCACCTTTTCACGCCTGCACAGTTCCAAAAACACGTGTCCCGCCTGCTGATACATCTGCTCGTTCTGCTCGGCAGAGAGCGTACGATTGCCAACCGACCGCAGGTCAAAGCCGAATTTCCTGTGTCGTGCCCGGAAGAACTTTTCCGGATCGTACTCAGGCTCGGGCATGTGTTTGCGTATTCGCCTGATCAGTTTCGAGAAGGAGTTCTTGTGTTTACTGATCTTCATTTTCACTTGATATATATACTTAAAATCCCAAAATCCGGCAGATGTCGCCCCACTGATGAACGCCCTGCCGAGTCATCATAACAAACTCATCCGAGCAATACAAACAGAATTTTTTCAGCCCATGTTTGCATGCCGCTCAAGTCGGAGTAAAACAGTTAATCGCAATAGCCCAGGGCTCGAAGCTTTTCGGCGATTTCATCTTCACTGCTTTTCTGGGGAGGCTCTGATGTGGCGGCTTCCTCTGTCGGGCATTCCGCATGGGCGCTTGCTGTTTCGCCTGAAGCCTCCTTTTCAATAACAAGCCAAGGCACGTCAATCAATATTGGATTCCTGCTGCCACAGGGATGACCATAACACAATCGCTCTCCAAGTAATTCGCCGTGGTCGGCAGTGACAACGATCCTGCCCGACAAACCTGCCAGCAGAACCGCTACCTGTTTGACAACTGCAATCACGTTGTCTTTATACGCGTTCCGCAAGGCTTCCCTGCCTACATTCCGCCATGCAGCTTCCATAGGATGTATCGGCAACATGGCAAGCCACTTTCGCAAATACCATTCGGGTGGACTGAAAAACACGCCATTGCGCCGGAAAAACCTGAGCAGTCGTTTGATCAATTCGCGTTTGAATTTTGGGGCCGGTTTGTTGCCGTCGGCGCCGACAAGCTGTCTCGCCTTATTTATATCGCCAGAGATATACCCTCTTGATTTACTTTCGAGGCTCAGGTATGGGCCATGTGGCTGCAGATAGTGAATGATGTATCGCTTGTCTTGCCCGGCAGTTTCACGGATTATCCTGACTGCCGCGTTCGTCAATGTCTCGGGCAAAACCGTCCCCATCTCCTTATCCCATTGATCATTCCAGACTTCATGCACGTCGTGAAAATGCTCGCCCGCACAGTAGCCGTAAACCTTTAACGTTGCACATATCTGGGGATTGGCGCGGCTATCTATTATGTCGTCGTAGTAGTCTGGAAAAGACTTATCTCTCCATTCATTGGTACAGGCTCCCACGGACATCTTTTTGGCAAGATCGCCGTTGAGATATTGCCGGTAAACCTGCTCAAAGTAATCGTATCTGCACGCGTCAAGGATTATCAGATAATCCCAGCGTTCGTTTGTAACGTTTAGTCTATCCATTTATCCTGACGACTTTCAAGTATCCGCCGGCCGGAATGGTCAATCGCTGTCGCAATGAAAAGCGGCCGTCCCGGCAATCAACGATTTCAAGCTTGCCCGGTTTATCGGCGGCAAGTGTTGTCACGATATCATTATCGGCGATATTGATGATTACAGCAACGAATTTTGTGCTTTTGGCGGGAGCAAGTATAATTATCCGGCTGTCGTCGGCGGTGAGCGACAGAGACGGATCGGCAATCAGTGGATTTGAAAGCAGATCGGTCTGGATTGTCTGATCCAGGTCCTTGAGACGCATGAAATACCGGACCAGAACGGACAAATAATCATCATCGATCATGGCGGCGTACATCAACAGGACTTCAAGAAATATCGCCACCCTGGAGCCGTATATTGCGACATAGTCGACAAGCCCGCTTTTGACTGTGTCGGGAACACTCTTTTCAAGAATCCCGGCGAGCCAGTCGCAGGGATTCCGGTCGTACAGAATGAGCAATTCCTTCAAGTTCAGCATATGGTAGAAATCCGACAGCGGAGCAAAGCAAAGGTCTCTTTCGATATAACCGTTTGGCATGACAAAACGGGGAAACTTCTTCTTGAGCCGGGGCAATATGCTTTTTCTCAGGGCATGGTCATACCTCCACTGTATCTTGCGAATGACCCGGGAGTTGGTCTTCAGGACGAGTTTAAGGAGACAATCTCTAAAACCATATACAATACCGTAAATAATCGTGCACGGAGTCTCACCAAGCACCCTCTTGAGCGAAGCAAGTCCTTCATCAAAAGCCTTTTTGTATCTGTCATCGGGAGCCAGTTCATTTATCCTGTGCAAGATCGTGAGCGTCGAAATATGGGTATTCAGACAAAGTGTGTTCGACGGCGATTTCCCAAAGGCGTTTGAGGGAATCAGGTTTTTATAATAAAGCCGGACATCTTCCGGATTCTCTTCAAGGCTGTCGTGCAGGAACCATACTTTTCCATCGTCCAGTTTGTCCACACAGGAAATCAGGTAGTCGGCGGCGGCCCGGCTCTTTTGCAGGAACAGTTTGTTGCCGGTATCTTCATAGAAGGATAAAAGGGTATGGATACCGGCGGCCTGATGGACCATGTGCGTTTCCATAAGATCGGTCCAAATACCGTGACGCCATCGGCTGTCATCAGGCAAACTCAGCATCACAGAATACGCAACAAGGTCGCGACAGATCAGATATATTTGCTTTTCAGTTCCTTTCAAGAGAAAGTCGAGATAGTGGTAGAGTCCATAAGCCAGGTTTTGAGAGTTCCAGGCTTTCCTTGCGGGAATATGTTTCGTGCTGAAAATCATGCCATTTATCAAATAATCCCAGACGCTGCTTACACCTTCATAACGAAGCCAGGTGTCTCTGACGACATGTTTCGTTTCGACCGGCGCTAACTCAGTCAACTCCTTCGAGAATGATTCTATTCGCTCCCGGAAAAGCAGTATAACAAATTCAAGTTTGAGGCCTGCCTTGCACATCGCCGCAAGTCGGAATCCTGATGATTGAGGGATAATCTCAAAAGCGGACTCGACGTTGGTCACCATTCTGCCATGGTCGTCATACTCTCGCAATGCGGGACTGGTCGGAATCCAGAAAAGCCGGCCTTGCTCGTTGTCGGTTATAAGCTTTCCCTGTGGGTGTGAGACGATTTGCGCATCAGCAAAGACAAACTCGATTCTCCTGTCTTGTTGAGAATCCAGTGAAATGTAAAGACACTCAACGCCGAGGCTGTCAATACAATCGACTGTGATGTTCATGTCAATGAGAGGGTCCGGTTTCAGGCTGATTTTGTGCCGACTGAAATAATCGTCTTCAAAAAGCGGTATTCCCGCACCCCGGCAGGACGGGGCACATATCTCAAACAGATTTATCAAAGCAGTCTCGGTCAAGATTTGAAACCTTTTGCAATATCCCGGACCAGCGCCAAAGCGTCGTAGTCGGAGGTGAATTTGCTTAACAGGACAATAAGAATGAAATAAATGCCCGCGCCGAGACCGACAAGAAGAATCAGCGAGGCGATCCCGATGGTGTGTATCGCGCTCTTGGTGAAGTACACGCAAATCGCCATGATCAATGTTGCAAAGAAAGGATAAGAAAGAATCTTCAGGACGTCGCGGGTTTTTGCATCGATCAGTTTTTGCAGTTGGTAGGATAGAATCGGCTGCAGGACCACGCCCGATGCCAACACACAGAGGCTGGTGCCCGCCATACCCCACTTGACGGTCAGTGGATAGATAGTGGCGACCATGATGAGCAATCTCACGGCAGTGGTTTTCGTGAGGATGTCCGGTCTGCCCATGGCCATGAAAACCGGAGCTCTTTGCATGCACTTGAGGGGTCCGAGCAGACACAGTATCTGCATCGCCGGGACCATGGGAAGCCATGGTGCTCCGAAGACGACCCCGGTGATTTCAAGTGCAAGTGCTATCAACCCCCCTGCCGCGGGAAATACAATCAGCGACGTCGCCTGAACCGTCTTGAAGTAGCCGCTTCTCAGTTTCGCCACGTTGTCCTGCAGTTTCGAATAGGCCGGAAATGCAACCATCGCAACCTTATTGCCGATCTCGGTGGCGACCATGTTGCCGATCTGAAACGCCTTCTCATAATAACCAAGGGCAGTTGCACCGAGCATCTTGCCTAAGAAAATGTCGTCTCCATTAAGACAAGGATACCTCAGAATCGAAATGCCGAACATGTGCTTGCCGAAGCCCCAGAGTTCCTTTGCCCTTGAAATGTCAAAACTGAGTCGGGGTCTGTAAGGGTGCATCACGTAGCTAAGAGCAAGTCCGCACACTACTCCGGCGAGTTTTCCGAAGACAAGAGCCCAGACATTTCTGTACAGAAAAACCAGCACAATCGTGACAATCGTCGATGCCAATTGGGTCAACATCTCCATGATGACACGTTTATTGAATTCGAGATCTTTTGTAAAGTACACCGTTCCGATGTTTTTAAATCCACCTAACAGGACGGAGACGGCCATGATCTGTATAACCAGTTTCGTCAGGGGCCTGTCCATGATATCACTTTTGATTAAGCCGGCGTATGCCTCGTCCAGAAGCCTGCGGTTGAATCTGACCGTGTCGCGATCTGCAACGGGCTGCTGCGCCACAGCCAGGGCATACCCGGAGAGATCCACATGCACAAAACGACCCTCATCGTAAATGTCCGGC
>SDBS01003978.1_pt1 | contig 14502 bp, 8 predicted proteins | sample 2277091 | NCBI WGS metagenome assembly SDBS01 (sample SAMN10404972, study PRJNA504765) | marine sediment metagenome | isolation source: marine sediment core GS10_PC15, 163 cmbsf | place: Arctic Ocean: Southern Knipovich Ridge | collected 2010
GAACCTGCCGAAGGATGATGTCCCTCCCCGCAACTTGTGGTGGAGCGGTGACATGTTGGATGACTGGTTTGAGGAAGTAGAGAGACGACGCAAGAAGAAGTCGTCGGGTAAGAAGTCCACCTACGAAGCGGCTGATGAAGTCCCCTCTATGGGGAACCAGTTGGTAGACGACGAACAACGCATCCCGAGGTAGCGAGTGGTCGAAAAGTTCATTTTCGAATTTGATGCGGTCGGTCTCGATCGTGTAATCGCCAAGGTCGAGCAGTTCCGCAAGTCCGTTCAAGCACTCGGTCAGGAAGGTGCCCTCGGGGAGGGGTTCGAGCGGTTCACACAGGAATTCGAGATCGGAGCTACCCGCGCTCAGGGTCGGATAACTGCTCTTCGCCAGGAGATCGAACTACTCCAGAACACCCTGCTCGATCCCAGAGTCAACGTGAGCAGAGAGGCTGCCGCTCTTGGAGGGTTCCAGTCGCAGGGGTTCGCTTCCGATGACCAGAGGCAACAACTCCAAGCCGCACTATCCGAACGAATTCTCGCCATTGAGCATGAGCGGCTACAGCTAGAAACCCTCCTCGCCAACCAGGGGCAGAGGGTCCTCGAAACCAAACAGCGTGAAGCCAACCTTCTTGAATTCACCAACCGTCTCGAAACCACTCGGGTCGCTCTCCTCAGCCAGATCGAAGCCCTCAAACCCGGAGGGAACCGTCTCCAGGAGTTGATCACCGCCCGAGAAAACACCCTTCTCGAACGTCAAGCCCAACTGAGGGCACAACTGGCTCAAGAGTCGGATCGGTTCAGGAAGAGCGTCGGGCGAGAGGGTGAACAAATTCTTCAGAGAGAACTCGATCTTTCCGTCAAGCTCGCTGTTGCCAGGAAAGCCATCGCCTCAGCCGAACGCGACGTTGCCAACGCAAAGGCAGCATCAGCGGCAGCAGGGTTAGCGGAAGCAGACCAGTTCGGCACAACGGCAACAGATGAGGAACGAACCGCGGCCTTAGCCCAGCAAGTGACCCTCACGAACCAGTTGGCCACGGCGCAGAAAGCCGAACAAGACGCGATTCAGAACGTAGCCACCCTCGAAGGGCAACGGCTGGATAACGCCACACAACTCCTCGCCATCGAATCGAGCGGAGGAGCCGCGGTAGGAGCCTCCGAAATCCTTGCTCGGCTACAGCAGATCAACGACGCCTACTCGATTCTGATCGTCAACTCAGAGGAGGCCATTCGTGGTCTGGTCGGACCCGAATTCCGCGAGGATCTGAATGAGGTCGAACAGCTACTCTCGTCCTTCGGGGACAAGGAGCTTCTGAGTTCTGACGAGGAAGAGAAGCTAGCGGCGGTAACCGTTCGTGCGAGAGAACTTATAGACGAGTTCGAGCGGATACCAGAACAGGGCATACCCCTCCCCCTCAACGAGGACGAGATCTTCCAAGGGTTCAGCCGTCTCAACCGGCTGCTGCTCGGAGCGGCACGAGACTTCGGACGCCGGTTCACCGCCACCCTTCAGTTCGCCCTGTCGGGAGCGCTCCTGTTCGGAGTGCAACGGTTGGTCAGGGAATTCTTCCAGGCCGCTGTCGAAGTTGAACGGACCTTCGCTGACATATCGACATCCCTCGAATTCGACATTGACGCCGACCGGGGGACAGCACTGTTCGAACGTGAACTAGAAAAGGTGCGTCGTCAGACACTCCAGATCGCAGACGATTTCAACGCGCTACCCACGGAAGTCAACGCCGCGGCCTTCCAAATGGTCTCCCGGTTCGGGGATGTTGACGCCGCGATGATCGCGACACGGGCGCAAATCCTCGCCACTCGGATAGCCACCATCGACCAGTCGGAGGCGCTCCGTGCCCTCACAGCCGTCGCTGAGTCGTACGGGATATCCCTCGGTCACATCGCTGACCAGCAGGAGCGTGAACGGGCACAGGCTCTCCTCTACGCGCAGGCCCTCGATTTCGCCACCGGCATCCAACAACAGTTCGGGATCTCCGTAGAGGACACCCTGGAAGGGTCAGCCGGGCTAGCCGAACTGTTCCGCAGCCTCGGGTTCTCCATGGCTGAAACTTTCGCCATAGTCGCCACCACCATCCGCACCACCTCGGTCACCGGACAGGTGGCCTTCGACCGGCTAGGCCGGTCCATTGGGCAGATCACCAGTCCCAAAACCAGAGACGAACTCCTCGAACTGGCCAACTCCCTCGAAGAGTTCACGCTGGCACCAGCCGACTTCTTCCAGTCGGGACGCCAAGCCTTCTTCAAGATTGTTGATCAGTTCGCGGATCTCGACGCGTCCATTCAGAACCGGATCTCCCAAATCCTTGGGCAGCGTCGAGAAACACAATTCGTGTCAGCGCTGCTGCAAGGAGCCAGCCGTGGGCTGGTGGACGAAGTGATCGACGTGGTAGGCGAATCAGCGGGAGCAGCCGAAGACCGCCTCACCGTACTCCTGCTCACCGTGTCGGGAACCATCGAAGGGATCTCTCAGAGCTTCCAGGAGCTAGCACAAAACCTGGAGCGGCTCGGGGTGATCACACCCGTCAAGATCCTGCTGACAACCATGGAAGCCATCCTCCAGATAGTCAACAAGCTGGCCAAGGCAGCACTCAACGTGTTCGAAGCTCTGAACAACATCCGAATCAACCCGTTCGGAGACGCAGGGTTGGGTGACGCCCTCAAATTCTTGCTGTCGATGGTCACCGCGGCGATAGCTCTCAGCAGTCTCCTCAAGAGCATCAAACTGATCGCCAACGTTCGAGGAGCGCAAACCTTCCTCGACATATTCTCGGGAGTCCTCGGAGCGAACGTACCCGGATCGCGAGCAGGCCAACTCGGTGCCAGGGTTGGAGCAGGAGTCGGGGTTCCACTGCTGATCGGCAACCTCAAAGCCGCAGAAGGAGTAGCAGGCAAATTCGGGACAGCCATCCGAACCCTGTTCATCAACCCTCTGAAAAACGTGTTCGGTGTGTTGGCGACAGCCAAGCTGCGACTCGGAATCTGGACAGCCTCCATAATCGCCAACCTCTCGGTGACCAATCTGGCTGCTATCGCGGAGAACAACCTGTTGATAGCCCGAGCGCGGACAGCCATAGGTTCGGCATTGGCAACCATTGCTTCTCTCGGTTTTCTCGGTGTTCTCGCCAAGGTCGGAGTGGGCCTCAAAGTCGTGGCGGTCGCGGGAGGTGCCTTGGTGGGAGTGGTTCTTCGGGTCCTTGGGGGGTTCATCCTGTTGAAAGGTGCTCTGGATATTGTGGCGGGGATCATCGGTGGCATCCTCGGCATCGGGGGGACACCTGAAGAGTCGCTTGCGGAAATCAAAGAACGGCTGAAAGCAGAATCCGAGGCTGCGGGAGAGAGCCTCACTGACACAGAACTCGCAATGGCTGCCCTCACGGAGCATTCGGACGACCTGACCGACAGCCTGGGGTCCCTCCAGAGTCAGATAAGCGAATTCCTCTCCACTGCCCTCATAGGGTTCCCAGGAGACGTAGCTGACATCCCCGACAGTTCGTTCAACATCGCTCGGGAGAGGAACCGGGTCGAACTCGAACTAGCGTTCGCACAACTCACTTCGGTACAACAAGCACTGACTCGGGCCAACCGGCAAGCCGGGGGGACACGAGACAAACTGGTTCCAGAACTCCAGGCTGCGCAGGACCGCATCAACGAAGTGCGTAGAGCATTGTTCGAGATCGACACGGAAGCCGGTGGGGAGGACTTCGTTGTCACCGAAGGTATATTCGCCGGGATTGCATCGTTGAAAGAGCAGATCCCCTTAATTGCTGACCTGCTCAACGAAGCCTCAGACGTGCTCAACGAATTTGGCGAGGTGTTTACCCCCGCTGAGATCAGCGCAGATATACAAGACATAACCTCCAGACTGACTCTCGGGAAGACGAATATCGCAGACTCACGCGAACGTCTCCTGTTCCTCAGGGAACAAGCGTTGGAAGGGTTGCGTCAAGCCACCCTGCCAGGGTTCGGGGACCCGGAGGTGGCCGAAGATTATCGGCGCAGCCTCCTAGAGATCGGCAACCAAGATCTCCAACTCTTCGAACAGGCGACACAAGCCAAACTCGACCTGGTGTCGGGACTCGAAGACAACCGGCAGCGGATCAGAGCCGAACTCGAAATTCAGCTACGAGCCGCGCGAGACGCTGCCAACAACCCGTTCTTCGGGCCGGGAATCGAAGAAGCCCTTCGCCGCCTTATCTTTGAAAAGGAAAGGGAACTCTTCAAAGCCATTCAGGACGAGGCAACCGCTCGCGCCCGGCTCAATGTGGACCTTGCCCAAACTTTCCAAGAGCGGCAGAAGGCATACGCGGAGCTAATCGAGGCGATCAGAGCAGAGATACTCCTTAACGCTGTGGAAAGATCAGGCGGAGTACACGGTGGGCTGACAGTGACAGCCGCAGAAGAGGCAGTACTGGCCGGGGTGATCAGGGAAAGGGCCGACGACCGGCTGAGGAATGCCAAGCTCATAGCCAGAAACTCGACCCTTTTCAACGCAAGCGCTATCGACAACCTGGCAGCCATCGCCGCCAACATCAACGAACTGCGAGTCGAGATCGCAATACTGAAAGTTCGGGGCGCAGATGAGGAACTCATTCGTTCGAGAGAACTAGAACTGCGAGAACAGGTTGCCGCGTTGAGACTTGCCGAAGCGGACAGACGAGCCGCCTTCTTCCGTCTCACCGCAGGCACAGGGGATGAGATCAGGGCGGCACAAGCCGAGTTGCGGGCAGCCCAAGATCGTATCGCCACCATCATCAGTCTGGGAGGATCGGACACCCAGGCGGCTTACGAAGCTGAACTCGACGTCCTCCGCGCACGGGAACGGCTGGCCCAACTCGCTCTCGAACAGGCAGACCTCCAACGTCGGGTCAACAGTGACCTCACCGACACGTTCGAACAGGCTCTTCTCGATGTGCAGGCAGCCCAAGAAGCTCTACGGCAGGCCAGCGGAACTTTGGAGAAACTTCGAGCAGAGAAAGACTTGGCCGAGACGGAAGCCCGAGCGCAGAGAGAATTCTACGACAAGAGAATCTCCGACCTCGACTTCCTCTTCCAGACGGACGAGATCGGACGGAGCACATACATCGCAGCCCTCCGCGAACTCCAAAAGGGAATCGACCGAACCACTGACCAAGGTGAACAGATATGGAGAGACATCGAGTTGCAGATCAGGGGTCTCCTGGACTCAGCGGATGCGGCGTTCAACATTCCGACAGACATCCGTTTGCCGACACTCTTCGAAGTCAGACGTGACCTGGCAGCCGACGCTCTCGGAGTCAACTATCAGGACAACAGGAACCAAGAAATCAATATCTTCGTGTCGGATGACGTGAACCTACAAGACGTGATAGACCAAATCGAGTCGGCGTTCGGTGGGGCTATAGATGTCGAAGCAGCCAGGAACTCCTCAGGTGGTGCCAACATCACGATCGGAGCATTCTGATGGTCCAGTGGACACTCACCGACAACTCGACGGGTTCCCCCGTAGTGATGACGTTCGACGTCAACCCCAACGAATTCGAGAAACCCGGACGCAGGAGCAACCTCCTGGCGGAAGTGTCCTCCGCTCCCAACGGTGGAGTCATCTACTTCCAAGGACGAGACAAACCACGCGAACTCACCTTCCAGGGAGCAGTCCTCACGGAGAGCTTCTTCAACAAGCTCGACGCGGAGAAGGACAAGTTCTACCCGCTCATCCTCACCGACGACGAGGGCACACAATGGACCATCCTCTTCGAAAGCTTCACTTGGAAACGGGTCAAGAGACGCAACCCCTGGAGGTTTGACTACACCGCGAAAGCCAAAGTTCTGTGAGGTTCATCACTGAAGACAAGTGGGATGTGTGGACGGCAGGCAACTTCGCTGAACCCAACAGGCCCGTCACCAGGGCCACCATCTCCAAGTCAGTCCTGCGGAAGTATGGACCGTGGCGCAGCCTGGTGTTCGGTCAAAGCCAACCCCACTACGAGATCCCCAACATCAAAACGGTCACCCTGGACAACCGTCACCAAGGTGACGCCGCCACCATGACGATGACCATCCTCAACCAGGTGGAACCAGACCCCCTCCTCGACCTGGACGAGCCACACGCAGGAGCCATCATCCCTGTAGGTGGACCGGGAACAGTCCCCACGCGTCGCGAACTCAAAGACCTCGCGCACCCCGGTTTCTACTCCTTCCGTCGAGGGATAACCCCATCCAGCCTGGAAAAGTGGGGCCACGGAGTGGACCCCATATGGGTAGACATGTTCATACCGAACAGAGTCATTCGTACGTTTCAAGGGTATGGGACCGATGGTGCGGTCAACGCCTGGGATGACACCAACCTGATCTTGACCGGCACGTGGCTCATCGACACCGTGACCTACGACACCAACGGGATCATCACGATTAGCTGTCGTGACTCCGCCAAGCTCCTCATCGAACAGCGTCTCTACCCGCCGATCGTCCCCGTAGCCCAATACCCGGTCGAATTCTGCGCCACTGAAGTGGTCACAACCACCGAGACGTACGAGGTGATAGAGGAAGTAAGCCAAGAGGAGATAGTTGGCACCAACATCGCTCGCCACATGGGGAGAGAACTCGGATGGGACTCTTCGTCGGCACCCTGGTACGGATACAACGCCCCTGTCTACGGTCACAGGGCCTCCCACGCTTTCGATGGGAACGCGTCCACTTACTGGCTGTCGGTTGGTAACAGCGGACCCAACAAGGTCTGGTCGTTCGAGTGGATCGGAGCAGACACCCGAGGCGAACCCATCAGACAGGTTCGTTTCCGACCCAAGTTCGGTGGCTACGTCGTCTACGTCGCGGTCAAAGAGAACGGCAAATGGCAGGGGTCGAACCGGGTCCCCTACGGGAAGAACTCGGAGCCTGCCTACCCCAACGGGTCCGACAAGCTCTATGTGAAGAAGCTGACCATCCCCAGGAACGAAAACTGGGTCAACATCGACCTCGGTCGGACCTACAACGCCGACGAAGTGTGGCTGATATTCACCAACTTGGCCGACTCGAACCTTGGCACTTACCAATTCCGTGCTGGTGTCATCGAAATGGAAGTGATGGGCTTCACCCCAGGCAAAGAAGAGGTCGTCAAAGAGGAAGAACGGGATGTTGAGACCATCATCCCAGGGAACATCAACGACTACACCGACATGGTGAAAATCCTCGCAGCCTGGGCCGGGTTCTACTGGCCGTACGGCGTGTCCGACCCGATACTCCGCTTCTGGGAGGAGGACCTGATCGACAGCACTCAGGACGGCATCCTCGACGGTCTTACAGGTGACAACGGTCGGGTGTGGGGAGACTTCTTCTACTCGGGTGCGCACCCCGTAGACCCAGTGTGCATCCCCTCATCGTTCTGGGACAACAAGTCGGTCATGGACGCCATCAACCAGATCAAAGAGATCCTCGGGTTCATCGTCTACGTGGACGCAGGTGGAGCCTTGGTGTGGAGGATGCCCAACATCTGGAGGACCGGCAACTTCATAACCGGCAAAGGGTATATCGGTGTTGACAGCGTGCGCGAAGTAAGCGAGACCCAAGTCATTCTCGACTACGGAGTGACCATAGACGACCAAAGTCTCCGCTCGGAGATCATCGTTGTGTCAGCAGACGACCCAACCCTCCACACAGCCATCCAGCCGGGATACGTGGTAGGAGAGACAGTCGAAACCAACGCCGATCCGAGTGGGGCTATCCCTTCAGCCGTAGAACCCCAAGGTGACCTCGCTCTCCTCGGAGGGCAAGACCGCATCATGCTGGTCCCTAACTACCCGTTCGTGTCACAAGACGAAGTGGACAAATTCGCCTACCTGATCTCCCTGTGGATTCACTGGTCGTACCGCAAAGGCAGGTTCCGCATCCCCGGCAACCCAGCGTTCGAACCCGACGACCAAGTACGGATATTCGAACGGGTCACATCCGAGTCGTACATCCACTACATCCAAGGTGTCAGGTCCAGCATGGACATGGACAGAGGCACCTGGTACCTCGACATCGACACCCACTGGCTAGGCAACGGACCCGACGCAACGTGGGTGGTCAACACGTACAACGACATGCCTCCAGCCCTCTATGAGTACCTGGTCGGCATCGGAGCCATCGATGAGGAAGGCGACCCCACCAAGCTGCCTGAAGGGGAATACGAGTTCGTGATCCCGACCTTCCCCGACGAGGTGCCTCGCCTCGATTTGGACCTAGACCAACTGTTCCCTGACCCACCCACCGTCAACTACCCCTATGACCCTTCGTGGTCGGACATCGACATAGCAGACGACATCGGACACGATCATGCGACCAGTCCGGGACCGACTGGTGGAGGGTCAGTCAACCACAGGTCGGAAGCGTGGAAGTACCAATTCTGGGGTGCCCGAGGCAGTGACATGACCACGTTCAACTTCATGATCAAATGGGAAACCTTCTACGCAGGACTCCCAGCAGCAGACGTTCCTAAGAACACTCACGTGGGGCAGCTTGGCACCACTCGTACGCAGGTTCCACGGGCGTCAGCCGCCGCTTACCGGCTCCTGGCTGAACTTTTGGCCGATGAAGGTTATTACGTCTTCTCTTCGGCAGCCTACGCAGGCAGAGAACGCAAAATCGCAGGCAGGGACATCTATTCGGCGCACGCCTGGGGACTTGCCATCGACATCAACCCCAGCATCAACGAACGCCGCAACATTCCGTGGAACACCTGGATTGCGCGATCCGCTTCGCCAGCGTTCTACGCAGCAGCCCGGAATATCACCACAAAGATCAGAACTAACTCGTCCAACACGAGAGTGTTCGGCTGGGGAGGCTACTGGCGTGGCAACAAGGACTACATGCACTTCGAGATGCTTGCTACTCGCAGGCAGTGTCTTGAGGGAGTCAGAATCGTATGACGGCACCATTCCGGTCAGTCCGTCACGCGGAAGAGTCACAGCGACTCGAAATAGACACGTGGCCTGATCTCGACAAGATCAGGTTCGAATTCGCTGTCCGAGGCAAGGGCGAAGGGATTATAGGACCCATGATCTTCGGCAGGGCATACGATGCTCCGCCGTTCTTCTCACACTCAATGGTTGCTGAGGCGTTCTACCAGAGCGGTCCCCAGTTGACCATCGGAGTTGCTGACTGGATACGAGATGAGCAGGGTCATTACGTAGGAGCCAACCTGTGGGTTCGACTGGATTCGACGTGGTGCAACGAGCCGAGGCGTGAGAGCTTGCCCTGTAATGATCGGCGTGTTAGTTCGTTTTTTTCGGTAGACAAGCACGTCGAGATCCATGGCCGCGGGCCTAACGGTGATGAGATTCCACAGACGGTGTTATCCATTCCGACCGGCACAGGGTTTCGCGATCACAGCCTGTTTTCTGACGACTCGAAAGTCTTCCCACCAAATTACGGCAACGATCGGCCATATCCAGCCGCCAAGATCGTAGACACAGACCCGCCGTCTGGTGCCACGTACCACGTATTTCGACCATCGACCCAGCCGTCAGCGGTCATCATTTTGATATCAGCCATCGCGTGTGGGTCTGTGAACCCAGGAGGAAGAAGCACCCACCTGCCATACACTTCTGTCGTTGATCCAGGCGCATCAGTGACCGTGCAAGCAGACTCCAAGAGCAACGTGTTGTCAGGGACGCCGCAGACCATATTGTCACACGACTTTTATGAAAATGACGGGACGTTCATTTCAACGGATTCGGATTCGACGCCACTAACCACCGCATATGTGACTTATCAGCATCAGGCGGTCGCGCCGTCAAACGCCCGCTTTTGGGTGGCGAGTGTCGGGTGGTTCGGCGGCAACGCAACACCTGACTGGTCTGCTGGCAATTTCGAGATCCAAGTGCAATGACGTTGCTACCAGACCCAGGGTTCGAGAACCTGCTTGCTCTCACTGGGGGAGGTCCTCAGGGTAACGAGATTGCCAAACTCAATCACTTACCTGATCCTTTCGAGAACACTGAGATCAGTTCCAAACTGTTATGGCCTAGCAACCATACGCAGGCTGCGGTGGTCGGCGGCGGCATAGGGTCTCCACATGTTTGGATTCAGCAAGACGTAGACGACACGGGGGGATTCAAGATCCGTCAATTCCCTGAATTCAATCACGGGGGCCAGTTCAACACAGACGATCTTATGCCTGACAGTGGGGTGGCCTGCGCCCTGCTGGAGTCGGGGACCAACCCCACCAAGAACAGCACGCTTCTAGCGTCGGACATTCAGACTTGTTTCGATTTCCCATCAGGCGATGAAAAGAGAGTGGTTGGTTGGCGGATTGATCCTGGAGCCGTGATTGATATGACACTCCGCATAAAGGGTTTATTCAGCGCTGGGTCCGCCTTCTTTGTCTTTGCCTACTACAGCGATAGAAAACTCGGCGCCACAGCGGTGAATGTGGGGACAATCAACACTACTTATCTGACGAAAACCAACCAGATTATTGTGCCTGAGACCGTTAATGGGCGTACACCTAAATATGTGAAGCTAGGTTTCGTTGCCAGCTTCAGTGGTGGTGGCGTGATCGCGGTTGACAATGTGGTACTTGACATCACTGGGCAAACATCTGAACCAGATCAAGAGGACGAGGGACGCTACAACGTCACCATCAACTTCGAAGGGCGAAGCCTCAAAGGGTACGCCAACATCCACAAAGTGGACAGAAAATCCGCGCCGGTCGAAATCGTCTTATGACCTATCGAAGCATCGAAAAAGCTAGGGACAGTCGTCGTCTGGACCAGGCAACCTGGGCAGGAGACACTTTGCTCTTCCTGTCATACGACACCATCGGGGTGGGCGAGATCGAAACTGAACTCATCGACTTCGGACTCGTCTTCGAAAGCGTCCCCTTCTTCGCATACGGAGTCGAACTCCAACCTGGCGAAACCCTCACAGAAGGACAATTCCCGGCAGTGATGTGCGGAGTCAAAGAATGGCAGTTCACCGAAGTAGAAGCCGATCCGCGAGCCACTCCTTTTTACATAGGAGCCTTCCTCTGGATATCCATCACGTCTAGCATCTCCTACAGGTTGCGGTTCAGACTTTCGTTCGAAGGAATAGCGATGCGCAACGTGGAGCACTTCAGATAATGGGCAGAACACAACATCTAGGACTGAACAAGTTCGGAGCCGAAGGCCGCATCTCGGACGAGGGTTATAAGTTCTCCAACCGAGACCGTGACCTTATCGACACTCTCCTCCAGTCACTCCTCCTCCACGACCACAACCCGGACGCGTCAGGAGCCAGCCTGGTAGGGCCACCAGCAGGTACCGCGCCCACCCTGACCGTGGCCACCAGTGGTGGTGTTCTCCTCGCAGGACGCGACTATTACTACAAGGTCGCCTACGTGGACGTGCTCGGGAACGAGACAGAAGCTGGAGCAGCAGGACTCGCCTCTACCCCCGATGCCCTCACTCCGCCAGAGCCTCAGGTGCTCACTACGGCACCCACGGGTGGCACGCTGGTACCTGGGACCTACAAGTACGCCCTGGCGTTCTACCAGGACGCAGGAGGCGTCACAACGGCACCCAACACCGATGTGATTGTGATCCCAACCGGGACCAGCACAAACACGGTCACCATTCCCCTGCCGACACTCCCCGATGACGCTGACGGGTGGAGGGTCTACCGGAAAGCGCCCGGCGAACTCGAATACTGGTTCCTCGTCCAAGTCGCCGGTCCCGCGACACAGCACGTAGACGACGGTTCGATCAACCCCGACTGCACGTCGAGACGACCTGTCGCCAACACCACCAACAGCACCAACCAGATCACCATCGATCTGCCAGCCTCGTACCTGCCTCTCGACTCACGAATCACAGGGTGGAGGATCTACCGGACCAGTGCAGCCGGGTCCTACCCGGCTAACAGTCTGGTTGCCACGGTGGTCGAAACCACCACAGAAGGTGGAGCGGACCTCGTAGTCACCTTCATAGACACCGGAGAGGCCCTAAGCCAGGGCATCCCACTGATACAAACCGCGGTGCCCACACCCGTTGCCCAACTCAACGCAGCATTAGCGTTCGCGGTAGACAGTGAACGACTACCAGCAGCCCTGGCTCCCCTCGGAGTCAGAGCATTCAACCTTCTCCTGCCGGGAACCCTCGCAGTCGGGGACTACCACCAGTTCGTCCCCCCACACGACATGCTGGTCGAACGTATCGACGGCTTCTACCAAGGAGCAAACCCGACCGGGCTTACCCCTACAACAGACTTCGTGACCGTTCGGGTAGCGGACGACGCCGTTCAAGACGAAATCCAAAGCCTCTTCAACGATGCTGTCACCCAAAACGAGATCCAAAACCTTTTCAATGACGCCACGGCGGGGACCTTCACCCTGTCGGATGGCACCGACACGACAAGCTCGATCGCGTTCGATGCTCTGGCGTCGGTACTCAAAACCAGGCTTGAAGCTGACATCACGTCGATCATCGATGTCAACCTCAGTGGGTCAGGAACCGCCATCGATCCTTGGTCGATCGAATTCATTGACCCAGGCGACCAGGACATCACCTTGATGATCGTGGCTGACACCGGCATGGGAGGCGGAAGCTCCACCATCACCACCACGGTCGAAGGGTCAGACGGAGGCACCTTCACCCTGTCAGATGGCACGGATACCACATCAGCCATCGCCTTCGACGCGGCAGGCTCAGTCCTCAAAACCAGACTCGAAGCTGATATCACGTCGATCACCACAGTGTCAGTGACCGGGACCGGGACACTGAGCGACCCGTGGCTCATCGAATTCGACAACCCAGGGTCACAAGACCTGGCAATGCTGATAGTCGATGACGGCTCGTTGAACGGGATCTCCACCATTGCTGAAGACTTCAAGGGCTTCGGCATCACTGAAGTGGACCTGATCATCGATCAGAACCAGGCAGGCCACTTCTTCCAGACACCCACCACCGAATCCGGGAAACAAGAAGCAGAAGACGCACCAGCCGCAGGTGGCGACTCGGTGTCGGACACGTTGGCGCTCAACGACGTGGCCATGGAACTCGACGCTCAAAACGAGAACAACTTCTGGCAGGTCGGGTTGCTCTCACCGGGAGACTACGTGTTCGGATTCTGGGTGGCTGACACCGACCAGTCGTCCACGTTCGTCGTTCGTGTGAACGAACTCACCGTAGAAACACAGAGCCTCCACAACAACTCGTCCACGGGTGACTTCACCATCACCTTCCAAGGGCAGACCACTGCCGCCATTGCTTGGAACGCGGCAGCCTCAGCTATCAAAGCGGCACTGGAACTCCTGTCGAACGTCATCCTGGTGTCGGTCACCGGGATAGGCACCGCGGGTGACCCATGGAAGATCGACTTCGACAACCCGGCAGGCAACGTAGACGAGATCACCACCAACGACGCGGGCATGGACGGGACCAGCACCATCGCCACCGACAGTGCAGGAACCAGCACTGCGCTCGACTCCTTCACTGCCACCATCAACCGTCCCGTCTACACACCGGAGTACGAACTGTTCGTCACTCTCGACGGCACCGAAATCGTCCAACTGGAAGTTGAGAAGACCGACACCGGCACCGACCGGGTACGAGTGGACAAGTACGAGTACAAGGCGCTCCTCCCCGTACTCCACGGTGGGAGCAACTGCACGATCGAAGTGCTCGTCACGGGAAGCCCCACTACCAACGGAGATGACCTCCAGTTGACCGTCTGGTATTAGGTTACGCTGGCAGTCAGGCCGTTCGCCGGTATGGTCACTCCGAGTCCAGGGTTGACGTCCAAGACCCCCCGAGACTGGAAGATCAGCATATTGCCACCACCCTTGACCTGGCTGTTGAGCAGGCAGACGAAGTTGATGTCGCCCCAGTCAGAGGTGGCAGGTGCCCACACGATCGCCGCGTCGTTGGTGTTGGCAGCATCCCACGACACCGGCTTCCGCGTGTAGTCACCAGCCGCAACCTCATCGGTGAGAAGACCGGCCACCGTAGGGTCAGCAGTCCAGAGGCCCACAAACCAGTCCGCAATCGAGAACGGTTGCTGGCGGAGGGCATGACCCAGAACCAGCCCTTCGAAGTATGTGGTAGCAGACACTTATCTCCTTACGATGAGTCGCCCCGGATGATAGATCTTGGCGATGTGATCCCCAGACTGAGGGACGCCCAGACCTTTAGCTGCTTGCACTGCACGTAAGAGAGCCTGGTCAGTCAGGTCGATGGCGATGAACAGGTCGGTGCTGCCATCCAGGATGAATATGAGCGCGTTCAGCGTGTCCGTCTCGGCCAGGGTGCCAACGTTCACGGTCTTGAACGGGGTCAAGGCCAACAGGGTTTCCAACTCTGCCAACGTCCCAACGTTGGCGACCTTCAGGGCTTGGATGGCCAACAGCGTGTCGATATTCGCCAAAGGGTTGACGTTGATGGTCTGGGCTTTCACCACGGGGATGGCCAGCAGACTGTCGATCTCCGCGAACGTCCCGATGTTGGCGACCTTCCGCGCTTGGATCGCGAGGAGTGCTTCGATCTCAGCGAGGGT
>SDBS01003980.1_pt1 | contig 14495 bp, 6 predicted proteins | sample 2277091 | NCBI WGS metagenome assembly SDBS01 (sample SAMN10404972, study PRJNA504765) | marine sediment metagenome | isolation source: marine sediment core GS10_PC15, 163 cmbsf | place: Arctic Ocean: Southern Knipovich Ridge | collected 2010
GACCTGGTATACCTCTGCACCATTTCCAGGCTCTCCCATCTTCCCAAGTCTTTGATGGTCACACTGTCTACTCCGGCCTTGCGTAGCAGGCAGGCAAAAGTTCGCCTGAAAGTATGCGGGTTACAGGGGAGTCCGGTAGTTGTTTCAAGGCGCTTGAGCATTGAGACAATTCCAGATTCCTTCAGACCCCATATGTTACCGTTGGGCTTATACTGTTCAAGCCAGGCTTTGAGGTATTTCTCTGTCAGTTCGCCGAATGCCGCGTGTGCTTCCTTCCGGCCTTTTCCCACCACTCTGATTGTCCGACTCGCCCAATTTATATGCTCAGGCTTGATATTGGCCAGTTCGGAGAGCCTCAGCCCACTCTCCGTAAAGAGTGATATGATAGCCTCGTCCCTCACCGAAGATACCTTGTCAATCAGATAAAATACCTGCTCTTTTTCGAAGCTAGGTAGGATGGGCTTGCCGAGAATAGGGGCGGGCATGCCTTCTACCGGGTTGGGAAATCCATATTCAGAATGGAGCCAGCGGTAGAGAGTTTTGATTGCCCGGTATGATGCGTGCCGGGTCCCGAGTCCGTACTTATTAGGTGGTATAGAGTTTAAATATTTTTGTATGTCCCTGCGGGTAGCTTGCAGATAGTCGACGGCACGAATGAACTTGGACAGCCTCTCGAAGTAAAATCTAAGAGTCTTCGGACTGACTCCCATCGCTTCTCTTGACTGCAGGAACACTGACAGATAGTCCCTTTTGACTTTCTTATCTGCTCGTTTTTGATAGATCCGGGTTAATATGCCCATATCGCATCATAAATTTAAATTTTAATATATCTATGTCATAATCAACTTACCACAGGCAGTATTGCCTGACAGGCAACATGTGTATTCACCAGAGTTGCCTGTTTAAGACTGCTTATTAACAAGCAGTAAATTTAGAAAATGAACACAGAATTTGGAAAATTGTTGAGGCAATACAGGGATCTGAATAGCCTGAGCCAATCAGAATTGAAGGATAGGCTTGATACCCAGGGATATCATGTCACTGAATCAGCTATCAGTAAATGGGAAAACGGGATACATGTACCTAGGGCTGAAGTTGTAGAGGTACTGGAAGACATACTGATGCTGAAATCGATCGGGTTTCTATTAAGAGCAGCTGGTTATCGTGCTGAAGCCGAGATTCGTTTTCAGTCAAGCGGAATGGTTAGGGAAGAGCAGTCTCCTCAATCTGAGGAGTTACAGACTACAGCCTTGATAATAGCCTCCAATCTTGAGAAATACCGTAATGAACCTGGTGCTTTCCTCGGAACTGAAATTGATAAAGTATGGGATCGAGTATATGGAGGTTGGTGGATAGGGGAAGAGCGAGCCAAGTTAGGTGATGTAGATAGGAAAGTAGCTGCCGAACTTCTAGGACATTTGAAAGAGGAAGGAGAATTTCCTGAACTGGCAGATATTGAGGACTGGTCTGAATTAAATGATACTCAGATTACTGAGAACTTTATTCAACGACTTATTAGCAGGGCACATAGAGGTAACTTCTGACGGTTCTTTGGGCCAAGCTGCTCATAGTCTACCACTCTGTAATCTTTCATTGGCTTCCTTGACTTTTAATCAGGGTGTCACAGGTTCGAGACCTGTACGGCCTACCAAAGCTGGAAGACCTTCCCTGCCGGGGAGTTTTGAAAAGAATCAGGGTGTCAAGACACTAGGTCAACCGACACCCTGATTTTATGATTTCAATAACAAAAAGTCAAAGTACCTATACAACCCCTTTTTGCTAATAGATGTATTCGGGGGACGGGGAGATTGAGTAGAGTCGAACTCCACCTGAAACAATGCTTTATTTTGTTTTAATTAACCTGCTACTTTATGTTTATAACTGGACTCCTTTTCGGGGGGCAGGTCAAACTTGTGTCGAACCGAGGAAATAATGGTTTCCAGTTATACCCTCTAACTATACCTGCCATTGATATTGCTGGTATAGTATCGTCTGGTACATTATCCGAAAAAACTACTAAACTCTGAACATCTCCGAAACCAGCTGGCCATTCTGGGAATAATGATTTGCCAACAATTCCTTGTATTAAACGCCTTGCCTTATCTCTAATCTTTTTTGACGTGAATATTGAACTTGTAGTGTGGAATGCTCGATCAACGTCAGATAATATCAACCCGCAATAAGTGGAAATATTTAATTTTGAGGAACTTTGAGACTTAATATATTCAAGACCTTGTTGATATCCGACAGCAAATATAAAGTAGAGAGAAATTTGGCAATTATGTGTGTTTATTAACTCTTTTATAGGCTTAAGATAAGTTGTAACAGTTTGCAAACCTGTGCCCACAAAATCATCAGCACAAATGATTATGTTTGTGTTCGTGTGATTTTGGATAGTATCTTTCAACTCAGATAGTGGGATACGGCCAAGTTTCGCAGGAGCAAAACGTTCCGCTAAATATAGATAAACTTTACGGCTTATGGCTGGATTACTTTTAATTCCGGGTTCGGGATCAAGGAATGCGATATTTGGAGTATTGGTACATATTATTGGGCATCCAGTACAAGCTGAAGATAATAATGTTGCAGTCCTGTTATCGTCAAAGAAATAATTGCGAGTGATTTCATGAAGGATTCTATATCCGATCTCCCAAGGGAGCTGACTCGGATGATCTGCTATTTCTAAGAATTGTAGTATCCATTCATTAGCCTGTTTCCATGGAAATGGTTTTCCCCTAAACTCGATTCCCACTAACAATTTCTGAATTTGCTCCTCATGATAAAGGTCTAAATATTGGATATTACCTTCAAATAACCGTTTACAATTTTCAGCCGAAACGAATTTTCCGCCGAACAGATCTCCGAAAATGATAGAGCTTTTCTGCTTTAATTCTTGACGATCTCCAGGCCATTGATACTCTTTGATCAATTCGGCTGCCTCAGCTTCGAATTCTATGGACTTAATGGTTGAATCCCTCTGTTGGAAAAACCAAACGATATAACCTAGGATATCTTGAGGGCTACTACTTATTCTAGGGATCGATATTCTGTGGCCAAATATTTGTTTAATAGAAGGATCTAAAGATTCATCAAATGTGTCAGTAAACAAACCGATTATCTTTGCATCTTCGTCTAATTTAAAGGAAATGCCATTTATCTCAGCTGTTCTCTTGCTTATTAGAGTGCTGAGGAAATTGAGATTGTATGTATTGCAGAGTTGAATCTCAAATAGAACAACGATTCCATTTAAAACTTCTGTATCAAGTAGTCTATTATCTGTATCGTATTCATCGTAAAACAAAGGAGATTTTCCTTTGAGACGTTCTGTCAGTAAGCTAGCATTGGAAGTACATTCAACGAATTTTATTGGACCTCCAAATTCTTTATGCAATTGAGTCACACAATTAATGAGCTCACATCCAACTGGGCCGCTGAGTAATAGCTCATCTACCTTTGTTAATGCTTCCAGTAGAGCAGCCAAAGGTTGTTTCCAAGGATTCAATGGAACAGCAGTAAGATTTCCCACTATACTAATCAATATTAGAAGTGCAAGATCTTGTTTGAGGGATAGCTATGGGCCCATAGGGTCCAAATTGAATGTGACATGGTCTTATTTGGTGTATTTTGGGAGGGTCCTCAAACCACCTCGGGCGCGCGAGAATTCTTTGGCCATTCATCTCCTGAATTTCTCCATATGCACGCCATTCCGTATCGATTTGTGTTATTCGAATGGTCATCGGTCTTGGCTGTATGGGATTAGCTTTATTTCTAAGGAAAGATGTAAGATGACGTGGTTCTAATCGCCCAGTATTGAAAGCATTTCGTAAATCTATAAATAGTTCTCGTCCTTTTGAATACTCTTCATTTTGGTAATTTAAAACACAACGAGCAAAAGATAATTTTGAATCCCATCGAAAATTAGTATCGGATAATTGATTTAATAACCCTAATCGATACCTAAAATCAAATTTCATCTCTTGGTAACTGGTTGCTATCTTATATAACAGAAAAGCTAGTCTCCAGCCAGAAAACTGATTGCTTGAATATACACTGTCGAGTACAGAAAACGCTTCTTCTAACTCTTTGGCAGTTCCCTCTTCCCAATTATTGAATGTTAAACCTTGGATTATGTATTGAGTTTTAATTACTGCCCATAAATCAGGGTTAGTTTCACGAATTGTTTCAATGTATTTATCAGCCTCTTTCTCATCTAAGCATTTAAACGCGTTAAATTTGCATTGTTTTAAATACTCTTCATCGTCTTTCGGGATTCCAGGTGCATCTAATCCTCTATCTAAATAAGTTAAGGCCGTACTAAAATCAGTCATAGATTGATTAGTATCGACATGTGTTAGCTTTCCGTGGTCTATTAAACGACTGGCATATGCTGATAGAACAACATAGTTATCTGGATCAAAACCCACAGCTTTTTCATAAGCTCCTGCAGCTTCGTTCCAAGCTTTCTCTGCGTTTTCGAATTCATCTTGCCCTAGGTAATATCGGCCTAATTCAGTTAGCACACCACCAAGAGAATTATAAATATTTCTAGGATGCTCTCGACTTCTATATATTTGAACAAGATTTGTTGCCGTAAGGAGTTTTGCTACTGACTCCTGTAAAATTTTATGTTTTTCCTTTAAGTCTTCAGTTTGTGAAGCTATCTGCTGAAGAACTCTTGCCCAATGATGCTGAATAGCCTGGCTTCGTTCAGCAAGAACAGATGGAATACTCATATATACGGCCAAGATACGTGTTAGATGGTTTCTACTCTCATTTATATTTCTCCCGGGTCGCATTCCCTCAAACACAAGAGTGTCGATTAGCCAATTGTCTGCTGATGAGGATGGCCCAAGAATTCTGATGATGCTGCTGCATTCTTCGATGGGGTTTGTATAGTTTTCGATTCCTGTACTCTTCAAATATTGTGCGGCAACTAATCTATGTTTAAAACCTATTGCCTGATCCTGAATGACGTCTTCTCTTGAGTACCATTCTAATACTTCTTCGGTTTTACAGAGGCGATTTATCTCACCCATGAGGTTAGAATCGTAAACGAAACCAATTCCGAGACTACGCATTAAGGGAGTTAATGGCACAGGAATCCCGAACACTGAAAATGCTGCGATACTTCGTAGTGCTCTTTTTACTTGTTCATTTTGTATTTGCGTTTCGCAAATACGATATATCCAATCCGAATAATCAAATTCTAGTCCTTCGGCAGATAAGAAAAATCTTAAAGCGACCCAGAATAGTGATTCATAAGTTGATTCATCGGCAGGTGTAACAAATCTATTTTTCTTTTGATATTCTTTCCAATTCTTAAGAGTTGGTGCTGGGATTCCTTCTTTTTCTAATATTGGTTTGAAATGGTTGCATAAATCTATTATCTCCTCCTCTTCAACCTCACCTCGGAATAGGTTAATAGTTCGATAACTTCCTACGGGTTTACCTATCCCTTCGAAACGTTCTGTATACTTATCAGGACTCCCGGGAGGAATTACTCTCACCACTAATACTTTTCTGCCTCTAGCGTCTAGATTGGTAGCAAGAGAGTCTATATTTTCAAGGGATTGGTGTTCCCGATCGAATATTAATACAGCGGGGGCATCCTCCGAAGCTCCAGATCTATTTCGTATTGTTGTAAGAAATGAGAGAATCAATTCATTTGAAATAGAGCGGCAATTTGTGCGACAAAGTAGGGTTGGAAAACCAGCCATTGCTATTCTATGAGCGACCGCTCGTAAAGTAGTAGTTATACCAGACCCAGAGGTAGCAGGAATTTGTATGGTCTGATTATCTCTCTCATTACTATGAAATATTTCAGTACAGCGTTCTTGTAGATAATCTTGAAGTCTTTGTTCACGATTAGCTAGTGGCTTATAATGACGATTAAATATTATACCTGAAACAAATGGCGTCCAATCATCTTGGAATGACTCAAGTTCTCCAAAAACCTCAGAAATATTTTGATCCTTATGGGAACTATTCATTAAATCTCTACTTTGAATTAAATGAAAGTTTTCAATAATTGAGCTGAATTCCCGCTCACTTATTTCAACTTCTTTTCTTCCATACCGAATGCTTATATGTGCATAGGATGATGCTAAAGGGCCTTTAAGTTTATCTAACTCGGTAATAAATTCTCGGGTTGTAAGTTCAATGAAGTTGACGTTAACATGAGTTGGTGGAGGATTTACTTGTTTAACCTCATAAGGCCAAAGTATAAAAACATCCATACCATTAGGCGCGAACTCAAGAGCGCTAAACAGTCTGTTAAAATCTTCGTCTTTTTGAGCCCCGATAACAACCAAAGAAAATCCATTGAAAATTTCAATTTTTCTAAACTGATTTAATCGATAGTTTATGCGTCTACTCTCTGGAACATCCCATCTTCCTTCAGTTTCACCATCTCGTGAGCTTCCTTCAGTTTCATAAATAGGTAAGAAGGCGTGCCTATTAATATCACCTACTCTGTCTGGATCTGCGCTAAACCTGAAAGGTTGCCTCGGAACTAGTCCACGTTCTGGATTATATTCAGATGCATCAGCAATTCTTTTAGAAATATCGTAGAATCCATTTTCTATCGATTGAGTCCAACATGCTTCCCAATAAAATCGTGCAATATCTTGAATGTCATCTACAGCCTGAGAAGAACTACTCTCATTGACTATCCAAAGCAATGCTTTACGATTCATTATTGAACTAACTAGGATTGGTGAAATTTCCTTATCCATGATTACCTCAAAACGAAAAATATTTAGCTTTATAAAAACCAAGTCCTTTTGGTATGGCTAATTATACACCCGTCGCTGCCTGTCAACAAGACATAACCTTTTTGGAGACATGGCGAAATAGATTGACGATAACACCCTGACTTAGGTTCAAGGTATCACAAACCAAAAGAATACCTTCATATCAATGTCCTGTTGTCCGATTCTTACTTATGCGCTTCGACTCAAAATACCTGCGTTTAATTGTATCCCGGCTGATATATTGCCCGGTCCATTTGCGATACTGTTCCGCCATCCGTGACCAACCCAGATTCCCCTCATCTCGCAAGCGCAAAACTGTAGCAAAATCTACTGAAATCCTTGGTCTACCCACTACTATCTTTTTCACAATATTTAACTCTCCATTTAGTGTTTACACTTTTCCCATCGATTACTTAAATTGTCTTCGGCAGTATTCCTCTCTCGTTGCAGTTTATCCATAGGCGAATACTTATGGTGCTGCGTCAACCTGCACCGGCTCCCCCTGGAAGAGCCGCCGCATCACCAATATTTGAGCAGCCGTTTTCCCCTTGAATGGCGACGGCCCGCGCAGGTTATCGAAAGGGATCCCCCACTGGTATAGCTCATCGATAAGGTCCGCCAAAATAAAAAGGTTCCTGACACCGGTATGCCCGTTCAGGGAAGTAAAGCGTTCCAGGACCTCATAAAGGGACACCTCTCTCACTGACCCGGACGCCGGCCTGGGACGGTACTCCGTAGTGCCAATTATACCGGTGCCAACCGGTGGACCGCCCGGGGGACCCGGTAGCTTTGTACCAGGGTCGTCAACTTATCACATGGGCGCCCAATGAAGAGATCAGGATCAGTTCCCATCCACTGGTAAAGACATTGATCCGGATCCCCGCCAATATAATGCCGCTCTACCCCATGGAGCCAATGGTCCAGGACCTTATACTGGAGCGGCCCGCTATCCTGAGCTTCATCGACGATCAGGACATCAAGAGACGGCCGCAGCGCGCCCTCCAGGGACCTGATCAGCATATCGTTGAAGTCCAGCAGCCCCTCCGCCTCTTTATACCCGTGGTAGCGCTCCTCGAAGAGCCGGGCGACTCTGGTAGACCACCCATAGGGTAAAGACTCCCGATAGAGTTCCCAAAACGCGCGATAGGCCGGCTCAAATTCAAGCAGGAGATTCGTCCGCCAGTTAGTGAAAAACAAAAGGAAATCTCCCAGCGTCTTCAGCACCGCCTCTTGGACTTCGTGCTGTTCCAGGTCCACGTCCACGGCGCCGCCCTCAGAGAAATCATAGCCAAAGGCCCGGGAGAATTGACGGAGAGGCTTGCCGGTCATTACCGCGGCCCTGGTCCATCCCAGCAACTGAAAAGCCCCAGAGTGCAGCGTCCTGAAGTGAAGAAAATCCTCGCTGGAATAAGAGGGGAAAGCGTCCATGACGCGGCGCCGCGCTCCCTGAGCTGCCGCCCTGGTAAACGAATAATACCCCAGCCGTCGCGGCATTATGCCGGCAGCCAGTTCCTCTTCTATACGCCGGATCAATGTTTTCGTCTTCCCGGTCCCCGGCGGTCCTATGATCAACTCTGTAAACATAATAAATCCCTTTCTCAATTTTCCCTTATAACGCGCGAGAGAATTTTTTTTAGTTTTTATTTTCCGAAAAAAGTGCCGTTACAAGCGTTACACGTTACACTAGGCACGACTCATGCGTAACGGTATTGTAACGCCTGTTTTGTATTTACGTGTAAAGTGTAACGGCTCCTTTTCTGTGCTCATGCGTAACTGCCCCTTTCAAAAACTGTTATTTTTCCCTTATATATAAAGGGGAAATTTCCCTTTGTAACCTTTGTAACTCCATTATTTACTACCTCTCAACAAATGTAACCTCTCAAATGAGGTTACAAAAGTTACATTAAATTTCCATGTCGGGGGCCGGCGCGTCTTCCTCATCTTTCCTAATTGGCAAAGACCAGAGCTTGAAGACCTTTCCCATTCGGACCGGCTGAGTACCGCCGCCGGCAGCTTTTATCACCCGGAATAGTTCGCTGGGGTCCACGTTGATCCTATGGTGTTTGACCAAGTAATTAACGGCATCCTTCATTCTAAAGAAAAAGCCGTCGTCTCTTTTAATCGGTCGCCCGGCTTCCACGTCTTCCGAGCGCTCGGCGCTGGGAGTCGTTTCCAGCCAGTCATAGACGCACCCGACATAATGGGCCTGGGCCGACGCGTCCGGCGGAGCGTCTTCCTGTTTAACGTCTTTGAGTAGGCTATTGATCAGGATCTCCCACTCCGAAGTCTTCATACCGAAAAACGAGACATAGCAAAGTGTCTCGATCGCTTTAGCCTTTACCTTTTTAAGTGATAATAGATCGCTCGGGCTTATTGCCAGGGTCGAGCCATTGATGGCCAGCCCGAAGCTCGGGAGATTAGTCCCCAGCCGGCTCAGTCCCATGATCTCCATCTCCTTGGCGCCGACCATCTTCCTCTGGTCAATTTATCGTATATCCAGGATAGGATGATATGTCAGGCTGCAAACTCCCTTATATTTGCAGGCAAATCAAGATAGGTATGGATGTGGTCCTTGATGCGATCTACCAGATCCGGGAGCGAGTCATACTGTTCGTAGTTAGAGGGAAATAACAGGGCGCCTTTTACTATCTCTTCGGCGTAGATAGGTTCGTAATTAAATAAATATCTTGAAAACTGTTCCTTTTTTCGAATGACATATCACGCCTAGCCTATAGGCGTGATTCTATGCGGACCTTTTTAGTAAGGTTAAACAAGTCGTCGGATTGTTGTCCCTTGTCATCCGGAGTAGACAAAGGTAAAATATCGCGGGTGCATGACAGTGCTTAAAATTCCAAAATCGCTACCTAACTGTATGTTAACATCTGTGCTAGCGGAGAAGGCTCAGAGGAGAAGTGACGCCAACTTCGACTATCTTTATCAACTCACGCAATTCCAGCAACGTGTCAAACAGGACATAGATTATATTTCGTTATTGTTCCCTGAGTACACACCTCACGATGAGGAATACCACTTGCGCCCGCTTTTCCATTTAACAGACCAACTTCTAGGTGCCAGAGTAATCCAGGAATTGAATGCAACCGAATTGTTTCTTTTCAGCTGTACATTATTTGGACACGATTGGGGTATGGCAGTCAGCAATACTGAAAAGCAGGCCATAATTACGGGTATTTCTAGCGAAGGAGAAAATGGGGCACCTTCGTTAGATAACGAGCGAGCCCGATTTTACAGCTTCGCAAAAAAACGTGGACATACTCTTGACGAGAAAACAAAGGTCATTGACCTTCCAACAGATCTATGGCGTGAGTATGTACGACAAACCCACGCCATCCGTAGTGCTGAACGTATCCGGAAGTACTTTGGAACCATAGATACTGGGGTGGCCATACGTTTATCAAGCATCTGTGAAAGTCATTGCTTGGATTACGAAGTTCTGCGTGACCAAATGAAATATCCACCTCAAGGTGCCGTGCTCGGCGAGGTAGTGAACATTCGTGCTTTAGCCGTCTACCTACGTTTGACAGACATGTTAGATCTAGCAGATAACCGGGCTCCATATGCCATCTGGAAGTTCGTGGCACCTCGGAGTCAGCAGTCAGTGATGGAGTGGAACAAGCACCGATCCCTTAGGCGAGTGACATTCCCCCATTACCAGAAAGGACAACGACTTATATTGGTTGATGGTAGTACAAACGACCATGAAGTATACGCTGCCTTAGAAGACCTAGAGGATTATTGTGGGAAACAGTTACGAGGCAGCAAAGATCTCTTAGCTGAGATGCCCGACCAAAGGTATGTCTTAGATATCTCCCACGTTAAATGGCAAGTAGAGGCAGAAGGTTTCAGACCAATATCAGTTCAATTCCAATTCGATCGCGAAAAGATGCTAGATTTGGTGAGTCAGGAACTCTATCAAGGAGACGTCTATGTGTTCCTTAGGGAACTTTTACAGAATAGCATCGATGCTATTAGGATGAGGCGTGAGATGGTTCAATCTAAGGAAGGAAGGCGCCCCGAAGGTATTGGTGAAATACGGGTTTCGGTTGAACACCATGCTAACGGGATGACGGATATCACATGGACGGACGATGGCATTGGTATGGATGAATACATTGTTCGTGAGTATCTAGCAGTCGTTGGCAAAAGCTACTATCAAAGTGACGACTTCGTCCGCTTAGGTATAAACCTAGACCCAATATCTCGTTTTGGAATAGGGATATTGACTTGCTTTATGGTTGCCGAAAGTATTGAAATAATAACACAGCAAGATAGAAACTTGTTTCCCGATTCAGAGCCGCTTCGAATAAGGATTCCCGCACTAAATCGCCGTTTTCGTGTTGAAGTTCTCACCAACAAAGATGTTTGCATCGGGACGGCCATCAAGCTATCTATCGACCGCAAGAGGATTACTTCCACTACCGCGATAGGAGATACTACCTATGACATCTGTGCGTCAGGAGTGACTAATTACTTGCGTAGCATCGCGGGCTTTGTAGAGTTCCCCATAGTCATTGATGAAGGAGATATTAGAACAGTCATCTTACATCCGTGCCGTGACGTGACCGAAGCTCGTAAAAGGTTTGGCAAAAGCTGTGATATAGAACAACTCAATTTGGCGTATCCGTGGGAAGAGGCAGTCTTTCCTCAAGACTTGCCGACTGCGAGGCAAGTTTTCAGAGAAGAGATTTTTGATCTTCAAAAAGACCTTGGTCTGGCAGATTATGAGGGAACTCTAAGCTATCCCGTGCCAATATATGCGGATTTGGATTTTACGGACGGGCTACCAGGCGACCAGAAAGTAACGGTGTTGTCTAGTAGTTACCCAGATTTAATTGGGAAAACCATTCGTTGGATGCCGGGCTGGCACGGCCAACTAATACACGATCGAAAATCATTCGGGCATGAAGTTGAAAACTACCGGAGCAATGCTATCTACAGGGATGGTATCCTTGTACCAAAAGCATCCTTCAAACTGCCTGTAACCACAAGAATCGAATACATACGACCGGCTAGTGCTTCTTGTTTGGTCATTAACCTGCCAAAATCTCGAACGAAAGATCTTGATTTAGCTAGAACTCTAATTCTTACCGATAGTGATCAATGGGCAAATCCTGTATTCGCTGCCCACGCCCGAATCTTATCCGAGAAGTACTCCAAAGAACTTTCCCAACTGCCCCCCGCACAACGGTTGTTTCAACTGACCTCCCTCATGATCTTTCATAACGTGCCACTAGATAGATTGACAAAGATACTCCCTCAGGATGAGTGGTCATTACCATTTCTTGGTCAAGGTGGAAATCTGGTGCTAAAACTCTGGGAAGTGGTGAAAGACGGTTCAATAAACCGAAGCCCGGAACCCCTATCTACAAAATTAGCTGGTTTAATTGGGAACCTGCTAAAAGGCGGGCAACCCCCCAACCCACTCTCCCTCTGGCAAGGCCCTCTTTCACTTATTGATTTTTCCACTTGGGGAACTAGTGGTGAAAGCAAGATTATCGCTGCTATTCCTGAGTTCGTAAGGTGGCCATTGGGAACGTCGCATCAATTTGGTGGCATCCGGTTTCTTTCACCTCCATGGGACGGTGATCCTCCACTTTTACAAGAGATCTGGTTACCTAAAGAGCATTTCCAAACCTTCTCTCATGACGACATAGAAATAATCCTCGATCAACTAGCAAAGGGCCAAAAAGGTGCCCACATTATTGAGAAAGTCGCGTTTCAAGAACGCATATTTGAACTTTTAGGGATTAAGGGTTCTCGCGTTATGATGGCTAGCTTCCCGTCCCCGTTTAGTGGTTACTTTGCTTATGGACATGAAGCATTGAATCTGCAGCACCCGATAACCCAAGCCCTGATCTGTCTGACTGCCAAAGTACTGCTATCAGGTATCCGAAAGAGTCTACCCATCTCACAGTATAGAAACCTTGCATACTTGTTGAGAGGAGTGTTCTTGGGTTTGCCTGGAGGAGTAGTAGGGCACAAGTATTCTGAATGGGCAAACATTATGCGAGATTTGTGGTCACTTGCCAATAAAATGCAATTAACTGACCAAATCGAACCGGATAGACTAACTCCAAAGCTAGAGGAATTTGTGCCAGGCTCCCTTAAGAGATTTCTTAGCATAGATGTAAGGGAGAACTGGGATAAGCCATTCGGTGAAATACTCGCATAACTAGGCTTCGGACTCCTTTGTCAGGAAATCCGAAGCTATTTTGTAAGTTCTTACTATTGCGCACTCGCTATGCGTAGCTGAATCCAAATCTTCCCACAGGTAACATTAAGCCAGACTGTAAATTCGATAAAAAGGTCCGATAAAATTCACGCCTAATGGTTGTACGTTAGACCATAGATGAAAAAAGGAACGTTTGCGTGTTCGTGGATGTAGTTATTTTATACTTCTCTTCTTTCTTATGAAATAATATGATATCGCGCCTGCACTTACTGCTCCGACGGCGATTATAGCAATGAGCCACCATTTCGTTGTGGTCGGCGACGGTATAGGTTCGGGTTTCGAAGCCGGTTGCACCGCCGGAGCGGCTGGCAGCGGTTCTACTATCTGAGGGAATTCTTCCTTGACGGTAAATGAGTCAGTCTGACCGTTAATATCCACCGAATAAGTGCCTGCTTTTTCCTCGGTTACGACGAATGTAACCTCTTCACTCTGGCCTCCATCGAGAACAACTACTTCTGTCTCAAATATATCTCCATTTATTTTCAGTTTTACTTCATAAGTACCGCTCAGTTCGCCAGTGTTTTCCACAGTAACGCTGATAGTGACGCTACTCTCTACGTTTACCTCTTCTGGGGAAATCTCCAGAGACTGTATAGTGAAGGCAGCTGGTTTTTTGGGGGTATTGACATCATATTTATCGGTTAAAACATCTATTTTTACCATGCAGGGGCCCGCAGCTTCCGGGGTTACATTGAAGGTAATGATTTCAGTGTCACCCCCGGCAAGAGTAACTTCCTTTGCCTCCACCAAAACGTCGTCCCTTAACAGTTCTACTTGGTGAGTTCCAGTCATGTCACCGTTGTTAGTGACGCTGACACTTATCGCTACAGATTCTCCGAGTTCAATTTCGCCCGGGATTATGGACAGATCAGCAATGGTGAAGCTGGCAGGGCGGGTATATGCCAGAACGGTAAAAGCGGAAAAGTGATTTACTTTCGCCGTTACCGTATCGTTATCGGTGTCAACGGTGCTTTCCAATATAGTCCATTGTTCAGTGTCATCATCATAATAAACTATAACCAGACTCTTTTCGGCAACTCCTTCGGGTATCTTGGATTCATCATATTCTATGGTCAGGTCTACTGGTGGGTTAAAAGTAGCTCCCGCTGGGCCCATTTCATAGATTGTTGCAATCGTTGAGGTATCTTGTGGCCTGAGTGGTAGCTCTGCTATTGGCTGAATTCTTATACTTGATAAGGTGGCACCAATGGCATTCAAGGCAACGGTTCCTTCAGGTAGATAGATCTCAACCTTGAAGTCTTCACTTCTGGCGCTAACATCCTCCGTAAACTTATTATCTCGCGTATATGGGCGTACGGGAGTTATACCTGCCCCTCCACCACCTCCACCTCCACCTCCACCTCCACCTCCACCTCGTCGCCATAAACCGTCCCGGCATCGTTGGTGGCATAAGCCTTGACGTAGTACATTGTCCCCGCAGAAAGTCCGGTGATACTGCTGGTGAAGGCGCCGGTGGCGCTCACCGCTCCGTC
>SDBS01003981.1_pt1 | contig 14493 bp, 10 predicted proteins | sample 2277091 | NCBI WGS metagenome assembly SDBS01 (sample SAMN10404972, study PRJNA504765) | marine sediment metagenome | isolation source: marine sediment core GS10_PC15, 163 cmbsf | place: Arctic Ocean: Southern Knipovich Ridge | collected 2010
CGCGACGTTCAACATCGGCGGCCCGATCTGCGCCTCGGTGTGTACGGTGCTGAAGCGACCGTAGGAATCGGCCGCGGGGAGAGTCATACTCACGACCGCACCGAACCACCAGCTATCCGGAGGCCTCCATGAGTTTCCAAGCAATCCCCTCCCCCAGAGCCCTGGTCTCGATGGTGGTGATTCTCGCCGCGGTCGCCTCCATCTCCACCGTTGGAGCCGTCCCCCAGACCGCCGACGATCCGAACACCATTGTCGATCCTGCGCTCTATCAGTCGCTGCGCTTCCGCTTCCTCGGTCCTTACCGTGGTGGGCGATCCGGAGCCGTCGCGGGCGTGCCCGGTGAACCCCACACGTTCTACCTGGGAGCCTCAGGCGGACTCTTCAAGACGACCAATGCCGGCGAGACATGGAACGTAGTCTCCGACGACGACTTCGAAGTGAGCACCATCGGTGCAATCGCGGTGGCGCCGTCGGACCCCTACGTCGTCTACGTGGGTACGGGTCAGAAAACGATCCGCAACAACGTGTCGATTGGCAAAGGGATGTATCGCTCCACCGACGCCGGCCGCAGCTGGACCCACATCGGGTTGCGCGACGCTGGGCAGATCGGGCGCATCCGAGTGCATCCGGACAATCCCGACCTCGTGTACGTAGCGGTGATCGGCAATCCGTTCGGACGCAGCGAGACACGCGGGGTGTTTCGCTCGCGCGACGGGGGCGAGAACTGGGAGAAGATCCTCTACTTCGACGACGACACGGGCGCAAACGAGCTCGAGCTCGATCTGTCGAACCCGCGCAACCTGTACGCCACCGCGTGGACCGTTGAGCGCAAGCCGTGGACGATCATCTCGGGCGGCGATGACGACGGCATCTACAAGAGCACCGATAGCGGCGACACTTGGGAGCGCCTCGCCGGCGGGCTGCCCGAGACCACGATGGGCAAGATCGGGTTGGCGCTATCGGCGTCGAATCCCGACAAGCTGTATGCGCTGGTCGAGGCGGAGCCGGGGGTATCCGGGCTCTATATCTCCGATGACGCCGGCGAGAGCTGGCGCCTGCAAGAGACCAACGTCGGCCGCAGGCTGTATGAGCGCTCCTGGTACTACACCCACATCTTCGTCGACCCCTCCGACAAGGACACTGTCTACGTGCTGGCCGTGGACGCCTTCGTGTCCACCGACGGCGGCCGCACTTTCGAGGAGGTGCAGGGCGGCACCTTCGGCGGCGACAACCACGACTTGTGGATCAACCCGAACGACTCCGACATCCTGGCGATCAGTAACGACGGCGGCGTGCAGGTAACGCTGGATCGGATGAATACCTGGACGACCTACCTGAACCAGCCGACGGCGGAGATCTACAACATCTTCGTCGACAACCTGTTCCCCTACCACGTGTACGGATCGCAGCAGGATAATTCCACCATCCGGCTACCGAGCCGTTTTCAGGGTGGGCTGACCCCCTACGAGTACTGGCGTCAGGTCGGCGGCTGCGAGTCGGCCCACATCGCCTTCGATCCCGACAACCCAGTGGAGGTCTACGCCGGTTGCTACGCCGGCGAGATCAGCCGCGTGAATCTGGAGACCGGCGACCAGCAGGCGATCATGGTCTACCCGCAGATGGAGTTCGGGCTGCCGGCCTCGGCGCTGCGCTACCGGTTCAACTGGAACGCGCCGGTCCGTATGTCGCCGCACGACCAGTCGACCGTCTATCACGCGGCCCAGAAGGTAGTGCGGACGCGAGACGGCGGCCACAGCTGGGAGGCGATCAGCCCCGACCTGACGACCGACGATCCCGAGACCCAGGACTACTCCGGCGCGCCGATCACGCGGGAGAACACCGGCGCCGAGATCTACAACACGATCTTTGCATTCGAGGAATCGTTCCACGAGAAGGGCCTGCTCTGGGCGGGCACCGACGACGGCAAGGTGTGGGTCTCGCGGGATGCGGGAGAAAACTGGAGCGACATCACTCCGCCGGGTATGCCCGCGTATGGGACGGTCAACAACATCGAACTGTCAGCTCACGATCCCGGGCGCATCTTCGCGCCGGTGAAGGCCTTCATGCTCGATGACTGGCAGCCCTACGTGTTCGCCACCAGCGACTTCGGCGCCACCTGGACGCGGCTCACGACGGGCACCAACGGCATCCCCGCGGATACCCCGGTGCGGATCGTGCGCGAGGACCCGGTGGCACGCGGGCTGCTATACGCCGGCACCGAGTTCGGTCTCTACGTGTCGTTCGACGACGGCGGGCACTGGCAGAAGATGCAGCTCAACCTGCCACCGATCCCGATTACCGACATGCGGGTACATCGCGACGACCTGGTGATCTCGACCCAGGGACGCGGCATCTACATCCTCGACGACGTGACACCGCTGCACCGGGCACGCGAGGCGCACGCGACGCTCGCCGACGGCTCGGCACCCGCCTACCTCTTCCCTCCCCGTGAGACCGTGCAGGCGTTCACCAGCGGAGGTTCGGGGCCGGAGGAGCGACGCGGCGAGAACCCGCCGGACGGGGTGCAAATCTTCTACGCGCTGGAGGCCGGTGTTGCCGCTGCGGCGACAGCCGCTGCCGAGGACGCCGCGGAGGATCAGGACGCGCTGACCCTCGAGATCCTCGGTCCCAATGGCGATTTCATCCGCACCTTCCACAGCAACCGAGACCCGGACCCGAACCCCAGGGACATCGACTTCGCATCGCGCGGCCAGATCCGGCTGACCACCGACGCCGGCATGAATCGTTTCCTGTGGAACACCCGCTACGCGCCGACCGACCGCCCCGACGGCCTGGTGGTCTACGGACTCACTCACGGGCCGCGCTCGATCCCCGGCGAGCACCGGGCGCGTCTGTCGGTGGGCGACTGGAGCCAGGAGACGACCTTCCGCATCGTCGGCGATCCGCGCATGGACACTCCGCAGGCACACCATGAGGAGCGTCTGGAGATGGAGCTGCGCATGCGCGACGACCTGCAGGCGGTTTTCGACGCCATACGTACCCTCTGGTCGGTGCGCGATCAGATCCGCGACCGGCTCGACAGCATGCGAGCGGCCGGCATCGATGTGGTCGAGATCGAGGCAACGGCGAAATCGATCACCGAGCGCTTGGACGAGCTCGAGGTGCGGCTGTGGCAACCGAAGATCGAGGGCTACGACGACATCGAGAACTTCGTTCCCGGCTTCGACAACAAGGTCGCGTACCTGTACTCAAAGGTGGATGACTCGAATCACCGCCCGACCACGGGGCAGCGCCTCCGCTACGAGGAGCTTCACGCCGAGCTGAGAGAGGCTTTGGCGCAGCTGCAGTCGTTCTACGCTTCCGAAGTCGCCGACCTGGACCGCATGATGCGCGACAGCGGGGCAACGCCGGTTCTGGTGCCGAAGCAACAGCGGTAGACGCGTCAGGCTCAGCAAAAGGGCAACGCAGAGACCTTCGCCGGCCGACGAACCTCGCCGATGTCCACCTCGAGTCCTTGCTGATCGTCGGCGATGTCGGAACCGAGAAGGCCAAGCGCGATGTTCATCTCCAACCGTGGAGAGTAGATGGCCTCCGTCACGGTTCCCACGACATCCTCGCCGAGATAGACGCGATGCGGATGCTCGATCCCGCTGATCCTGTCACCGGATAGGACGAAGCCGACTCGCCGCCGCCGAATCCCCTCATCGACGATTCTCTTTAGAGCGGCCTTGCCGACGAAGTCGTCGTCTCGCTCGAGATCGACGAAATGGCCGAGGCCCAGCTCGAACGGATTGGCTCCGAATCGGGCATCGGCCCCATATGACAAGAGACCACTTTCGGTCCTCTCGATGTCGCTCGGCACAGCCGGGATGATGCCATAGGGCGCACCGGCGTCCTTTACCCGATTCCACAACTCCGTGCCACGTGTCCCGTCTCGAAGATACAGCTCGAACCCACCTTGTTTCGACCAGCCCGAGCGGGCGAGCAGTATCGGTATGCCGTCGAGCTCGGTTTGCCGGTGCCAGAAGTACTTCAAGTCGCGCACCCAATCGCCAAACAGGTCAGCTACCACGTCGGGGGCCCGCGGACCCTGTACCCCCAGCGGCGATGCGTCGGGCTCCGTCACGCGTACCGCGAGTCCGCGTTCGGCCGCGATCGCTCCTGCCCACAACAAGATGTCGCTGTCGGCGATCGACAGCCAGAAGCAATCGTCCGAGAGTCTCTGCAACACGGGATCGTTGATCAGGATGCCGTCGTGGTTACAGATGGGAACGTACTTCCCCTGCCCAACCTCGATTCCTGAGACGTTGCGAGGCGTCAGATAGCGCGCCAACGCCTCTGCGTCCGGGCCTACCAACTCGACCTGGCGCTCAATGGCGACATCCCACATGACGACGTTGTTGATCAACTGGTGATACTCGTTCAACGGATCACCAAAGTGGGCAGGCGTCACCATGTGGTTGTAGATGGAAAGAGACACGACTCCGTCTGCAACCGTGGCGTCGAAGAATGGTGACTTGCGAAGATTGGGCGCGACGGCTATTTGAAAAGACATTGGCCTGTTCTCCCGACAAGGATTGTGTTCAGATCGATCGGCTCTCCAGAGCCTTGATCATACTGCTGCGCCATTTCTCGGTCGTGTCGAGCTGGTTGAATGTGTAGAAGTGGAGGGCCGAGATCCCGAGGGTGGCGTCGGCCATGGCCGGGCCGAGGTCGAGCACCAGCTCATCCGGGCTGTAGCCCCGGGGGGTAGCCATCTTGCCGACCAGCTTGAGGTTCGACTTGAGGAAGCGCGCCGACTGGCCGACGCCTATCTTGAGAGCAATCCGAAAGAGCTTGGCTCGGTCGCCGACACCGGGGATCCCGATCTTCACGGGCAGATCGATACCCTCGTATCGTATCGTGCGGAGCCACGAAGCGATGCCTGCTGGATCGAAGCACATCTGGGTAACCATGAAGGCAGCATGGGGCTGCTTTCGTTGGAGGAAGCTCAACAGCGTCGGGTCGTCGATCAGGGGGTGGCCTTCCGGATAGGCTCCGACCCCGATGTGGGCGATGCCGTGATCGATGGCCGACATGGCCTCGAGGAGCTGCAGGGAAGAGTCGAAAGAGCCTAGCGGTTTTTCGTTGTCGCCGGCGACGACTAACAGACGACCGATCCCGAGCTCGTCCAGCTGGCCGAGAATGTCACCCAGATGCTCCTCGCTGGCTACCCCGCGGGCCGCCACGTGTGGGATGAGCTCGAGGCCCCGGTCGTTCAGATGGCGCGCGAGATCGAGGGTCGCCTGGACCCCTTTCTCCGGCGAGCAGGAGATGGCGACCTCGGACCCGGCCGGAATATGGTGGACCTTCTCCTCAATTCCCTTGATCGGGATGATCTCGAAGGATGCCTTGTGCAGGCTTTTCAGCAGAGATTGTCGCGACGCTTCATCCATTCCGGGCCAACCTCTAGCACCGGTCCGTCAGCTCTCTTTCGACTTCTACCCGGCTGTTGTATTCCACGGCGCGCCTCCTCGGGTCCATTCATCTGACCGCGTAACCAGTTACAATTCTTATACTGGTTACAGTACCCTGTCCGGCGTAACCTGTAAAGGTAGATGTGGCGGTTACCGCGATTAGTGTAAGATTGTCCCTATGGGCGATGAATTCATCTACGTCGGAGGCCTCCCGTGCCTTGATTTCGCCAATGCGAAGAAACGTCTGCGCAAGTGGATTGACACTGCCGATTTCGACGCGCTTTTGGGCTGGAGCATTGGGGCAGGAACGATAAGCGAGGCCGAGGCGGTTCTGCTCCGAGCGGCCGCGGAGCGAACCCCCAAGAAAGCCGCGAAGACGCTGAAGCGAGCCGCCGATTTGTCCCACCTCATGTGTCGAGTGTTCAGTGCGGTGGCGGAGCAGAGACGGCCCTCGACCGACGACCTCGCGGGGCTGAACTCGGAGCTCGTCGAGGCGATGAGCCGGGCGCAGGTCGTGGTGGACGGAGACCGGTACGGGTGGGGCTGGAGCGGTGAGGAGTCGGAGCCGGAACGCCCTCTCTGGCCGGTCATTCGATCGGCGGCCGAGCTTCTCGTGTCCAACGAGCTGGACCGCGTCAAGATCTGCCCCGACGACAGATGCCGGTGGGTCTTTTTGGACACAAGCCGAAATCTTCGCCGGCGCTGGTGCGACATGAAGGTCTGCGGCAACCGCGCCAAAGTTCGCCGATTCCGCGCCAAGTCGGACTAGATTGGACTTCTCCAGAGTCCAGGCTAGCGCCGCTCGAACACGATTCCACGCTCGGAGCCGGAGTCTAGCGTCAAACCGGTGAGACGCCCAGCGGCGTTGCGCACCGTTCGTAGCGTTGCCGATCGGCGACCCCCGAGCGCCTGATCTCCGACCTGGAACTGCAACCCTCCTTCGGCCTCTGGGGTCAGCTCCAGCGGCGGGTCCTGCTCGATGCGCACCACCAGACGATTCTCCTCGACCGCGAGACGATAGGTGGCGTCGAGCTCGGCGGAGAAGTATTCGCCGGCCAACTCGGCCATTTGCCCGGAGGTGAGGGGCAGCGGCTCGGGTTCCGCGTCGGAGGTTTCCTCTTCTTCGGGCTCCGCGTCGTCGTCCTCGACCTGAGGGTCGAGTAGATCCGCCAGATAATGGTCGGCGACCTGTTCAAGGATCTGCCTCGGCCGGGCGTAGCCCGAGTTGCACGAGACTGCGATCGACAGCCTCGGCTCGACAAAGCGTACGAGTTGGGTGAGAAAGCCCCAGGAGCCACCGCTGTGGCTGACGGTCCGCAGGCCGCGGTACTCGCCTAGGGCCAAGCCCAGCGCGTAGCCGACGGGGTCGCCATTATCGAGCTGACCCTCGGTCAGCATGAGCTCGTAGATCTCCGGTGGGGGCTCGCCGTGCAGCCAAGCGTCCCAGCGCAAGAGATCGGGCATCGTCGCGTACAGCTGGCCGTCGCCGGGGACGTCGAAGTTGTAGTTGTGCACGATACGCAGCTCGCCGTCGGTGTTGCGGTCGTAGCCGATCGCGCGCTGCGGGATGATCTCCTGAACGTCCTCGTACATGTGGCTTCCGTCCATCCCCAGCGGATCGAAGATGCGCTCCTGCGCCATCTCGCCCAGGGATTGACCGCCGGCGCGCTCGAGGATTTGCGCCAGTAGCATGTAACCCGTGTTGCTGTAGGCGTACCGCTCGCCCGCCGGGAAGATCGGCGCGCGTTGCCGCGACATCATTGCCACGATCTGAGCGAGCGAGATGGGGAAGTAGTCGTCACGCCCGGCGAGCGGGAACAGGTTCAAGTAGTCGCGCAGTCCACCGGTGTGATGGAGCAGGTGGCGGATGGTGATCGGACGCTCGTACTCGGGTAGCTCCGGAAGCCAATCGCGTACGTCATCGTCGAGGGACAGCTTGCCCTCGAGCGCCAGCATGCTGATGCAGGCGGCATTGAACTGCTTGGTGACCGAGCCGACGTCGAACAGCGTCTCCGGTGTATTGGGAATGTCGTAATCGAGGTTGGCGTATCCGTACCCGCGTGAATAGACAAGCTCGCCGTCCTGGGCCACCGCCAAGCCACACCCCGGCGATCCGGATCGATCGAACTCGGCAAACAGGGCGTCGATCGCGGCATTGTCGGCGCCTACCTCGCCGCCGGCCGTAGCGACCGGCACGGGGTCGCTCGCGGTAGCGCAGCTGGCAAACAACAGAGCGAGCATCGCAGTTCCCGCAAATCGGAATGCCGTGGTCGTGAGACTCGAGCTGATGAACGGCCTGAGTGACATGACACCCTCCGGAGATCGACTTGGGCCGATGTTGAGTGCTTGATGGGCTGACGCAGGGGAGCAAACCCGTGCAAAGATGTCGTGTCAACCGCCACGGGGCCCATGAGCTCGCATTCTGCCAACTGGACGGCGCGCCGTCGGAGCAGAATAACCTGCGCTCCATTGGGCTCGAACGGGAGACTCGTACGTGACTGATACAGGAATGAACCCACCTGAAGGTCGCCTCTCTCCGGACGAGTTTCTTGCCGTCTTCGATGAGGCAATTGGTCCGACGCCCATGGTGAGGGCGGAGGGTCTGAGCCGTGCAAGAGGTCTCCCACACCTGCGATTGAAGCTCGAGGGCGCCAACGGCAGCGGATCGGCAAAGGACCGTTTGGCTCGCGCAGCTGTTCATGATGCACTGCTGCAGGAGTGCGACCTGATCACCCTGGCGAGCTGTGGAAATATGGCGTTGGCAGTTGCGAACGCGGCTCAAATGGCGGGGCTGCCGGTGAGGGTATTTCTTCAGGCAGTTCACCTACCAGAAACGGTGGAGGAGATTCGATCTTTCGGTGCTCAGGTCGAGATCGTTTCTGGTGACTACGAGTTTGCCGTGGCTCAGTCTCGAGCGATTTGTGGAGACAAGGTGTACGACGCCAATCCTGGTGGGGAACATGCTGAAGCTCACATTGGTGGGTATGAAGCGATTGCGGCAGAGATTCTCTCCGACCTGGGTGGCAAGGTCCCGCGATACGTCGCTGTGCCCGTTGGGAATGGGACCATAATCGCTGGGGTATACCGAGGCTTTGTCCGAGGCTTGGGAGAGGAAGGAGCAGATGAGGTGCCCCATATCGTGGGGGGTTCGGTCGCCGGACAGAATGCCATCGTGCACTCGATTGAGCTGGGTCGCGAGTCCTACGCGGATATTTTGAGCACGCAGATGCACGTGACGGAAACAGCGGCGCCACTGGCAACTTGGCAAGCGCTTGATGGGCCTCCTGCTTTTGCGGCCATAATGCAGAGTGGAGGCTTTGCGACGGCCTTTGTAGATAGTGAGCTGGAAGGGGCGGCGAGAGAGCTCCGGGAGTGTGAGGGAATAGATGCCATCCCGGCTGCAACAGCCGGTCTGCTTGCCTTCTTGGAGCGTCACGAGATGTCACGGGCGGAGGATGCGGAACGTGCTCCCCTCGAGACTGGTGATGTGGTTGCGGTTCTCACCTCTGGTGTTCTGACTCGTTAGTACGCTTGCTCTGCGTTGACGCGCGGTGAGCTCGGTCCGCCGCGATTTGACCACGGGAGAGGAGTGAGCCATGCGTAGAGAAGAACGTAGCTGGAAAGTCGCGCGACTCGGCCGCGGAGTGGGGGCAATCATGTTGGTGACCGCTGCCATCGTGTTCCCTCAGGTGGCACATGACTACGCCGCGGCAAGCCAATCGCGAGTGCTGTCGCTCGAGGACTATTACGAGGTCAAATCAGTCGGTGCGCCGGCGATCTCGCCTGCCGGCGAAAGCATCGTCTACGTCGTGAGCCAGGCACACCGGGACACCGACTCCACCGTGACGACGCTGTGGCTTGCTGGGGTCGATGGCGGCACACCCAGAGCATTCACCCACGGACGCGACAGCGTCTCGGCTCCCGCGTTCTCACCGGACGGTCGAGGCGCCCGGCGTGCACGAGCCCGGTCGCTACTCTCGTGTCGCAGCCATCTCCGGCTTGAGGTGCTGGTCGTACCAGGCCAGGTAGCGCTGATGTAGGTCCTTGCGGTAGTAGGGCAGGCTGATGCCATGGTGCATGTTCGGGTAGACGACGAGCAGCGCCTCCCTCCCCATGCTCTTGACCGCCTGGTACATCATCTCGGAGTGGAGGATCGGCACGTTCCAGTCTTCCTTGCCGCCCACCCACATCGTCGGTGTGGTGATCTTGTCCACGTCGTTGTAGGACGAGAGCCCCTCGAAGAGCTCCCGGGCCTCGGGCTCCCACGGGTTCCCGAATTCCAGCCGGTACCAGCGCTGGTATTCGTCGTGCCCGTAGCTGCTGATCCAGTGTGCTCCGGAGGCACCGGCGATGGCCGCTTTGAATCGCTGCGTTTGGGTGATGACGTAGTTGGTGAGGATCCCCCCGTAGGACCACCCGCCCACGCCCAATCGATCGGGATCAGCCCAGCCGAGCTCGATGGCGTAGTCGACGCCGGCGATCACGTCCTGGGTGTCCTTAACGCCCCAGGACTGCCAGATCCCCATCTGGAACGCCTTGCCGTAGCCCGATGAGCCACGCGGATTCGTGGTCACGACCAAGTAGCCGTTGGCGGCGAATAGCTGGGCCTCGTAGTTCCAGCCGTAGGTGTACTGCGACACCGGCCCGCCGTGGATCCGTAGGATGGTGGGGTAGCGCACGCCCTCCTGGAAGTCGAGTGGCTTGAAGATGAAGCCCTCGATCTCGGTCCCGTCGGCGCTCGGGAAATGCACATTCACGACCTCGGCTAGGTCGATGCCGGCCAGCATCTCGTCGTTGTTGCGGGTGAGCTTGCGCAGATCGCCGCTGTCCTCGCGAAGATAGAGGTTGCCGGGCTCGTGCGGTTCGCTGACGAGCGCGACGATGGTGTCATCGTCGGCGACGGTCACGGCGTTGACGCTGCGTGGCCCGTCGATGATCCGCGTCACCTGGCCGCCCGCGGTGGGGACCAGTGCGAGGTGACGCTCGCCGCTGTCGGCGACCTGGAAATAGATCGAGCTTCCGTCGGCGCTGAACATCGGGCCGCTGGCGCCGCGGTCCAGGCCCTCGGTGAGGATCATCGCCTGACCGCCGGGCTCGATCACGGCCAGCTTGGGAACGTCGTACGGCGCGTGATCGGGGTCGGTATCGGTGAGGTAGGCAATGCGCGCGCCGTCCGGGCTCCACACCGGTGAGCGGTCTGGGCCGGGGTTCGTGGTCACCTGCACAGGGTCGGCGGCCGTGCCGGTGACGCCGGCGTCAACCAGCCAGATGTCAGTGTCGAAGTTGTCGTCGGCGTCGGCGGTGCGGTTGCTGACGAAAGCGATCGTCTCGCCGTCCGGTGACCACACTGGCCGCGAGTCGTCGTAGTCACCCGAGGTGATCTGGACGGTCTCTCCGCTGTCCAGATCGTAGGTGTAGAGGTGATCGCGACGCCGGTCCAGATAACCGACGTAGTCCTGCTTGAACTGCAGGCGGTCGATGACCCAAGGCTCGGCGATGTCGTCGCCGGTCTTCGTCTTGGCCGCCGGATTCTTCTCGGGCGCCGGGTCGTGGATGACCAGTACCAGGTGACGTCCGTCCGGTGCCCACTCGTAGCCGGAGACATTTTCTTCGGCGTCGGTGATTTGCACCGCCTCGCCACCGTTGGCGAGATCGAGCGCCCACACTTGCGTCTTGCCACCGTTACGCGCCGACAGGAACGACAGGCGTTGACCGTCCGAACTCCATCGCGGGCTCGACGCCGAGCTTCCCTTTCGGGTCATCGGAATCGGCGCGCCGCCATCGCGATCGACAACCCAGATCCGTGTTTCCGAGCTGTTGGTGTCGTAGTCAGTCGTGCCGACGGTGTAGGCGACGCGCTTGCCGTCTGGGCTGATCCGCGGCGAACCGACCCTCTCGATGAGGAACTGGTCATCGATTGTCAGGACCCGGCGTTGCGTCGACGACTCGGCAGTCTCGGCCGATGGAGCGCCGACCTCGGCCGCAGCTTGCGCCGTGACGGCGGACAGGTGCACGGGGCTCACGGCGAGACCCGCAAGGAGGACGGCATAGATCAGGTCGAGGCGTACGGACATGCGTTTCATCATCTCGGGACTCCTTGATCGGCCAAGCCTAGTGGGAGAACGGGGAATCTGGCGGCATTCAACCATGGACGTCGCGACCTCTCAACGGATCGAGTCGTCTTCACGAGCGAGGGATATGGCCCGGGCGCGGCTCCCGCAGCCAGGCGAGCGCCTCGTCGATGACCTCCTCGGCCTCGTGCTGCACGGCCCCGAGACCTATGACTTCCTCTTTGGGAAGGGTGAACTCGTCGAAGTAGGTATCGAAGCCGCCGCTCAGACCCCAACGGGAGTCGAGCACGAAGGCGCCGACGAAGGCGGCAGTATCGTAACCGGTTCTCGAGAAGACCTTCGCGAGCGTGTCGAGGTCGGAGGGAAGCACGAACGCAGCGTTATCGCGGACACCGTGGAATCCCGGGTAGGTGCCGCTCATGAGCGACGAGTGCGCCGGAAGTGTCAATGGTGTGGGGGAGTACGCGCGCTCGAACGTCACACCGCGCTCGGCGAGCCCGTCGATCACCGATGTGTCGACCCCCTTGAACCCGTACGCACCGACGCGGTCGGCACGCAGCGTGTCGATCGTGACCAGCAGGACGTTGTACTCGCCGTCGTCACGAAGCTCGTCGAAGCTCGCTGGTCCGGAGGAGCATCCCCCCAGGACCACGACGATCGGCAACAGGACTGTGCAGATCGCATGCGCACATGATCGGGACGAACTAAGCCTCACGGCCCCTCCTCTCGCGGCGCGCTAAGACCTCCCTGAGACCCGCTCTCTGGCTGGCGGAGTCATCAACCGAAAGGCTCGGGCGGCGAACTTGACAGTACGCCAGCGTCCAGGCACCGTCCTGCGCAACAGACCGCATCAGCCCCGGCGAGCCATGCTTGGAGTAATTGTAGGTGCTGGCGACCGGCTCAGCAATGCGGCCTGCTGTCGAGCTCGTGCAGACCACGCGCCCGTAGTTCCGTTCCACCATGCCGCGCAACCACAACCTGGACAGATGGAACGGCCCAGTCTCGCCACAGCTTCGTTGAGTTGACTGTGATGATGCTTGGGTGCGTGCTCCGATGCCTGCCAACCCTTCTATGACCACACCAGGAGAAGATCAACCCTGGTACCCGTTGAGACGTCCAGGCTAGCGCGGAATCCTCAACGGATCGCGGCTGCGCAACCGCAATGGCGCACATCGCCGCCCTTGACTAGCAATGCTAGCCTTAGATAGAATGACTAGCAGTGTTAGCCAAGGAGGAAACATGGCACGCGACGCGCTAGGGGAATTCGAGCACAGGGTCATGTTGGCGATCCTGCGCCTCGGGGCGGAGTCCTACAGCGTACCGATTGTCCTCGAATTGGAGGAGAAGACGGGGAAACCCGTGGCACCGGCTGCTGTCTACATCGCGCTGAGGCGATTGGAGAAGCGGGGGCTGGTGAGCTCGCGGCTCGTTGAGCCCGACGAAAACGGTGGCCGCGAGCGCCGCTACTTCAAGGTCGAGGAAGAGGGCGTGGAGCGATTGAAGGAATCGCGGCGCGCCCTGCTGGATCTCTGGGAAGGACTAGCTCCCCAACTCGACGAAAGATGAAATCAAACTACCCATCTGGCAGCAGATCGCCGAGACCGCCGAGCGGTGGATCGTCGGGACCGTCAAGTAACGGTCATGCGATCGCGGCGCCGCCGCGCATGGCGACCTGGCTGCTTCACCTGAGCCTGCCGAGCAGCGACCGTGGCGAGCTGGTCGATTTCTTGGCCGATCTCTTCACGGTCCGCAGGCGTCAGCGTGGCCACCTGCGCTCCGTGCTCTGGTACTGGTGGCAGGTTCTCAGCTTCCCAATCCATTTCATGAAGGCCCGCGCCCAGAAGGCCCGGCGGAGTTGGACTGCCGGCGCCTCGGGGCACAGCGGTGCTCCCGCGGGAGCGGGTGGAAGCGGCGGAGAGGGAAAGGTCGTCTCGATGTTCACACAATTGACCAAGGACGTGCGCTACGCCGTCCGCAACATGATCAAGTCGCCGGGCTTCACCATCATGGCGGTGCTGGCTCTGGCGCTGGGGATCGGCAACGTCACACCGACCTTCAGCCTCATCAATGCCTATTTCCTGAGACCTCTGCCGTTTGAGGAACCGGACCGTCTCGTGAATCTTCGGGCCGTTCATCTGAGGCAAGGATGGGAGTCGGATCGACATTCGATACCCAACTTTCTCGACTACCGCCAGCAGTCCGAGACCTTCGAGGACATGGCGGCGTTCAACTACACCTCCGTGGATCTCACCGGGGGTGACGCTCCCGAGTCGGTTGAGGCGGGCAGAGTATCGGCGAACGTCTTCGATGTCCTCGGCGTGGCGCCGCAGCTCGGTCGGGGCTTCCAGGTCGGAGAGGATCAACCCGGCGGCAACGCCGACGTCGTTGTGATCAGCGATGGGTTCTGGGAGCGTCGATACGGACGTGACCCGACGATCCTGGGGCGGGCGCTGGAGATCGGCGATCGTGATCACACGATTATCGGCGTGATGGGGCCCGAGTTCGTCTTCCCGCTGCCAACGAGCCAAGTGTGGGTCCCTCGCGTGCTCGATGAAAGCCGCTATCCACGCGATCGATCGTTGGTCGAGATTGTCGGGCGACTGAATCCCGGAGTGACTTGGGAACAGACCCAAACCGAGCTCGAGGGAATCGCTCAGCGATTGGAACTGGAATACCCGGTGGACAACGAGCACATGAGTGTCCGCCTGTACGATCTCCGCGCGGCGCTCAACTTCGCGGACGAGATCTTCCGAATCGCCTGCGTCATCTTCGGCCTTGCAGGGGCCTTCGTGCTGCTGATCGCCAGTGCCAACGTATCGAGCTTGCTGCTGGCCCTAGGCCTGCACCGAAATCGCGAGGTGGCCATCCGCACGGCCATGGGCGCGTCACGGGGCCAGCTCATTCGCCAGTTCCTCACTGAGAGTCTGTTGCTGGCGATGCTCGGTGGTGCGGTCGGTGTTCTATTCGCTCGTTGGGCAGTCAGTGGCATGGATCAGGGTATCCCC
>SDBS01003982.1_pt1 | contig 14492 bp, 15 predicted proteins | sample 2277091 | NCBI WGS metagenome assembly SDBS01 (sample SAMN10404972, study PRJNA504765) | marine sediment metagenome | isolation source: marine sediment core GS10_PC15, 163 cmbsf | place: Arctic Ocean: Southern Knipovich Ridge | collected 2010
TTATAGTTAGGATCAATAGCCTCCAATGTTACTGGAACACCGGTTGCGGCAGGTTTCGGGAACTGCTTGTACACATGTAGCATCCAGTCGCTCATTGATTCGTCAGATACGGCGGGAACTCCACTTGGAAACCGTGCAGCCAAGACTGTGTCTTTTGTGCCCGGAGATTCGTCAGTTACCCTTCCTGTTATCAGTGCGTTGCCGCCGTGCGTAATAACATTGTTTTGGATCGAAACTGTGGTGGCGCTTGGTCCTTTGCCTATGGCGTATATGCGGTTGTCGTACGTGTCCATGCTCACTATTATGCTGTCGCCGATAATTGCACGTCCTCCCCAGCGGGTTGAACGGAACAAACCATCGGCTGTCCATATTACATCTCCGGTTGTTGCGTCTAGACATAAGAATGGTCCACCGCGCGGCATAGGTTCAATAGTAGAGTGTTCCATATGAGCTGAATAGAGTTTGCCGTCAGTAATGAACAGGAAAAATTGCCACCAATTATTAGCAAACAAGTATTCTTGGTAGGGGTCTACTGCGTCGTAGGTCCAAAGTACATCGCCTGTCGTGAGATTGTAACAGTACACTACTCCTCCGCAGCCAGATGAGTACAGTTTTCCGTCCCAGATCAAAATCGGGCGCTCCAACAATTCTGTCCAGCCATAATAGTTCATGTAAACTTCGGGTTCGGCTGGACCCCACATATATTTCCCGGTTTCAGTGCTGAATGCATAGTATTCTAGAGTGTCTTTTGTCCAAAAGATCGCAGCGCCTTCCTCTAAGCTTATGGCATTAAATTCTATTTGCATCTTACCTGCATCCCAAGCCGCTGGCGCAGCCCAAGTTTCACTGAACAGAATATCTCCTTCATGACCTTCTTCTAAGCTGATAGCCCAAGTGTTGATTTCCGTTGTACTATATTGCAGAGCGAATACTTTGTCACCGAATGCCATAGCACGAATTACAGAACTACGCCCCCCAAAGGGACCTGGACATTGGTCAGCATTGAATGTGAATTCCGAGATGTAGGCACTCTGTGCCTCTTCTGTTAGCTCGCCATCTTCCATCGCTTCAGCGTCAAATGTCAAATATCTCCCCCAATAGAAATTGCCTCCGGGAGGCCAACTGCCCGGGCGGGGACTGTCTTCGCCGAAGGGTACTAGAAGATCTGTCATGCTCCAGATATATCCTTCACCAGTATCAGCGTCGAGGTTGACACGATAGAGCCAGCCGTTTTCATCAGTAAGTGTGGTGCCAGAAGGCACGTTCGCCACTGTAAATTCCCACTCTCCAGTATAGGGGACAAACGCATACCAATCAGAGCCAATAGTTACCCAGAAGTATGGGTAGACGGCATGATGGTTATATCCTGCCCATACCAGATTCTGGCCAAAGGCTATCGTTCGGTTGTCCATAATGGTTTTGGTCCATAGTTCTTCACCGGTATGTATGTCTACAGCAGTATAATGCAGGGGGCGATCGTTAGTGCGGTGGCAGTAGATAAGTATACCGTTGATGATAAGTCGACTTTCCCATTTGCCTTCGTATGCATCTCCGTGACTGAATGACCAATCTCCACTGACCATTCCTCCGGCTAGACCTCCCTGCGTTAGCGGTTTTGTCCACAGTATATGCGCACTATCAGCCGCATCTGCGTTGCCAGAAACGATATTACCATCCTTATTAACACTGTCCAGCCAGCTTCCTGAAATAGTGTGCCATTCTCTAAGTTGGGCATCTATCGGGCGCGTCCAGTATTCAGTTGGAAGCGAATGACCAGGATAATAGGGTATTGGATCCGTCTGTACTTCAAGTTCAAGTACTTGGCTGCTGCTGGCTAGCATCACAGTACCAATGGTGAGCCCTGGCCCCCGTTTCGTATCTGTTATCGTTTGTTGAGGGAAATGTGCCGTAAGACGGTATGTACCGGCCATAGTAGGGGTGTACACTACGCCTGTTCCGCCCGTCGAATCAGTCTTGATGTTTCTAATCGTATCAGTTACGCCGTCAGGTCTCTCAATCGTTACACTTAAACCTGTCCAACCCATTTTTGCACTCTGCAGCTGCTGGAAAATTCCAACGTGCATCAGCACTACCTGGTTTACGCCTGCCGGGTTAGGGACAACACCAATGAAAGGATAGGTCGTCCTAGTTTCATCCTGTGCACTAACTGCTGGTAAAGCAACAAGTATAGCAGATAATGTTAGTACCAAAATTAATGCGATAGTAGATATTTTTGATTTTCTTTGATAGAATTTCATATTTTTCATTCCCAAATTTTTTGATTTACTTACGTTTATGGTATATATTCTAATTCGTTTAAATGCTTTATCCAAAGAATAATCATAGAATATTTGTGCTCTATAGCACGGAAACATTGACATAAACCAATTCAAAATCTAGGAAAACTCAGAAAATCACGTCTAAGTTTCCAGCTTCTCTATAATTATTTCGAATCCAACCACCCAAGCATAAAATAAACAAAAAAGGAGGGGTTTATTTGCGTTTTCTGAAGAGTTTGACACCTTCCATTTCTGTTACAAACTCAAAACCACTTTCTATTAGTTCAGCTGCCTCATCCCACATTCTTTGCCACTTTACAGGTGTAGCTGTCATCTTTTTCAAATTGTAGCAGTTGGGTGTAAACAAGGTTTGGGTTTGGGGCTAAAATTTAGCCTTTGAAAAAAACAGGATTTTGTAGAGCATACCCTAAACTGATGCATGAGTTAGCTTCCATAAACTTTATTTTTATACGAAGAGTCTATATGGAAATTGTGATCGCAAAGGAGAGTTCTGAAATAAATCTCTCAGAAAATTCTGAGGTAACTTATTAATGAGAAACGAACTTTCCTCTAACATACTAGAACATTAAGCCCGGTGGTGTAGCGGTCAATCATGGGGGGTTCTGGACCCCCTGACGGGAGTTCGAATCTCCCCCGGGCTACCACTACACATGTAAGGGAATACTTTCCCCAATTTTTCTTGTCTTGATCGTTAGGAGCTCATCTATTTTGCCGAGCAAATGTCTTCTCTCATGGCTGTTCTCAGAGATGAAGCAGTTTATGATTACTCTCTTTCTGAAATTGAGTCAAAATACCTAGAATGGGTTAGAGACATCAAATACATGATACTCAATAGAGTGCAGTTTAAGGCTTTTCAGATACGAGATCGTAGAAAAAACCAGTTTTTGTCAGTTAATTTCCCGATTAAAAGTGAGACTTTTGCAGTGAAGTGTTCTAAACGTGGAAATGACGTTTACCGCTTTAGGAACTATGGTGTACCCTCACATACATTGTGTTTTGCTCTTTGAAGAAACAGAATTCAAAGTTTTCAGAGATAGAAAAGGGCAATCTAGAGTCAAAGAAAAAGATGCAATAGCTTCAGGATGGCACAGCTTCGTTGATGTCAAAGCGATGTACTCTTTGGGTGAGAGTTTTTCTTATCTGAAAAAGTATCTTCTCAAGAGCATTGATGCAGACACTAAAGACTCGTTGGCATTAAAGACGCTGGCGTTATGTTGGTTATTCTGCAAACGAGCATTTCTCTGTTAGCGGAAAATTCCGTCAGATGCTCACCGACTTGATAAAGACTAAGCATAACTCAAACCACAAAACACACCAAACCACTCTAAAAGGAGAAATCGTTCAAGAATACAGTTACTACTGTTTGGGTTTTGTTCCTGCTGATGTTGTTTGCCTAAAAAAGACGTTTGGTTTAGTAAAATCAATAATGAACAGGTAACATCAGTAGAAAAGTTTCTCGAATCGAAAAAATGTGCTTAGGGTTAAAATTTAACCTCTCTCTAAAGAGATGTGCTTTGAGCGCGCGCGATTTGGGAAACAGAGCAGTGACTTGGAGTTGTTTGCAAGTTCTGAGACACATAAGCGTTTTTCTCCACAGAACATGCTATTGCCGAAGTGGCTAGTCATGACTCTGAAAACCTCCCCAGCAGAACCCCCAGTTGCAGAACTAAAAAGTTTAGACAAAAAGCAAATCAGCATCGAAGAAACCGTGGAATCCTTAAAAAGCGTTGGGGATGATATTGAGCAAATTATTAAGTTAACTTCAGAGGAAAAACTTTTGGTGGCAGAGTTCCTTGCATTGCTAAAACATGTACCGCAACGGATGTTTTCAATCGCAGTTTCCACATCCGAGCTTTCTATCGGAATAGGAGCATTCACCCAAGCACACATAGACTCCGCAGGACACCTGATATTGACGTCTGAAGATGGACACTTGGAAGTCAAGGACCTAAGCGAAACAAAAAACCGCAACCTCATGATGGCAGTACTTGGTGACATTATACCTAAATTCAAAAACTTTGCCAGTCAAATCGCAGGAGAAAAGCTTCAGAAGCCTTCACAAGTTCAGGAGATATCACCACCCGAACCGCTCCCGACAATCAACGTGCAGGAAGAAGTGCCCGTTTTATCAGCGGAGGAAAAAGCGAAAATTGAGGAAATTACAGCGGAGACTTTGAAGGATATGGAGATGCTTGGTAGTGAGGTGTTTGACCAATCGCCTGTTAGCGTTTACTTTGATGATTGGTTGGTGAACCTTCGGCAGGTTATTTTAGGGTTTGAATCCAGCGATGTCATAAGCGTAGACGAAGATTTCACGAATGAGTGCGAGCAAATATTCAGTGACATTGAAGAGGAACTTGCCAATAGACTGCTAAAGGAAGCCGAACTTGAAGCCTCGGCAAAGACACTAGCAGAGAAAAAGCATATTATGGGGGAGATGGACGCTAAATATTCCGCCCAAACCAGAGACCTAAAAGTAAGAGGAAAGAGTGCCCTCGACTTCTTAATCAAAAACGTGCAGCGCCTAGAAGAAGAACTTGCCAAAATACAGCAAATCAAAACATTTAATCCCCTCAAGAAAATTGCCAAAGAACAAAAACGAATGCAAGTCACCGAAAAATTGAACGCTGCAAAACAGAGGTTGGCGTTGGCGGTGCAGAATTCCGGAGTTGAACAGAAAAGAATCCGTGATGAATACGAGAAAAAGAAGCAAGCCACAATTATGAAGATGCAGAGTTTAGAGAAGGAAATCGCGAGCAAAGAAACCGACGGCTCCTTAGAGGCGAGGCAAGTGGCAACTAATGCTCTGGCAAACGCAGTGAAGTCACTTATCCAGAGAAAAACCGTGCCATCACAGTAGACGTGTATTTTTCAGAGTTCCACCTAAAGAACGCACAAGACATCTGGAGAAGTTTTTTGTTTTTGTTGACGTTTGCATTAGCACTCATTCGTGGGCGAGGAAATGGAATGCTTTTTGCATTAAGTTTATAGTCTTGGTTTCAAATTTTTTTGTGGACAAAGGGGTTTAGGATTTGGGTAAAAGAAAGTGTGTGAGTTGTGGCGCCGATTTGAGTGATGAAGATGTTATGAAAATAATACTCGAGGACGGTTCATGTGAAACATTTCCTTTTTCTACGTGTCCAAAATGTTTTAAGAAAGAATTGCTGAAAAAGGCACATCGTTAAGAAAGAGGCTCTATTTTCTAAGTTTATTAATCTCTAGCAAGCAGAGAATAATGTAACCATACATCAAGACAGCACATAACCGATTATTGGAGTGTGGAAGAACGAAAAAAATTGAATTCGAACCAGCCGATTCCCTCCACAAAAAATGGGTAGACTACAACAAGAAACACGACATCAACAAAGATATTGAGGCATTATACAAGTTAGTAGATGACACTTCAAGTATTGCACGCAACGAAACAGAAGTTTTGGACACCCTTTATGACTCTGCCTTGCTGGTTTTGGATTCAACATCGCAACTTGACAATGAACAAAAAACTCGTGCATCATACTTTTCGTATAATCTGTGTTCATGTGAAGCATGCCAAAAAGAGTGCGGGGCACACATCAACAAAAAGGGGCAGATCCGCATATCACAAAAATTTTTCTTAGACACACTAAATCAGAAAACGTCTTCACCACTTGGAGTTCTTGAGCTGATGTACACTATACTTCATGAAGTATTGCATGGCATTTTTCCAGAACTTGACGAACAAACAATTACAGAAAAAACGGAACAAGCATGGAAAAGCGGTATGGCTAGATTAGCTAAAGAAAAATAAACAGTTACCCATAGCACACAATTTTACAAAGGTTATTTGGTTAAGAAACGAAAATTAGAGAGTTGGCTGATGCAGTCGTTTTCTGTAGGCTATAATCGCTAGTAGTGTTGCTGTCATGAATAATGGCATAAGTAGGAATGCTGGAAACTGGTATGATATCGGAACCCACGATTTCGATTGCATGAGTGCTGTGAATGTAATCGATATGAAATGTGTAATGTGTTTCGTTGTATGTTTGGGTATAGTCATCACCTTCCACTAATGGATAGCCATCCATGTTCAGCGAGAACGTGCCCCAAAGCAAACTGTCAGGAACAGTAACCTCACATGAACCAGCTGTTCCAGTTGTACTTGTTACATTTAAGGTCAGGCTTCTTTCTGTTTGATTGAACTCAAAATCTAATATGGCGGAGTTGCTGTCCACCGTCACAGGATAATCAGCGCTATCAATTAAGGGATTGAATACTTACCGTAGACCAACTCTATTAAAGTGAATATTCAAAGTTTGTATCGAGCCATCATCAAGAACTTCTGAGCCACTAATAACCCATTTAAATATTAAACCCGTTGATTTTTCCCAATAATAATTCCCAAAACAAGGTTGGTCATCAATTATGTAAGTATAATTAAAAAGATTTCGTAACACGGTTTCAGAGATATTATATGTTGTTTTATGAAAAAAAGAAAACAAAAAAGTGGATAATGAGGTCCCCAAAAGGTCCTCATGGCTTTATGTTCAAAGTGTGTTTCTAGTGGTGGTTACCAGGGTAGTTTGAAACGGCCTAAGCGTTTTTTCTGAGTTTGAAGGAATGCACTGTCTACGCCGGTTATGACCACCATGACATCAGCACGACCATTTAGTTTCTCGTCGACTTTTGCTCCCCAGATAACTTTTGACTTAGGTGGCATATAGCGTTTGATCAGTTCTCCTCCACGATGAACTTCTTCAAGGGTCATGTCCTCTCCACCGCTGATGTGTATCAACACTCCACGAGCCTTTGTGATGTCTTCAACGTCAAGCAAGCGTTCATTCAAAGCTCTCTCAACGGCATGCTCTACTTTGCCGTCGCCTTTTCCTTGACCAATTCCGATCGAAGCAATTCCAGCGTTGTGCATGATCGCCCTCAAGTCAGCATAGTCGATGTTGATTAAACTTGCAGCGGTAATGGTTTCAGTTAGTCCTTTGACGAATTTTCCAATAGTTGTGTTGGCTACGCCTAAAGCTTCTTTGAAGGGCAGATTTCCTGCAAGATGGTTAAGCCGGTCGTTGTCGATTATGACGACAGTGTCACAGTACTGTTTGAGTTGCTGTATCGCGGCTTTCGCTGCGCCCATTCTTGCCGTTTCGATCTGGAATGGAAGAGTTGCGACGCCAATGACTAAACGTGGAACTGAATCGTTCTTAAATTTTTCGCGTAATTCTTTTGCAAGTTGAACAATGCCTCCAGTTCCAGTTCCTCCACCTAAACCAGCTATAAGAAACAGAATGTTAGAATTCTCAACTTCGTTGAAGACCTCTTGAAGGCTTTCTCGCATTGCTTGTTCTCCAATTTTTGGGTAGCCTCCGCATCCGAGTCCTTTGCATGTTTTTTCGCCTATCAAAATTCGGCTGTCAGCTTTGCTAATGCTGAGATGAGTTGCATCAGTATTCACAGAAATGAGTCTGCCGCCAGTTACGCCCTCTTTTTTTATCCAAGAGATGATGTTACATCCGGCTCCGCCGATGCCCACCGCCATGACAGCCGGCTTTGAAGCCTGAGCTAATTGCTCTAATTTTTCTTGATCCGCACGCATGTTTGCCCGCGCGAGGATTAGCTGTCTTTCTAATTCATTCATTTCATGTGTTGTTTGTGACATTTGAGTTTCCTATCCCTAATTGATTTTTGTGTTATTGTAAATAAGATTGTCAACACAGGATATAAATATTACGTCTTAAGACTTAAGATGAGTGTGTAGTTTATATAATAGCCTAAAACACATGTCACTATTTGACATATTTCGCCAACGGAAATGTTCGTTAAATCTTAAGAGCCACTGAACAAATCTGAGGTAAACGCCATGGAAAAACTCGATTTGATGAAGAACTTCGCGAGCACGTTTGTAGGAGACGACTTCTATCTGATCATCAAATCCAACGATACTAGTGTTTTAGTTCACACAATCGAAATAATACAGAAAACAGACAAGTCATGTCAAATTAAAGACATTACAATAGGAGATTACTTCTTCCGCATTTTGGCAGTTGACGTAGACAAAAGACAAGCATACATTTTATGTAACTGGAGCGAACAACTCCTGCAAAACTTATTAACTCAGCGCCTTCGAGCCAAGGAAGCAGGTTTTAACAAAATCACCATGACCAAAGAGTCACCTGACGATTCAGATAACTGGGTTTTAATGTGGGGCGACATATCACTAAACAGTAGCAAAGAAAAATTACGAAAATCTTCACAATTGAAATACATCTATTAGGTAATTCACTTTTCTTCTTTTTTACAGTTTATGACAGTTGTTTCTAAAATGCTAACTTGAATTTAATGCATGAAAACAAAAAAGGGAAAAATAAGAGGCACCTGTGTCCTCTTCGCGAGTTAAAGGGTTTTTGTGAATCGTATCAAACTGCGTTCACAACGGTTTCGGTAGCGTAAAGTGCTTGACCCGTGACAATCATAACGCGAATAGGTGTACCTACGTCGTAAACTATGAGATTTCCTGGGTTAACAATAAAGAAAAGCATAGTCCAGCCGGATTGAAGAATCAAGTTTTCTGAGACTACTGTGAAGTTATAGCTTGTTCCGCCTATATTGAGCGTGTTTGTACCCGTTTGATTGAAATTTGAAACATATTCCAGGTCAACGGAAATTATGCCTTCCTAGGTGTAATGTGTATTAAGACATACGACTTAATAACTATTTCAAGTCTATATTTTCAATCATGATTTAAAATTCAGCCAAAACAACACGAACCGCAGAATATTCAACTAGAGTACAAAACGCCGCCCGCATTAACACAACCACTAAACACTGACACAAAATACAACATAAAAAATAACACACAGTTCTTTCGCCGCACTCAAAATAGAATTGGAAAACACTTGCGCAGAAAACTAAAACACACCTATTTCTAACGTCATGGCTTCTTTATGTTGATGGCTTTTTGGGCGTTTTTAGTATTGAGATTTTGATTTGGTTGATTTGTTCGTTGGTTCGGAAGGCTTGCACTAGTTTTCTGATGTTGTCTGCTTCTCCTTTTACCACTATTACTTCTAGACAGTAGTCTTCATCTATGTGGGCGTGAAGAAAGGTTGAGATTATGTCTCCGAAGCTGTGCTGGATTTCAGATATCTGTCCTTTCGTTGCATCTCGTTCGTAAATGATTGTTATGGATGCCGCGATTTCGCCCTCAAGTTCCTTGAGGCTTCTGCTTTCCATAATGAATGTTCTTAAAGCCTGCCGGACAATCTCGGATCTGTTCGCAAACCCCTGTTCCCTGATGGAGTTCTCCACTCTTTCTAGGAGTTTTTCTGGAACTGAAACGCTGATGATGGTCATGCCACACACCAAGTTATTAACATCTGCACCTGCATTTAAATATATTTTAATAAAAAATAGCAAAAATTTAATAAACTTCTACGTTCCACATACTAAACATCGAAAAGGTAGCAAAGTATGAATAAACGCCAGAAACTTTTTGTGATCGCAACAACCATAATCGTCTTAACTGCAGTATTTGCCACCGCTTTCTACTCACTTCAAAACAAAACAGAAGCTGATAAACTAAAAGTTGTAGCCACGTTCTATCCCCTCGCCTTTTTCGCCCAACAGATAGGCGGAGAACAAGTAACCGTCAAGCAGCTTATACCCGACAACACTGAGGTACACAATTGGCAACCATCCTTCGGTGACATCCTAGCCTTGGATGAGGCTGACGTGATAATATACAACGGCGCATCCCTTGACCGCTGGTTCGAGGACGACATACTCCCCACCATCGATTCAAGCAACAAAATCATCATAGAAACTACCGAGGGAGTAAATCTTCTTGAAACTGAACAAGAAAACGATGAACATGACCAGGACCACGAGTATGAGGGACTCTATGATCCGCACACATGGATAAGCCCATTCATAGCGAAACAGCAGGCTCAAAACATTTACGAGTCTCTGGTCCAGAAAGACCCGAATAATCTGGATTACTACACCGAACGTTGGCAAAACTTGAAGACACAATTCGAAGAACTGGACAACAACTACCTGAGTGGACTCTCAACCAAGAGCAAGGAAGAGATTTTTGTTACACATTCTGCCTTTGGGTATCTCGCTGACAGGTACAGCTTTGAGCAGCACGGAGTTATAGGCATTTCCGCAGACGAGCAGCCAAGCGCCTCAACATACGCAATCCTCGTAGAAATGATGATGGAACATGAGACCTACGTGGTGTATGTGGACCCAGTTTACGCCGACGAATCCGCCCAAACCCTCAGGAATGAGCTGGAGCGCCTTTCAGGTCAAGATGTGCAGATATTGAAGTTTTACTTTATGCTCGGCGACATGGACGGTTTAGATTATTTTGGGCAACAGGAGAAAAATTTGGAAAACTTGAAGATAGGACTTGAAGCGTCATAAGAAAGTTGAAATGAAATGTTAGATAATATTCAAGAGGGCACTATGCAAGAAAAAATTCCTGTGCTGGAGGTTTCCGATCTCCATGTAGCTAGATCAAATTCTGTGGTTATCGAAGACGCCAATTTCACAATCCACAGAGGAGACTACGTGGGTATAGTGGGTCCCAATGGCGGAGGCAAAACCACTCTTCTCCTAGCAATCCTGAATATTCTACCGAAAACAAGGGGAACCATTCGTCTATTTGGTCAAGACATAGAATCATTTTCCCGATGGGAGAAAGTTGCTTATGTGCCTCAACATGCAGTTAATTTTGATCCTCATTTTCCGTTGGCTGTGAGAGAACTGGTGTCTCTTGGCAGGGTGAACAGGGGCAACTTAGGAAGACCATTGAAGCGAAAAGATTGGGAAGCTGTGGATGAAGCCCTCGAGTTCATGGGAATATCTGACATTGCAAACAGAAGGATTGGACAACTGTCTGGAGGACAGAAACAGCGGGTTTTCGTGGCTAAAGCGTTGGTGAGGAAACCTGAAATAATTTTATTGGACGAGCCCATAGTTGGCGTGGACGCTGGGACACAAGAGAAATTCTACAAGAAACTTAGCGACCTTAATGTTGCGAAGGGCATAACCATCATGCTAGTGACCCATGATTTGACAGCGGTTTTCTGCAGAATGTCCAAGGTCATGTGCATGAACCGGTGGGTTAACACGGCTGAAATAACAGAAGATTTGAAACCAAACGAGGTTCTAAGGAAAGCTTACGGCGAACACTTCCACTTTATCTTCCACAAGCATGAATGCAAGCGAGTTTTTGAAGATGAATGAACTTATTGACATTTTCAGACTTTTTGGGTTCCAGTTCTTCCAGAATGCGCTCTTAGGCGGAACTATAGTATCTTTGGCTTGTGCATGGGTTGGTCTTTTCCTTATACTGCGAAAGGAAGCAATGATCGGCGACGGAATAGCACACACTGCTTTTGGGGGCATAGCTTTGGGGTTGTTTTTGGGCATCAACCCGATCTTGACTGCTTTGCTTGTTTCGATCTTAGCGGTTTTGGGCATATCTTACATGCGAAAGAGGGGTTTGGCTCAGTCTGACTCTGCTATAGCCGTGATGTTGGCAGTAGGGTTTTCCACAGGTCTAATAATAATAAGCTTGGCAGGTGGATTCAATGTTGAGCTTTTCAGTTTTCTGTTCGGTTCAATTCTCACCATCGACCAAACCGACCTCATCATAGTGTCAATTCTTGGAATATCAACGATACTAATTCTGGGAATCTTCTACAAGGAGCTTCTTTCCATAACCTTTGACGAAGAAGGCGCTCGGCTGATGGGCGTCCCTGTCCGTTTGCTGTCATTAACCTTCAACTTGCTGGTGGCAATCACAATCGTGCTTTCAATAAAAGTGATAGGCGTAATTCTTGTAGTCGCCCTCCTAGTGTTACCTGGACTCTCAGCCCTTCAACTGAACCGTTCATTCAAAGGAACAACATTGGCTGCCATAGGCTTCGGAACAGTCAGCATGATCACGGGTATACTACTATCAGCAGTCTACAATGTGGCAACAAGCGGCGTTATAGTCTTCACTGCAGCAGGCATCTTCCTGTTCACAGCAATCTACAGAAAACTAGAATAGAAAACAAAAAATTGGATATTTACAGTGCCTTTGCGTTTTTACAATTTGACTCTGAAGTCTTCCTTGACGACATTGAGTACAACGTTTGTAACTGTTCGGGTCACGTGAGGCATCTTCAGCGCCGATTTGATGAAATTGTTTAATGAGCTTCTGTCTTTGAATCGCGCAACCACCGCTACGTCGTAGTCTCCGGTGATGTCGTAGATGCATATTACCTCGTCGAGCTTGGCAAGCTCTTTTTCAACTTCGGGAAGATACCGCCCCTCTGCTTCAATGAGTATGAGAGCCGTCAAGCCGTAACCGAGTTTAGCTGAATCCAACATTATCGTGTAGCCCTTCAGGACTCCTTTGTCCTCTAGGTTCTTTACGCGGTTGTAGGCTGTTCCAACGGCTATCCCTAGGCTGTCAGCTATTTTGTTGAAACTTTTTCTGGCGTCCTCTTGTAGCAAACGCATGATCTTGCGGTCAACATCATCCACTTTATGAGAAGTGTAAGTCAGTTTCCAGTTCCTCCTTCATTGAATGATTGTCTATGAAACAATCTGCTTTTTTGTTTCATCGTGAACACTTGTTCATTAACCAAACACACATATAAGCTTTCCTTCAACATATTAGAAAGGTTTATATACAAACATGTAATAATTTCACATTCAACTGAATGAATGGTGAGTAACATGGATGCGATTACTACAGCCAAAGAAACCCTGAAGAAAAACAAAATACGATGGGTACACACAGCCTTCGTGGACATCCGCGGTCTAATGCAGGATGTAGTTATACCCGCAAGACACTACACAGAGGGACAAGTCCTAATCGACGGCATCGGCTTCGACGGATCATCTGTACGAGGCTTCAAAAGCATACAAGAATCAGACATGATTCTCAAACCCGACCCAACAACATTAGCTATCATTCCATGGACAACTGACGAACACCAAAGAAGCGCCATAATCCTAGGAGACATCTACGAAGCCTTCGGAGGCAACGAACCCTCAGTTGTAGACCCAAGAGGATACGTAGCAAAAAGAGCAGTAAAAGCAGCAGCAGATATGGGTTACACCGGCTTCTTCGGTCCAGAACTGGAATACTTCGTCTTCAAATCCATCGACCCAACAAAGCTTGTTTGGGACATGTGGGTAAGCCCAAAAGGTGGCGCAGGAGACTCATGGGGCGCACCACGAGTTGTACCAGAATCCCCAGAAACCACTCCAGGAAGCTACACACTAAGACCAAAAGAGGCGTACTTCAGACCGCCACCAGAGGACACAACCGTTGAGTACCGTAACGAAGTTGCCTCGATACTGGAAGACAACTTTGACACAGAAATTGAGATGCACCACCACGAAGTTGCTACGGCAGGACAGATCGAAATCGACTTCAAGTACGGAGAGTTAGTGAAAACCGCTGACAGGACACTTCTCTACAAGTTCGTTGCCAAAAACGTGGCAAAGAAGCACGGATTAATCGCTACTTTCATGCCCAAGCCAGTTTACCTTGACAACGCCAGCGGAATGCACATTCACGCTTCTTTGTGGAAGGGCAAAACGAACGTGATGTATGACGAAACAGACGAGTATGCTGAGATGAGCCAGACCTGCAGATACTTCATCGGAGGCTTACTAGAACACGCAAGAGCCATAACGGCAATAAGTTGCCCTACAGTAAACTCTTACAAGCGACTTGTGCCAGGTTTTGAGGCTCCCATTTACATAATGTGGTCTCGCCGCAACAGGTCAGCAATGATACGTGTTCCGGTATACTTCAAAGGTCCTGAGCACGCCGCAGCAAAACGCGTTGAATTGCGTTCAGCTGATCCGTCATGCAACTCATACTTAGCTCTGTCATGTATCTTAATGGCTGGGCTTGACGGCATAAAGAAGAAACTTGATCCAGGTGACCCTGTTGACGAGGACGTTTACGAGTTGAGTCCTGAAAGGAGACGTGCACTTGGAATTAAGGAGTTGCCAACAACCCTCAAAGAGGCTCTAGAGGCAATGAAGAGCGACGAGGTAGTTCATAAGACTCTTGGAAGCCACATATTCGACGCGTTCATAGATTACAAGACCAACGACTGGAACCAGTACTGCCTCTATGTTACCCCGTGGGAAATAATGAAATACTTAGACTATTAAAAAAGAATATGG
>SDBS01003983.1_pt1 | contig 14490 bp, 14 predicted proteins | sample 2277091 | NCBI WGS metagenome assembly SDBS01 (sample SAMN10404972, study PRJNA504765) | marine sediment metagenome | isolation source: marine sediment core GS10_PC15, 163 cmbsf | place: Arctic Ocean: Southern Knipovich Ridge | collected 2010
GTCTGTATGCGGTTGCCTTTATCGTGGCGCCATGGCTGTGCGAATTTTATTTCCGCAGCAGGGCCGAGGTACTGACCCGTTATTCAATGGAAGGATTGATATTACTGGTAAGGGTGGCTTTTCTTAGCATACTTTTCAATGGATTTGTCAGCCCGAGGGCACATGTATTGGAGAAGAAGTTTAGATTTGGCAGGGCGGTAGTAATAACACAGGGCAGCTTTGTCTTAGGGGCTATTGTTACCATTATATTGGCTTTCGTCATGAGAAATGTGTGGGCGATAGTAATAGGATTTACAAGCATTGGCCTTACCAGGTGCCTGATGTCATATCTTCTGTGTCCTTTCATGCCAAGATTTGCTTATCACAGAGAAAGCTTTCAGGGGTTATACCGCTTTGCCAGGGGTATGCTCGGCTTGCCCGTGCTGACATACATCGCTCTCAATATAGATGTGCTGGTTGCAGGCAAACTTGTTCCAACTTCGTTAATTGGCTTCTATGGCATGGCCCTGACGCTGGCAATTGCGCCACGGGACCTCTTTAGCCGAATAATAAATCCGATTCTATTGCCGGCACTTGCCGAAAAACAGGATGACAAAGAAGCTCTTTGCAGAGCAGCCTTGCAAATGACTAAATATACAGCACTGTTTGTAATTCCTCCAATTGCGTTGGCGGTAACATGTAGCACAGCGATATTGACTATTGTCTTTGGCCCAGAGTATTCAACAGTTGCGGGCCCGTTTGGTTTGTTGTGCGTTTATGTCATGCTCTTAATGCAAGGGACGATACTTGGAATGGTGTTCTTCGGCATCGGACAGCCGGGCAAACACCGCGCCTTTGTCGGGCTTCGCGTCGTTATTTTGGCGGCGTTGATATATCCGGGGATAAAATTATTCGGGCTTACGGGTGCTGCAGCGGTCGTAGTGCTGGCAAGTTTTGCAGCCTTATGTGTGCAGGTTACCGTCATACGTAAGACTATCGGATTAAATATCTTCGGCTATGCAATTTCCTGGCTGCCCGGATTGGCCTTGGCGGTTCCTGTATTAGTCATTGTTGAGATCTCACGAGTTCTTAAGCCGGGCATGCCAATGGTGCACTTGGCAATTGGTGTACTCTCGTGCATTACCGTCTGCACGTCAGGTCTGATCCTACCCAAGTTCTTCGATAAACCGCAACGGCACGAGCAAGTAGGTGCTTCGGCCGTTGAGTTCGTACGTGGGGAGGAAACAGAAAGTGTCTGAACCTAAGCGCTCGGAAACCATGGATGAGCCCAAAAGGATTGGCCTGCTCGGTGCATCCTTTGACACCGGTAACATGGGCGTCAGCGCCTTAGCTGAATCGGCGATTAAGTGCATCCTTCACCGCTGGCCTGATGCCGAGATAGTGCTGATCGCCGGTAGCCGCGAAGCGGGCGAACACAGGCTAACGATAAACAACAGAAATGTTTCCGTTAATAAATTGCCCATAAGGATTTCTAAAAACATTTTCCGATCGAATCATTTTCTTGTCTTTTTGTTCTATGCGATCTTGTTGAAAGTGTTTCCCTGGAGCAGCGTCAGGTCCTTTGTAATCAAAAGGAATCGTTATGTAAAAGACTTAATTGAAACAGATTTTGTGGCCGACATCAGTGGTGGTGACAGCTTTAGCGATATTTATGGTAATAAGCGGTTTACGTTCATAGTTGTATTCAAATGGCTTGTATTACTATTTGGCAAGCCCTTGATACTATTGCCCCAGACTTACGGACCTTTTAAGAGTCGGATTTCCAGGTCGATAGCACGGTACATTCTCAAGAGAAGCCGAACTATTTTTTCGAGGGATAGGGCAGGGATTGATTATTTAAGAAGTGTTTTGGATAATAAGGATTTCGACAAAAAGGTCAGATTCGCACCCGATGTCGCCTTTGTTTTAGACTCCCGTGAACCCGAGCATCTTATTATTGAGCCATCGGCAAATATACGAAGGCAGAACTCGATAATTGTCGGCCTGAATGTCAGCGGGCTTTTATTTAACGGTGGCTATACACAGGATAATATGTTTTGCCTGAAAATCGATTACCGTACATTGGTCCAGGATGTTGTCAGGGTGGTTCTGAAAGATGAGAATGTAGTGGTTCTGTTGGTTCCTCACATGTTCCCACAGGCAGCTTATAAAATAGAAAGCGACCCGGACGCGTGCCTGAAGGTTTATGAGAACTTAAGTGGAATATACCCTGGTAGGATATTCTTAGTTAAGGGCGAATACGACCAGGGTGAAATAAAATACATAATCGGTTTATGTGATTTTTTTATTGGCTCGCGTATGCATTCCTGTATAGCTGCTTTATCGCAGACTATACCAGCAGTTGGTTTAGCATATAGCAAAAAACATCATGGTGTTTTTGAGAGTCTTAGCTTGGCCAATTGTGTGGCAGATACTCGAAATTGTGATGAAAAACAGGTGCTTGAAAAAGTTAAACTTGTTTTTGCAGACAGATACAATATCACAGAACATTTGAAGCAAACTATACCGCAGGTTAAAGAAAGTATATTAGAAATATTTACGACTTGAAACAGTAAATAGTATGTTGATACTGTCGAAATTGTTTTACAAACTCTATGCTACCAGAAAAAAGAAGCTAAGGAATATTGTACTACGTGCTGTTGCAAGGATTGAAGGTGGAGTAATGGTATCGTCCACCCTTCGCCGCATATTCTTGGACTATCACCAGATCGAGATAGGATTATACAGTTATGGCAGTTGCTTCAATCCCTGTGCCATAGCCTCATTTACAAAAATCGGCAGGTACTGTTCCTTTGCAGACGGAGTGCGGATATTCAACGGCAATCATCCACTGGAATTTAAATCAATGCACCCGTTCTTTTATAATCCTGTCTTTGGGTATGTTCAGAAAGAACTGATAGCAAGAAGCCAACTTACTATTGGAAACGATGTATGGATAGGGCATAATGCCATAATTTTGCCGAGAGTAAAGAGCATCGGTGATGGTGCAGTCATAGGTGCAGGAGCTGTCGTCACTAAGAACGTACCCGATTACGCTGTCGTGGTCGGAAATCCCGCAAGAGTGGTGAAATATCGTTTTTCAGAGGAAACACGACTCAAAATCAAGTCATCAAAATGGTGGGATAAGGATATTGAAGAACTACTGAAGGTTTTAGAGGGATTCTCACGGTCACTTGAGAAAAGGAATCAGGCGAATGAAATTCAAACGAGTTGACCAAGTAGTCGCATGGCGACTGTGCATGGGGTGTGGGGCGTGCGTTGCGGCTTGCCCGGAGAAGAACATTCAACTGGTCGATGTAACCGATCAAGGATTGCGGCCGGTAGTGAATTCCGCAAAATGCCAGAAGTGCGGCGAATGTGTCAAAGTCTGCCCTGGGATTGAGCTGTCGCATCAACCGTTTAATAGTGAGACAATCCCCAAATTACTCGAGTCCTGGGGGCCGGTGCTGGAAGTATGGGAGGGATATGCGGCTGATCCAGAAATGCGGTTTGAGGCATCTTCAGGGGGAGCGGCCACAGCATTGGCGTTATTCTGCCTGGAGAAGGAAAACTTCTCCGGCGTGCTGCATATAGGTACCAAGCCCGAAGCTCCTTTGCAGAATGTTCCAGTCTTCAGCCGGGATAGAGCCGACCTGTTGACGTGTACCGGTTCGCGATATGCACCGGCAGCTCCATGTGCGAAGTTGGATTGGATCGAGTGTGCCGAGTCAAGTTGTCTTTTCATCGGCAAACCGTGCGATGTCATTGCGTTACGTAAATCACAGGCAGTTAATTCAAACCTTAATAAGAAGGTTGGCTTGGCTATCAGTATCTTTTGTGCGGGGACCCCCACCACTAACGGAACTTACAAACTTCTCGATGCGCTCGGTGTCAAGCCCGATGAAGCCGAAGAGCTTAGATACCGAGGCCGCGGCTGGCCCGGTATGACGACGGTAATGATTAAGGGTAACAACGGTGAGACTCGACAGATGAGCTATGAAGAATCCTGGGGAGAAATTCTTAGCAAAAATGTTCAGTTGCGTTGTCGGCTGTGTCCCGATTCCACCGGTGAGTTTGCAGATATTTCCTGTGGCGACCCGTGGTATCGAGAGGTTGAACCTGATGAGCCGGGATGGTCGCTGGTGTTAGTCAGGACAGAGTGTGGGCGGAGAATGCTGCGCAGGGCGATGGAGGCCGGATATATTAAGCTGGAAAAAGCTCGCCCAGCAGTGTTGGCAGCATCACAGAAGGCCTTGCTCAACAAAAGACGCAACCTTTGGGGGCGATTGATGGCGATGCGTATCATGCGAATTCCAGTGCCGCATTTTGAAGGATTTTCTTTGTTTTCTAACTGGAGAGACTTATCGGTGAGCAAAAAAACTCGTTCGATTGCGGGAACCTTTACGCGTGTTTTCCAGCGGAGATGGCGTCAGCCTTTGGATGTTTTGCAGGGAGATTAAATGGAGCTTATCACTTTATTGATCGCTGCAGCCGGTTGCGTGTTGGTCTTATGCGTTAGGCCTGTTTATGGGTTGGTCGTGTATATCATATTGTCCATGTGGTTTCCTTACTGCGTCGGAACGGTCAAAATGGGCACGATCGATTTTTCGGTAGGCAGAATTGTTATTATTGCTTTGTTTGTGAAGTTATTGCTGGGCACTAATCTGGTAAATAAGTTTAAAGTTATCTGGCTGGATAGATTAGTGGTCATTCTTTTTGCGGCAGAGATTGTCGCCGGATTCACTACTATTGAAGCTATGAAACTTCTTGAGTATCGTTCAGGGGATTTTTTTGATATGGCCCTGCCATATTTTGCCGTGCGGCTGATAATTACAAGCAAACAGCAGTATATTGCTCTGCTAAAAGCCATTGCCTGGTCGGCTGGTGTTTTGGCAGTGTTTGCCATTTATGAATCACTGACTGGACAGAATCTGCTGGATTTAGGGCGTAACATGGGTACGCCCCAAATAAGAATGGAAGTTTTCCACAGGGCACAGACGACATTTCGACATCCCATATATTTTGGGGTCTTCTGTGGAATGACGGGGGCTGTGTGTATGGGCCTTGCTAAAAATGCAAAAAAAACCGCCCTTTTTTATAAGATATTGGTTGGCTTGATGTTCTTAGGTTGCTTCTCTTCCATGTCCAGCGGAGGCCTGCTTGCCATGGCTGGAGCTTTATTGTTTATTGGTTTCTATAAATACCGGTATTACTGGAGACAGGCTATCGTAGGAGTAGTAATAATGTGCGGTATGGTAGAGGTAATAAGCAACAGGCATTTTTACGATGTGATTGACCGATTGGCTTTTAATAGTGCCAACTCCTGGTACCGCACGAGATTATTTGAGGTGGCATTCTTTGAAGGAGGGATGTCCGGTCACTGGTTGACTGGTTATGGATTTGAGGAACCCGGCTGGGGCCAGAAGATTGATACGAGAGCGTACACTGATATGGTCAATCATTACTTATTGCAACTGAGCCGTTACGGATTGATTGGCTTGATTCCATTTTGTGCCGTAATCATTATGGCAATAAAGAAGCTGTTTGAAGGTTTTTGGCTAATAAGGGGCGAATCCGACCAGTGGCTTATATGGTGTATTGCCGGCGGTTTATTGGGTGTGCTCTTAGCGTTTAATTCCGTATCGCTGTTTGGCCAGTCCATGACAATGCTCTTTATGATGTTTGGATTTTGTGCTGTGATACCAAAAATAGCAAAAAATGACAGCATATCATAATATTCAGTACGGTTAGTTTATACAAGAAAGTTTATTGTGGCAAGATTATACCATACACTGAAGGCTTTGTGGCTTAGGATACCCAAGTCTATTCGGCAATTGATTAGAACAAATAAATTTATGAATTACGTTAAAGATAGTTTTCGTGAAAAATTGGCTAAGCATGCTCTTCATAATGATATATATGATAAGGCATTCTATGATCATAGCGATCAAAAAGCAGTTAATTCTGCTCCCGCTATCACGAAAACGATTATTTTATATTTTAACCCTTCTACAGTAATAGATGTAGGATGTGGCTGCGGAGCATTGTTACAATGTCTCAAAAAGCATTCTATAAAAGTTGAGGGCCTTGAATATGCCGAAGCAGGTCTTGATATATGTAGAATGCGTGGGCTAAATGTCAAAAAATTTGACCTTGAAAACGATATATATGACTGTGAAAAACAATACGATCTCGTTGTGAGTATGGAGGTTGCAGAGCATCTAGCAGAATCATGTGCTGATCGCTATGTTGATCTACTTTGTGGTCTATCAAACAACATTCTAATCACAGCTGCTGAGCCCGGGTATGGTGGTACAAATCACGTAAACGAACAGCCTCATGAATATTGGATTGATAAGCTTGATTCGAAGGGATATACATTTGATAAAGCGTTATCGATAAAACTACGATCCGATTGGAAAAGATCAAATGTGGCATGGTGTTATTACCAAAGTGCTATGTTTTTTCGCAAACATTAGAGCGAATTGGCTCCAAGTTCTTGTTCTCTAAATAAGATCGCAAAGGGTCCTCTACAGAGGTGTAGCTCGTTTTTTGTTACAAGCATAGTGCGAATTATGGATTATGATGTTGTTATAGCTACACGGAACAGACTGGAGGCTTTAAAGCTGTCAATACCCTTGATATTGAAGCAGGAGCGTCCACCGCATAAGTTGATTATCGTTGATGCGAGCGATGACTATGAGACAGTGCGCGAAACTGTAATCGAAACCGTTGCAAAGTCAACTTGTAATCTGAAGATACTGCATTGCAAGCCCAATCTGCCCTACCAGCGAAACAGGGGACTTGAGCATGTCGAATCGCCCGTGGTGTTTTTGCCGGATGACGACTCGTTCTGGTGGCCTGGCGTAGGGGAAGCTATAATGAGAGTTTACGAGCGTGACAACGATGGCCATATAGGCGGTGTTTGTGCGGTGGCAACACCGACACCTCCTCCTGGAGTTGCAATGGCGCTGAAGGGGGGAGACGGTTATAAAATGCGTAGATACGATTTCTTGATTCGAAAGTGGGGCAGGATTCGTTTCAGGATCGAAAATCGTCTATTCCCTGATCCATACCGTATTCATGGTATGGACATTACCAATGGCAAGACCGCACACACTTGGTTGGCCGAGGAGAATTGTGTTGTGGTCCCGTTTATGGCTGGTGTGTGTTTCTCATTTCGAACTAATGATATTCGGCGGAACGGTTTTTGCGAGGAGCTTGGTGATTTAATGGGATGGACAGGAGGTGAAGATGCTGAGGCCTGTTTTCATGTTATGAAAAGGCGGCTGCTTGTTGGAAACCATAATGCAAAAGTGTGCCATTACAGATTTCCGAGCAGGCGCGGAGACGGTTTTAGAATTGGATTTGTGATGCTATTTAATCATGCTTATATTATTTGTAAGCATTCAAAGCCAGGTTCAAGAGCCAGGAAGTCTCTTAAGCACTGGGCATTATACAAAACTTTTTTGTATTTGTTTGGCATTAACACAAGATTTGGCCGGGCGCGCCTGCGTGGAGCGTTTTTGGCATTGAAGTTCATGAAAGATCTACAAACCTGTTCTTCGGAGTCTTTGCGTGAGAATTATTTAAGGCTTTGTGAAAAGGTGGTATCTGAGAAACACTGGAAGGAATGATGGTAAATTGTGAAACCACAGGATGGGACTGATTCCTTATGATATTACAGGTGGTCTTTAACACACAATTTTACATGTAATAATTCAAATATATAATTGAGAATATAAGAAAAGGGAGGTAGTTAGCTATGACTGCGTTTGCGGCTATAATTAGCAAAACTCCGAACTCTCAGGTTAATGAAAGTGTATATGGCCGTCTGGTCAACCAATTGAAACTGCCGTTAGATAATCCGAACAGTGAAAGTGTAAGCACAGACTCTATTAAAGTTGAAAAACTATGGCTGCCGCACTCCCGAACCAAGGGGATATATCAAGACAAAGTTTCAAAAAGCTGGCTTGCCTGTGTGGGAAATCCTTTTTGTGAGAAATACCAGCATACTTTTGGAACCGACTATACAAAGCCACTCTTGGAAGACTACTTGGATCGCGGTGCCGATGCCATTACCTGTCTGAGTGCGCCATTTGTAACTGTCATTTATGATGGTCGCGATCAGAGTATTCATATTGTTACGGATCGTGTGGGCCTTCAGCATGTATACATTGCGGAACTGGCCGATTGCTACGTATTGTCAACCTCATCTATGGCTTTGGCTTCTGCCATGGGCGTGCATCTGGACAGAGAAGCGGTTGCCTGTTATTTTATGGCAGGTTATCTTATGGGCCAGGGGACATTCTTTGAAGAGATACACAAGATTGATGCAGGTACATGGACAAAAATCAAGAGCGGGAAGATGACAACAAGCCGCTATTGGTCACCTCCATCCGAAGAACGGTCGGGCAAATCTATATATGATTATGCTAATGAATTGGCGGACAAATTCAAAAAGGCGGTTCTACACAGACTTGATGATGAAGAACAAACATCTGTTGAGTTGACAAGCGGCATTGATTCCAGACTGAATCTGGTCTGTGCGGCGGCTTCAGGCAAGAAATTCCACGCGTGGACCATCGGTCAGCCTGAGAGTCCAGAAGTGATAATAGCTGAAAATCTAAAGAGGGTCCAATATTTTGACCACCATGTGTTCTCGGCTGTTGAAGATTTGGGTAACAGTTTCTTAGACGACCTTGGGTTAATATGCAAGCTGACCGATTGCGAAATTAATTGTCTTAATCTTATTTCTTCTCCTTTGTGTAACAGGCAATCGACTGCTTTAAGGGTCTCTTAACTTTCAGGTTTGGCTGGTGAAATGCTAAGGGGGGCTTATTATCCTTTCTTTACAGGAGTTCCAAATGCTTCGAGGAAGGTGAACCTGAACCGCATAATGAGGTTTAAAATGTTCCACAACGTTTGCGGTGAACCACAGGTATTTTCGAAGAGGTTTCCCTCGGGTTATCCGAACATAATAAGAACACTAGTAAACAAATATTTTACCCCGACTGTCGGAAAACCTTTGCGTTGGCGGTTGGACCATTATTATTTTTCCGCATCAGTCCAGCGTTCAGTAGGAAGAAGCTGTTCATTCAATAATTATTTCTATCGCTTGGAATTACCATATTTTGATAATGGAATAGTTGATATGTCATTTAAGGTGCCACATCAGTTCAAGAAAAACTCAAAGCTGGTTAGGCATACGATGGCTATTTGTCATAGGGGCTGGAGCGATGTCCTTTTGGAAAATGGTTTGCCGGCAAGACCTTTGAGTTATAGAGATCTCAACCGTATAATCCGTTACTATACAAGTTATGGAAAAAAAGCTTTTAATAGAGTTGTCACCAGCATGACTGGGAAGACTAAGGCTAAGCTGGACAACGCTGGCGTATATAGCATTGTCACTGAAAATCTCATGTCGGACGGCGTTTTGGAACTGATGGACCACGAGAACATGGCCAGCAGCTTTTTATACGACCCTGACAATTTAAGAGAATTCGTAAGGAAAAGTGTAGACAATGGATTCAAAGATAGGACTCAAGTCGGGTTAATACTTTCCTTTGAACTATTGTGCAGGCACTTGGGGTCGTCTTTAAATATCTGAGTTAGTCCAAGTAAGATTCATGATACTGCCGCTGTTGAGAAGATAGATGGGAGACAAAACACGAAACACGACTAAATATCTGGTTGTCAAGGCTAAGGGCGGTATGGGCAATCGCATGCTCTGCGCCATTACTGGGATTATTTATGGGCAGCTTACCGGCAGAATGACAGTTATCGACTGGCGTGATGGAACATATTCTAACAATGGTTCCAACACGTTTTCGGAATTTTTCAAAAACCCGCGGGGTTATCCTGAAACTGTTCTCCCCAAAAAGGCAACTATCCGACCGAAGATATGGGAAGGACAGTTGCATAAATCGATGAGCGCTATGCTGAGTGAGCACGACCCGGACAAACATAGCAGTATTCGTATTCACCGCAAATATTCTGTTGATATTCGCAGACTGGATTACGATGAAGATATTGTTGTATTCTGGTATTATACCGGCCGGATAAGGGCATTGAAAAGACATTTGCGTAATCGGCAAAATGATTTTAAAGGGCTTGATACCAATGGTATTATCCGCAAAGTTCTTACCGAACAGATGACCCTGCATAAAGATATTCGTCAGCGAATCGATGAGTTTAAGGCCAAGCACTGGTCTGACAAAGTGATTGGTGTGCATATTCGTCATACGGACAGAAAGATAAATCTCGCCAAATACGAAAGGCATTTGCGGCGATTTTTGCAGCGGTTTCCGGATGCTCACATTTTCCTGGCAACCGATAACCAGCAAGTGAGCCGGGAGTATCAAAGGCGATTCAAAAACGTTCTTTCGACGCCAAAGTGGTTCCCAGATAATATGGCTTCTATGCATCAGAATATCGATTGTCCGGATAAGATAGCTAACGGCATTGAAGCGCTGGTAGATATGTATTTTCTGGCAGAGTGCGACTGTCTTATCTATTCTGGCTATTCGACTTTTTCGCTCATCTCCCGGATTCTGTCGGATGCGCAGCCGGAAAACATAGTCGATATTGACCGTTTCAATGTCAAAGTGCGATTGAAAAAGGTAATTCGTGAATTGGTAGCGTGACGGATTTGATCGGAGTCGGAAATATATTTATCATAGTTGTTATAAGTATATTTAGTGCTGTCTTTCTTTATCTGGGAGTTCCCTGGATTTGGGGTAGATACAACAGGGCATTGCTTAAGCGTATAGCTGTTAGATCGAATGCGTTTGTTTTGACATTAGATGGTGGTCACGATAATCGTTTGACTCCAGCGATTTTGGAAATACTGAAAGAATATAATGCAAAAGCCACATTCTTTCTGTTAGGCAGAAATATAGAGGGACGCGAAGAAATCGTCGGGCAAATTGCTGCTGGTGGTCATGAAATCTGTTCGCACGGATTCGATCATTTGAACCAATGGAAGGTGTCGCCATTACGTGCTATTTGTGATATAAAAAGAGGTTGGCAAGCTATTGACCGAGTTTTAAATGTCAAAAAACAAGTTTATCCATTCAGGCCGCCGGGTGGCAAACTTAATATTGTTTGTTTGCTCTATCTATGGAGCAAAAGAATCCCGATATATTACTGGACGGTTGTTTCAAGTGACACCTGGCCTATAGATAAACGAGACAGTAAACGAGCAGCTTTGTTAGCTGGGAAAATGGGCGGTGCGGTAGTACTTGCTCATGACTTTGATCGTACGACTGACCATATTGACAGTATGGTGCTTGAGACGGTTAGATTGACTTTATTAGCAGCAAGAAATGCTGGAATGCGTGTAGTCACCTTCTCTGAATTTATAAGCACTGAATGGGAAAACTGATTTGGATGTTTCAATTATAATTGTCTCGTGGAATACTAAACATATAACATGTGACTGTCTGAAGTCCGTCTATGAACAGACAAGCAATATTGATTTTGAAGTGATCGTTATTGACAATAATTCCAGTGACGGCTCAGTGGATCTAATCAAAGCCAAATTCCCAGAGGTCATTCTTCTGGCCAATAAAGAAAACCGCGGATTTGCCTCCGCCAACAATCAAGGCATGGCAGTTGCCAGAGGACGCTACGTGCTGCTGTTAAATAGCGATACGATAATTTTAGACAACGCTATTACTAAAACAGTTGCGTTTGCCGATGCTCAGCAACAAGCCGGAGTTGTCGGCTGCCGTGTGTTGAACCGCGATAAAACGTTACAGCCAAGTTGTTTCATGTTTCCTTCCGTTTTGAATATGACTCTATGGGTTACTTATTTATTTAAGTTGTTTCCTCGTAGCCGGTTTTTCGGGCGGGAAAGGATGACTTGGTGGAGCAGGGACGATGTTCGAGAGGTGGATGTGTTGACGGGATGTTTTATGCTGGTACGTTGTAAAGCTATTGAAGAGGTAGGCCCGATGGATGAACAATTCTTTATGTATTTTGAAGAAACCGATTGGTGTTATCGATTCAAAAAGGCAGGCTGGAAGATAATGTTTACACCTTGCGGGCAGATTATACATCTGGGAGGAGCAAGCAGTAAGCAGACAAGAGCTCCAATGGTAAAACAATGGCGCAAGAGTATGTTGTTGTTTTACAAAAAACATAAAAGTATGTTGGAATATCTGTCAGCGTACTCTCTGATAATGTTGTTTTTTCTTACAAGAGTACCTTATAGGTGGCTCAGAAGAGTTGAGCTAATATCCTTATAGGTGGCTCAGAAGAGTTGAGCTAATATCCTTGGTGGACGGGTAAATATAAATCATAGTCTTTTTTGCCAATGTTAAAGAATAACATGAGATATATCATAATTACCCCTGCATACAATGAAGCTGATTACATTTCAGAGACAATCGAAAGTGTATTAGCGCAAACTATTTTACCCACAAAGTGGATAATTGTTGACGATGGCTCGTCTGATGATACGGCCACCATCATAAAGAAGTATGAATCCGAATATAACTTTATCCAATATCACAAGCGCATCAAGCAGACAGGGCAGAGTTATTATGCCAGCAATGTGTTTGCTATTATGGCAGGTTACGAACTGGTTCGAAATCTTAATTATGATTTTCTGGCAGTATTGGATGCTGATATCAGTCTACCGGAGGATTATTATGAGCACATATTTGACAGATTCAATCAGGACGAAAAACTGGGAGTAGCTTCCGGAGTGTATCAGGATCTTGTCAGTGGGCAGTTGCGAAAAGTACTGAACGACCGGCGTTCAACCCCGAAAGCTATCCAGGTTTTCCGAAGGAGATGTTTTGAACAGATCGGTGGTTATTTGCCACTGAGACATGGGGGTGAAGATACCTGTTCCTGCATTATGGTGCGGATGAATGGCTGGAAAAGCTGGTCATTTCCGGAACTTTGTGTTGTACATAATAAACCGGTAGGAACGGGCCATGCTGGCAACATGTTAAAGATACGCTTTCGGCATGGTTTGAATGAGTATGGCCTGGCAACGCATCCACTGTTTATGCTGGTCAAGTCTCTGCGGCGTTGTATTAAGGAACGCCCCTTTATATCAGGTGGTTTGGCAAGGATGGCGGGTTTCATATATGGTTACTGTTTGCGGGAAAAACGTCAGATACCAGATGACATGGTCCGGTTTATCCGTAAAGAGCAAATGGAGCGATTGTTTAATTTGAATAGAATTCCTAAAGAGCATAGACTTGATTCATTATGAATGCTAAAGCTATAAAGGTCTGCCTGGCGGCATCAAGTGGAGGGCATTTATCTCAATTGCTCAAGTTATCCGAGAGTTGGAAAGAAAGCCGCCCCTGCTGGGTTACCACCTCAGATGTTATCAAGGATAGGCTTTCAACATACGGAAGAGTATATGTCGTTGGAGAGTGCAATCGGCAGCAGCCGCTCCGGGTATTTCTTGTACTGCTGCGGTGCATACGCATTGTCTTGGGCGAAAGGCCCGATGTTGTGATCAGCACCGGTGCTGCGGCCGGGTGCATGGTTTGTTTCTTGAGCAAGCTGTTCGGCGCCAAGATAGTCTGGATCGACAGCATCACAAACGTGTATCGCCTGTCGTTATCCGGAAGATTGGTCCGCCATATAGCCGATCTTTTCCTGGTCCAGTGGCCCGAATTGGCCGAAAAATACCGTAATGTCGAGTACGTCGGGGCAGTAATATGATTTTTCTGACCGTCGGAACCCAATTTCCATTCGATCGGCTCGTGCAGGCAATCGATCGCATTATCGGCGAGGGCTTGATTAGTGAAACAGTGTTTGGCCAGATTGGCCGGAGCGCCTGTAGACCTCGCAACTTTGATGCTGTGGAGCGCATGGAAAAAGAGAAATTTGGCAATCATCTCAGCCAAGCCTCCGGGATAATCGGGCATGCGGGAATGGGAACGATCAGTATGGCCTTGGATAACCGCAAACCATTACTGGCGATGCCAAGGCTCAAAAAGTACGGCGAGGTTGTTAACGATCACCAGTTGGGCATTGCCGAGAGGTTTTCAGAGCTTGGGCATATATTGGCGGCGTATGGCGTCGAGGATTTGCCGGACGGCATTCACAAGTTGAAGAACTTTGTTCCCAAGGAACGCAGCGCCGATCCTCAGGCGGTGGCCGAGAGAATCAGCCGGTTTCTTAACAGTGTGAAGAGCTAACTTGGAGAAGAGCAGGTGGCTGCACCCGGTCATATCAGAGTAATAATTCTCGCCGGAGGACGTGGCTTTGGACGCGACCTCTTGGCTGTGGATTTGCCGACGGCATTGTGGCCGGTTGTGGGCAAACCCGCTCTGCAGCGTTTGCTGGATTCATTGGCTGATCAGGGCGTGAGCGATGTGGTGGTCTGCTCGAACGGCCAGAGTTCAATCCTCGCTGAATCGGTTCAGCCGGGCCCTCGCATGAAAGTGCAGTTCCTGGAAGAAACCCTTCCGGTTGGAACTGCAGGCGCTGTTCGTGACGCCGGACGGAGTGAGAAGGGCGCCTTGTTCATTGTCTTTC
>SDBS01003984.1_pt1 | contig 14488 bp, 12 predicted proteins | sample 2277091 | NCBI WGS metagenome assembly SDBS01 (sample SAMN10404972, study PRJNA504765) | marine sediment metagenome | isolation source: marine sediment core GS10_PC15, 163 cmbsf | place: Arctic Ocean: Southern Knipovich Ridge | collected 2010
TAGAGAAAATCAAACTAATCGCGCCATGGGATCCCGTTCTCGAAGAATAAGCAATAGCCCAACGGCTTATACAACTGCCAACCTTCTCCGGTTGGCAGTTGTGCGTTCAAAGTGAGACCAAAGGTGAATATGTTTCAAGTGATCGCTGAATCTGATAATCCGTTTTACTCATTTTAAATGATCGATATGTTCTTACCCTTCCTGTTTTTGTAGCGGTAAGGAATTAAGGGAGGAACGACTTCACTATCTTTCGGAGTTCAGGAGCGGAGAAGGGCTTTACCAAACAGGCATCAGCTCCAGCAGCCATGCAGTTTTCAATGTCTTTTGCCAGCGTTTTCGCGCTAACAACCACCGTAGGGATTTCCGACCAGATCGGATCGTCGCGCAAAATTCTGACAAAAGTGAGGCCATCGATGCCGGGCATCATGATATCCGTAAGTATGAGGTCAGGACGTTCCATTCCGAGCGTTTCGAGTGCAGCCGCGACGGAATTAACTTGATGGACGAAGTATCCAAAGGAGAGCAGGATCTCACTCAGTATGGCACTGAAATTTGGTTCATCATCCACAACCAGGATGGTGTACAGCTGGGCCGTTTTAGTTGTGGTGACATCTCTGTCAGAATGTTGATAGGGCTTCTGGTCCATGAGTCTTTCCTTATCGCACCATAATTTTATTAGATTTGGGCTAACTATGAGCTTGCACTTTCGTGACAGGTTCGTTACAAAGACCTTTCAAACTTTCACAAACGATCGAAAGATTATTCTGGTTTATATAATTAAGACGCATAACCCCTCAGGATGGTTCCAAATGGCTAGAGGAGTTGGTGATAATGGAAAACGGCAATAATTAAGATGGTTTGGGGGTCGAGTGAGAGCATCGATTACCCTGGAACCGGATTTATGAGCGCGCCAATTTTTCCATGGGGAATGCCAACTTAATATCACTGCTGGCAATTTCTAAATCGTGGACATCATCATCCGTTAGTGACCAACCGATTGACCCTAGATTTTCCTCCGCTTGCCTGCGATTTTTTGCGCCGACAATTGGTACAGTCCCCTTTTTGGATGCCCAATTTATGGCAACTTGGGCAGGGGTTTTACCTCCAGCCCTTTTGCCAATTTGGCGCATGAGAACTATCAACGGTTGAATCCTTTTGATGACTGACCGGTTACCCAAGCGCATCATCCCCTTAGGAAGGGAGCTCTCGGGGGTGTACTTTCCTGTGAGTAGACCCTGTGCAAGGGGGCTATACGCCACGACAGTGACCTGATCCTCATGACAAGCCTGTATGAGGCTATTCTTTTCGGGGGGATGATGGAGTAGGCTATAGTGAAATTGGCTTGCAGCAAGGTCAAGCTTGTGCTTACTTAGTACCTCTTGCACTCGTCTCATATGTGACAAACTGTAATTTGACACTCCAATATGCTTGATCAAACCTTCTTCGTGAGCTCGAACCAATGATGCAGTCCATCTCTCCACGGAAATTGGTGGCAAAGGCCAGTGCATCATGTATAGGTCGAGTGATTCCTTTCCAAGGCGTTTTAAGGTTCCTTTCAATCCGCGAATCAGACTTTTTGTGCTTAATCTCCAGGGATAAGGAAACAACTTAGATGCAATGATCAGCTCACGATCTGTGGTTTTTAGAAGTTCATAGAGAAGTTTTTCTGAACCTCCAAAACCGTAAACCTCAGCCGTATCAATAAAATTAATTCCAGCCATAACGCTTGCTTCAAAAGCATCCTTCACGTCCTGGTTTGAGTGCGTTTTTCCATATGACCAAAATAGTCTATCTCCCCAAGACCAGGTTCCCAGCCCTATTGGGGTTATCCAGAATTCGGATTTCCCTAGACGTATGAGATCAGTTGGTTTGGTCATCATCACCTGCTAGCTCTCTTGGTCAAGCGTAAGTCTGTGTCGTGATTTGATATCTCAACTATGGTTCGAACGTTCGAATCGTTGTGTTTGGACCTTGGGCGCAAGCTAGGAATTTAGGATGTTCTGCATCGCGGGCTCAATGTCTGGAAACTGGAACGTGAAACCAAGGTTTCCCAGACGCTTAGGAATGGCACGCTGCCCTTTGAGAACCATGCTCGATACTTCACCAAGAGCAGCTTTCAAGAAAAAATTGGGTACGGGGACAATGATTGGTCGGTTCATTGTTGAACCTATGACTCGAGCGAGTTCAGCATTGCGTATCGGGTTTGGAGCAACCAAGTTGAAAGGTCCATGGGCATTTTCATTTTCCAGTAAGAAACGAATAGCTCTGATCTCATCAACAAGGTGTATCCATGGGAACCATTGTGTACCAGAGCCGAAGGAGGCGCCAAGGTAAAGTTTAAAGGGGAGCAGAATTCGACTCAGGGCGCCCTCATAAGCGCTAAGGACAACGGCGCTTCGAATAACAACTCGCCTGACCCCATTCTCGGGCACTGTGACAGTCGATTCTTCCCATTCTTCGCAAAGATGGGCAAGAAAATCTGATCCTGCTTCATTTTCCTCGGTAAAAACAGCAGTTTCAGAGGTCCCGTAGTAGCCAACCGCGGAGGCCTGAATGAGAACTGATGCAGGGTTTGAAGCCACTATAATTGCCTTCGAAAGGATCTTGCCTGGAATGACACGACTCTCAATCAACTGGCGTTTTCGATTTCGACTCCAACGTGTGGGGATTAATTTGTTTCCGGCGAGGTTCTCACCAACCAGATTAATTACGGCCTCGGCGCCATCAATTTGCTCAGCCAAGTCATCGACCTGGGATGGGTCCCATTTGCTCAACCGTACTCCTGATGAAAATCGGCTTTTATTGATTTTTGGAGTACGCGTCAATACAGTTACATCATAGCCGGCGCTGGATAGGTTTGAGGAAAGTGGCCTTCCGATCATCCCAGTCCCGCCAGCGATGACTACCTTCATGATGTGCTCCCTTGTCCAGCTTGGTTGACTCTCTCTTGGATCCATTCTGTGATTAATTGTGCATCTGATCCATGGTTTTCTTGAGCTTCAGAAATGTACTCTCGGAGAACATCCCTAAGGCGTAGAGATGAATCCGGCTGATTTTCAAATAAATTATCGAGCCACTCTAATTCGTAATCGAGCAAATCCAGATTTCCAAATTTGAGAGCGGAAAGCAGACTCCGATTGAGGTGATCCAAAAATGACCTCGATCCCTCTTCGGCGGCTCCGTTCGAAGTAAGTCGGTTTAAGACTCCGTCGGTTATACGTTGTATGGTATTTCGGAGATGTTCATAAGCTTGCGAGTATTGGTTTTCGACAGGAACGCCATCGTCTGCGATGATGGATGTGCCGATAATTTGCTCAATTTGAGCGAAGGTTTCAGGCAGCTCCTCCCCCAGGAAGTGTCCCGGAATTCTAGGATGCAGATCGGGAGCAAGGTTAAAAATCCGACCCCCATAGGCAAAGTGAATTGTTTGCTCTTGAAGCGCGAGTGCCATTGAGTAAAGCCCGGCCGCGCTAGAGAGTTGTTGGGCTGTCGATAGGACAAGACTCGGTTGGATTTTTTCAATCGCTCCATCTAGTTGATCAACCGGTGTATTTGCGCCAAAGTAATAAACTTGAAAACCAATTCGACGTAATCCCAATGTAATCAGTAGAAGAGGAATTGTGTGCTGTTCGAATGGGGGGCAAGCAACAATGACTCGCTCAAGCCTATTCGGTGCTGGTGTGGCTGCAATGAGTGTGTTGAGACGTCGTATAGTTAATTGGGAAGTGAAGTGTTCTTGTTGAACAGAAACTTCACCAGAAAACCACTTTTCTCCAACCTCGGTTAATGTCTGTTGTAGGATTCGATGTGTTACCGTTTCCAGAGGAAAAAGTGCGAAAGCTTGATTGAGGGCATTTTCCGCCGCGCGTTCATCGAATCGCAGGCATGCCTCCATCCAAGCTGCTTGCAACTCTTGTAGGGTTGAGCCAGAATCAACATAAGCTCGATCCTGACCGAGGCGAGGGGGCAAGGAATCAGCAATTGGATCTTCTCCCTCCGACTCGAGCTTCCGCCACAACTCAACCGCTCGACTGATCGACAAACCCTCATTGACCCTGCTGACTAGCCATTTAAGGATCCCGATGTCCCTGCGAGAATAAAGACGGTGACCGCCTTTTGATCGGTTGGGAACTGGCAAACCATACCTGCGTTCCCAAGCCCGCAAAGTATCTGCCTTTAAACCGGTCTCTTGGACGACGGCACGGAGGTTGTACATCGGAGCATCCGAATGAGTTACCATTTTTCAATGTCCAAATATCTTTTTTTTGCGAAGCGATTTGAGTCAGCGTCTTGAGACGCGCTCTTGCGCAGTGAATTAATTGTAATTGCAGAAAGGCCAATTGGATTATTCAAAATATTCGAAATTCTCATGTCCAAGTCGTTTTGTAGCGTGGTCCGGTAATTAAGAACCTTGTGATGACCAAGTTCCCCAGAATCGCCTTTATTTTTTGGTGCACTGAAAAAACTTCCTACAATGCAAGTAGAGGCGTCCTGTTCTTGCAATTGATCATTTTTCAGTGGAGTCATTTATGATAAAGAGCCTAACATGGGAGCCTAGGCGGCGTCAAGCTATTGTCTAGCTCTATGTGGACAAATAATAGGTTTAAGGTTGGGAAGCCGAAAGAATATTGATGGATTGAAAAGTGGGGCTTAAACTATGAGAGCACCCCAGCTTGCGGGTGCTCTTGGTTTGGTGCCCCCAGGGGGATTCGAACCCCCGTTTTGGGCTTGAAAGGCCCACGTCCTAGTCCCCTAGACGATGGGGGCGCAGGGCGAATTTTACCATGTGGTTACTTTAAGGGTCAACGTTTTACCTTACGATTCCGCTTTCCGCGAAATGCAGGTGCAGATATTGTCAAGGTTCTAGTTAACCTTTCATCTCGAATTCGGGATTGTATGCTTGGATCCAAATTATCGAACTCGTCTGCAGTAGTAATTACAGTCGGAAGGTTAGAGTTATATCTGTAATCAATAATTTGAATTAATTTTTCTCGAGCCCAAGATGATGCATTCTTCGTTTTAAGATCATCAAGAACAAGGAGTCTTGAGTTACGGATTTCATCAAATAGCCTATCATAACTCGTTGTACTTGATGGATTAAAAGTAGCGCGTAGGTGATCTAACAAATCGGGAGTGCCTATGAACATCACTTGATGTCCTAAACTTGCTCTATAGTTAGCAATTGCAGCTGCCAAATGGGTCTTCCCACAACCATGAAGCCCAGAAATTACGATCCAACCGCTCGGATCTTCAGAATATGCTTGAGTAACTCTGAACGCAGTATCCAGACTTTTCACGTCATCATGGAGCATTCTTTCCGATTGTCTTAGGTTGAATGTACCGAAAGTTTGTTTCTCATGTTGGACTAGAGAAGATAACTCGTGCTGACCTCGTTCATCATCTTTACGACGGTAATCGGGCGCATTTATCTTTATGTGACGAACCATGCGGTGTTCTTCCAGTCGTGACCGCAATCTTCCATCAATTTCGCCTAATACAAGATTGGTTGTTATAACTGTCGGAAGAAGATTAATGTATCGAAAGTTCAAAATTTGAAATAATTTTTCTTTTGCCCATTCAGTCACACTCTGAGTCCCGAAGTCATCAAGGATCAACAAGGGAGCTTGTCTGATTTCATTAAATCTATTTTCAAATGAAATACTCTTATCATTAAAAGTGAAGCGGAGGGAGTCAAGCAAATCTGGGACTGTAATGAAAAGAGTTGGAGTCCCATTTGTTACAGATTCATTTGCAATGGATGCAGCCAAATGAGTCTTACCACATCCGAATCGACCTTGAATAAACAACCATCCATTCGGAGATTTCGCAAAATCACGAGCCAAATTATAGGCATTTTCCAAGGAGGCTTGCTGTAGTTCCCCCAACCCGGTGCGGCCTTTTGGATTGAAGGTTTCGAAAGTTAACTGCTTTAGTTTATCCAAATGGCTGAATTGAAACAGGCGTGACCGAATCCGATCACGCACTGCCGCATCACGGCAAGAACAGATTTCGAGCTTCCCGAATTGGGGATGATCAAGAGGCAATTCTCGCCGCAGATAACCAATCCCATTGCAGTGCGGGCAATTTGGATCACCTAATTGTGTATTGCTCTTCCGTGCGCCGCTCTCAGTCGTCGAACCAGCCTTTGAGGTATCGGCGGCGAGCTTTTTCAGAGTCTCCTCGATCTTCTCGGGCATCCTTCCCTCTTGTTTGCCACCCGTCAAGGATGGCATTGATGTAAGACCACTTTCTGACATTATTCTCTACGGCAATTCCAATTGCCTCTTCGATCCAACTCTCCGGGAAAATCTCTTCGGCGTCTTTGAGAGTCTCTGCGATCATCGGAGTCAGGGGGCCGATATTCTGTTCATATAGAGTAAATATGTTGGGTCGCTCGATCCGTAATTCAATGGGTCTATCGGGCTCATCACCGGGCTGCCATTTTCCATCCTGAATTGCTTTCACCGCGGCCTGACCCTTTCGATTGTTCAGGAAAAAGAAGGTTTCCAAACCATAGGTAAATGTTAAATCGATTTTTATTAGGGTTCCTCTGGCAATTGTCCTTTCGATTGAATCTTCAAGCGACTCTTCTGTAGACAAGTTGGGTTGTTTTAATGCTCTGAGAAGCAGATTATCCTCAGCCATCTCTGTTTTGCGTAAATATTGGAACCGGCTATCTCGTTTCTCAAATGCCCAAATCGCATATAGCGTTAATTTTAACTCACCGAGGTGGTCTATTTCGGGTAGCAACTCACTAAAAAAATGATTCGGAACCTGGGTGTTGTGAGCAGATGGCTCGAAAGGTGAGTGGGATGAATTTGAAGGTCTCATATCAATTGCTGTGAACGCTGGTCTTATCCAACTTCAAAGGTCTACTCAGTTTCGGCGAATGAGATATGGCGGGTCTCTGCGTTTTCAAATTTCGCCAGATCTTTTCTGAACACCAACTCAACACTTCCCACGGGTCCATTCCTGTGTTTGGCGACAATAATCTCAGCGACATTTACCTTTAAGGTGTCATCTTCATATTGGTCAGGTCTGTATATAAACAGGACCAGATCTGAATCCTGCTCTAAGCTTCCAGATTCACGCAAATCTGAGAGTATCGGCCTCTTATCTGCGCGCTGCTCCACAGCCCTAGACAACTGTGCCGCGGCAAGGACGGGGACATTCAATTCTCTGGCAAGGACCTTGAGGTTTCTAGAAATATAGGACACCTCCTGAACTCTATTTTCCATCCGTGTCTCCCCCGTCATCAACTGAAGGTAATCCACAATAATCAGGTCCAGTCCAAATTCCATGTGTAATCGGCGGCACTTTGTGCGCAGCTGTAGGGGCGTGATAGAGGGGGTATCATCAAGGAAAATGCTGGTGTCACTCAAGGAGCTCACAGCCTGGGTGAACAGAGGCCATTCGTCGTCTTGAACATCACCCAAGCGTAGTCTTTGAGAGTTTATGCCCGTTTCTTGAGCTATTAGCCTTTGAACCAATTGCTCATTAGACATCTCAAGCGAAAAAACAGCGACATGTTTTTTAAACAATTGGCTGGCATTCTTTGCAACTGACAGGCAAAAACCGGATTTGCCCTGCCCAGGTCGCCCGGCGATGATGAGAAGATCGCTCGGCTGCATTCCTCCCAGAAGACGATCGAGGTCGATGAAACCAGTAGGGACTCCCAGAGATTCGTCACGGTGGCGTGCGAGGTAGTCAATTCGATCGTAATAATCGCTCAAAACGCTTTTTATGGGTTGCAGCTCATGTGTGAGCCTGCGTTCGCTAACGCCAAATACTGCTTTCTCGGCGTCATTAACAACCTCTTCAATTAGCGTATCTGTCTGATATGCAAGTCGAGCAATGCTGTTTGCGGCTTCCAACAATCTTCTTCGAGTTGCTGTCTCCTCAACCAAATGTCCATAGGCTTCGGCGTGAAGTGAAGTAGGTACACTTCCAATCAGGGCTGCGAGATAGGCTGTTCCCCCAGCCTCATCCAGACGGGATTTTCGCTCCAATTCCTCAGATACAGTGAGCACATCGATTGGGAGGCGATGCTCGGTGAGTGCTTCGAAGGCTTCCCAAATCCATCGATTTCTGTGTAAGAAAAAATCCTCTGGTGATAGAAAATTAGCGACGTCATAAAACGCTTCGGGGTTAACCAGCACTGCGCCCAGAACCGCTTCTTCAGCGTCGCGGACATATGGCACGCCTTGTGATCGACGATCGTCTTGAGCTGCATTGGTAGTTGGAGGTTGAGATGTTGTGAGATCGCTCATAATTGATTACGTTGCCTATGAATGGTCAGCTGCATCATGAATGGCTGTACGTCCAGCGATGTGGCTATTGAGTTGTATCTGGTTGCAGAGGGCGGGGATTAGTCCTCATCCCCCTCGGAAGGATCGACATCACCCAAGTCAAGAGATTCAACGAAATCCTTGAATACCTCAAGGCGCTCTTCACTTTCTTCATCTGGAACTTCGCCAAAACCTACCTCTGTTTCAGGCTCGGAGGCAGCTTCTTCCATCACCGTCTCATCGATGAATATGGGGACGTGCACTCGGACGGCAAGTGCGAGAGCATCTGAAGGTCGTGAATCAATTTCCAGTTCATTCCCGTTCATACTTATAATTATCTTGGCGTAAAAAACGTCCTCTTTTAATTCGGTGATGTTCACGCGTTTAACTTCTGCACCAAGTGCGGAGACGAGATTTCTGAGCAAGTCATGTGTGAGCGGTCTCGAAACTTCCAGCTCTTGAAGGCTAACAGTGATAGCTTCGGCTTCATATGGACCGATCCAGATGGATAGGAATCTATCTGAATCCTTATCCTTAAGAATCACTACGCGATGTTGGGACATTAAACTTACACGAATGCTATCAATAGCTACTTCGACCATCCTAAAGCCTCCAACCTGCCAATCCATTCATTTGCTGTTTTTAGCACGCTGATCCTCATTAACTTGGAATTAATCGTTTTGCGTGAGGATATGATTTCTAACAATTTATTTACCAAAAAGAAAATGTTGTCGGTTATTGAAACGATAAATGTCCACGACTCGAACTTGTGAGGCATTCTAACATACGCGTATTAGGCATGCAATGAAATGTGCCTTGGGCCCGTAAATACCCCAAAGGATTCTCTCTCATGATCGATTTAATTGGGTCTTTATCATGGGTGCATTCCAGATTAGTGGGCATGTCGAATTCTTTCTCTGTGAGAGATTTGCCGACTTTCGTGAAATGCACCCCTATATCATACATCCGTTGGTCATTGTGAAAGTTACTGTTATGATTCTAACCGGTTCTTCTTAGCCAGAAACGTATGGCATCCTGAGTTCGAAGTTGAGGGATCACGAGATTATGACTGAATTGGAAGCGAGGAGAAATTAATGTTTGAGATCTTATTCAAGCCAAGAGGAGTTGCAATCATCGGAGCTTCCCAAAAACCTACGAAACTGGGCTATGGAGTTGCGAGGAACATGGTTGTGTCAAATTACGATGGCGAGCTTTATTTCGTTAATCCTCGAGGGGGTCGATTGTTTGATAAGGAAATCCTCCCCGATATCGCCAGTATTCCCGATCCTGTTGATTTAGCCGTAATACTTATCCCAGCAGCTGCGGTTCCACAAGCATTGATTGATTGTGGGAACAGGCGGATTCCATACGTGATCATCGGTTCAGGTGGATTTCGTGAGACAGGCGAGGACGGCGCCGCGCTGGAAGCGAGATGCCTGGAAATTGCGCGCCAATATGGCATGCGTGTTCTTGGCCCAAATTGCATTGGTTTTTTGGACACCCATTTGCCAATAGATACTACCTTCTTGCCTCTGCCAGGCCCGATACCTGGCGATATCGCCTTCTTGTCACACTCTGGAGCGATTTGTGAATCTGTAATCGATTGGGCTCGTGGGCAAGGATTTGGTCTTTCACGCCTGATAAGCCTTGGTAATCAAATGGATTTGACAGAAACAGAACTTTTAGGTCCGACGGCGGAAGATGAGAACACTAAGGTAATTGCGATGTACATGGAGGGGGTTGGTGATGGACGTGGCTTTATCGCACGTGCAAGAGAGGTGACAGCAAAACTTCCCGTTGTAGCGATAAAGGTAGGTCGATCTGAACGTGGGCGTGCGGCGGTTGAATCACATACAGGCGCCATGGCGGGGCAGGATATTGCCTTCGACGCAGCTTTTGAAAAGGCAGGGGTACTTCGCGCCGAAACCAGCGAGGAGATGTTTGATTGGGCACGAGCCCTGGCCTGGTGCAAGCTGCCAAAAGGCCGAAATATGGCGGTGCTTACGAATGCTGGTGGACCTGGGGCAATCGCAGTGGATGCACTTGACGCGCAAGGTTTGCAAATTGCAGAGCTTGCCCCAAAAACCATTCAACGACTTAAAGGAGAACTTCCCCCAGCATCAAGCCTTATCAACCCAGTGGATATGTTGGCAACAGCTGGACCTGTGGAATATGCCAATTGTTTACGAGCTCTTCTTGCGGATGAAAATGTACATGGCGTTATGGTCATTCTGCCACCACCTCCCATGACGACCGCGGCAGAGGTTGCTGGAGCAATCATCCCAGTCGTGAGAACTTCCTCAAAGCCGGTTGTCATTGCGCTAATGGGAGAAGAACTCATCGCGCATGCGGCTGGGCTTTTCCGTCAATCGCATATACCAGATTATAGGTTTCCGGAAAGAGCGGCTTCAGCATTAGGAGTGCTCGTGAAGCGGGCCGAGAGCAAGTTGAGGGTTAATGAGACAGCAACTATGTTCCAGGATGTAAATAAAGATGAGGTTAATGATTTGTTGACCAATTCTCTGATAAGGAGTGACGGATTTTTGGATCCCGTATCGGCTGCACAGGTTGTTAGCGCCTATGGGATCAAAATTCCAAAGGATGAAATTATTACAACGTTTAATGAAGCCTTGGAAGCCGCAGGGAGAGTTGGCTATCCTGTTGTCTTAAAAATCGCTTCGGCTGAACTCACCCACAAATCGGATGTGGGGGGAGTTCTGTTGAGCCTCGAAGACGAATTTCAACTGGAAGAGGGATTTCGAATGATTTCCAAGAGTATTGATGCCCTTGATGTTGATGATCACAGGCGAAAAATGATGATCCAAGCCATGGTCCCGGACGGTCAGGATGTCATCCTTGGTTCTGTAAGGGATGCACAATTTGGCCATTTGCTCATGTTTGGCTCTGGTGGTGTCGAGGTTGAAGGGCTCAATGATGTTGCATTTGCACTTTCTCCACTGACACGTCCGGAGGCTGAAAAGTTGCTCGAAAAAACTTGGGCAGGTCGAAAACTGAGTGGTTATAGGAATCTGCCGTCTGTCGATCGAGAGGCTGCTCTGGATGCAGTATTGCGGTTGAGCCAATTGGTCGAAGATTTTCCTCAAATTGATGAGGTTGAGGTAAATCCTCTTCGAGTACTCGCAGATGGTGTGGGGGCAATTGATGTGAGATTAAAGGTTGGGGAGTGAATCCGAATCAGTTGAAAAATGGTTCCTGGGATCGAAGAGCTCTGAAATTAATCAGCCATAGCCTTCGCAATTTGAGCAGCTACCAAGGCGTTATTTCGAAGCAGAGAGAGATTCGCTCGCAAGGTAGCGCCTGAGGATAGTTCAGACATTTCATTCAAAAGAAAGGGTGTGAGTTCCTTTCCCCGAATTGCACCTTTCTCTGCTTCCATCAATGCTACCTCAAGAACGGCCTCTACAACGTCTAAAGGAACACCTGCATCCTCAGGGCATGGAACACAGATCAAAGCGCCACCAAATCCGAGACTCCAATGTGCATTCAGTAAGTCCACGATCTCAGATACACTATCGGCTCTCAAACTAAGCCCTAAGCCTGATGTCTGTGAAAAGAAAGCGGGAAGTTCATCTGTTTGCCAACCGATGACAGGAACTCCTGCGGTTTCCAGCCATTCCATTGTGCGTGGAAGATCGAGAATGGCTTTTGCACCTGAACAGATCACCGCAACCGGTGTTCTACTAAGTTCAAATAGATCAGTGGAAATATCCCCCGAATCTCCACGGTGCACCCCGCCAATCCCTCCAGTGGCGAAAATATTGATCCCAACTCTGTGAGAGATGTTCATTGTTGCTGCAACGGTGGTCCCTCCGCTTTGACCTTTCGATATCGCTGCGCCCAAATCACGAAGGCTGATTTTATGGATGTCAGTTGCTAAGGCTAATCCCTCCATCTCATCTGCACTCAATCCCACACATATCTGACCCTGAATCAGCGCAATGGTGGCAGGCTCGACCCCTACGGAGCGAATCTGCTCCTCCATCTGATTAGCCAGATCTAAATTTACAGGCTTTGGGAGACCGTGGGTAATGACGGTTGATTCCAATGCCACGACCGGGTCTTTACCGCTTAGTTTCTGCAAGATGGTAGAGGATATCTTTAACCAAGAGGGTGGGTGTTCCATTTAATTTCCTGTCTTCCCCGGTGGGTGACTTTCAATCACATTCGTCTGATTTTCCATTGTGTTCTCAGATCGTGGCGTCTGGGAATCCTTATCATAATTGATCGTACAGAAGCTCTAAAGAAAGGTTGGTAACAACGGACCCGGGAGTTCGAAGTGACAGTGATGCAGCGCTCAATCCCAAAAGAACCGACTCATCAATTGGAATATCGTTTAGCAGTCCGAACATCACCGCGGCTGCTAGTGCGTCTCCTGCACCAGTAGGATCGACGATCTCAGTCTTGATTGCAGGAACGTGTCCACTGCTTGAGGCTGTTGCATACCCCAACCCGAACTCAGCCATTGTTATGATCACGTTTCCGACACCTTCTGAGACTAAGTGTCTTGCTGCATCGATTGCCCTTGTCGGGTCTGCGTGTGGGACTGGATGAGGGCATAGTTCGTCTGCTTCGGCTTCATTTGGAGTGATGAGCCATAAATCTGTCAAATGATCCGTAAACACCGGAGCGAGACTCACTGAAGTTGGGTCTGCGGCGATAGGGACCTTAGCCCTTCGCGCTAGACTCACGGCTGTAGAGATTGTCTTTGCTGAGAGGTTGGCGTCTAAGAAAATTGCTTGCGCACCTTTGAATAATTCTCGCCTCTCGCGCAAATATTCTGGCGTGATGGATTGAATCACACTCATATCGTCCAGCGCCAGGTGCAAATTACCGCGATCATCCAGGATGCCAAGGTAAGCACCGGTTGATTGACCCGGTACAACCAACACATGAGACGTATTGATACCGGTTTCAGCGGCGTATTCTATAAGCCTTGCACCCGGCTCATCATCCCCCACTGCGGTGATGAGCACGACGTTCAGGCCTAATCGGGCAAGTTTTCTGCAACATTCCGGGCCGTCCCTCCATAGGACATTCGAACCTGACCAGGACTGGATGTATTAGGCTGGATTGTTGTACTTGCACGCCCAATGACATCCATACTCGCTGAGCCTAAAACGAGTATGTGTTCTTCGTTAAAATAGTTAACCATGCTCATTCAATCCTGTAATTTCCACAATTTCGGTACGCGCGTAATGTTTTCTTGGGTCTAGTAAATTACCTGCACCATCTTATTAAGGTTTGCCCCCCTCTTCAAGGTCGTGTTTGCTTTTATGTGACAGTCTGCCAAGGGTATCCTCACCTTGCTCTGAATGCAAGATGAGGATACCCTTGTGCAGGATTTAGAGAAAGTGGGGGAGGATTATGGACGCAAACAACGTGACCAGACAAGGTGAACTTGAAAGGATCTTGGGTTCTCTTTATGATGAATTGAAGCAAGCGACTTGGGTGGCATTGGTTGATAGCAACGGATTTACTGTTGCTTGTGTTCCAGCAGATCCAATTATTGATCAAGATCGCATATCCGCCATGACAATAACCGCGGTCACAACTGCTGAAAGAGTTCTCGATGAGCTCGAAGGGGAAAATTTTCGATATATGAGTATTGTGGGTGCAGCTCGGCAATGCCTGATTGTGATGCTTGGCAAAGAGCGCCTGCTATCGATTGGCCTTCCACCTGGCGTTCAACCTCAAACGACCTTCGGATCGATTAAAATCCGGATTCCAGATTTATTACAAGCTCTCAGTCGCCGGTTCCAGTACTAATCGTATTCGCCAGGACATCCTTAAATAAGTCTTTGCATATTTGGATAGTAGTGCGAAGTATTTGTGCGATCGCGCGGCCCTATTGGAGCGCGTTCAATCACGAGGCTAACATTTTAGCTCGAAAGATGGACGCATAATAATTCCACAGTTATACTCATCCACGGAAATTTAGAAGTTTGTTCTCTTTTTTTATTCGATAAAGGGAATTGAAATGGACCGCTACTGCCAATAACTGTGATCAAAGGAGAATAAAACGTGGGCGATCCGAGGGGTGACCTAGAAAGAACAATTCTCACCGAAGATGAAATTCGTAATCGTGTAAAAGAAATGGCAGATCAAATCTCGACCGAATTCTCGGACGTGGATGAATTATATCTTATCGGGATCCTGAAGGGTGCCTTCATTTTCTTGGC
>SDBS01003985.1_pt1 | contig 14486 bp, 12 predicted proteins | sample 2277091 | NCBI WGS metagenome assembly SDBS01 (sample SAMN10404972, study PRJNA504765) | marine sediment metagenome | isolation source: marine sediment core GS10_PC15, 163 cmbsf | place: Arctic Ocean: Southern Knipovich Ridge | collected 2010
GCGGCTCTGGACCAATCTAAGAGGCATCTCGCCGTGGTAGAAAATCTCTTCGAAGCGGGTGTGGTCTCCAAATTCGATCTTTTGAGGACTCGGGTAGAGGTGGCAAATCTTAACCCGGATCTAATCCAGGTGAGGAATAACTTACGCCTGTCGCTGGAAAATCTGGCGAATCTCCTCTCTCTTCCGTCCGCTTCCCTGAAATTGGAGGGTGAACTCTCCTTTGGACCGTTGAAAGTAACTTTGGAAGAAGCTCTGGATAGAGCTCTGGAGGAAAGAAGTGATCTGAAAAGCGTACAGCTCCAGAAAGAGATCTTGGAGGTAGCTGTCAAGCTGACTGAGGCTCAGAATAAACCGAATCTCGCCCTTGTGGGTAATTATCAGTATCGAAATCCCTCAGGAGGAGAAGATGAATGGGGAGGGGAGTGGAATCTTAATCTGGTGTTGTCCATGCCCCTTTTTGATGGGTGGGCAAATCGGGCACAAGTTGCCCAACGAAGGTCCCAGGTCAGGCAAATTGAGCTCTCTCTTCAGGGGTTCGAGGACGGAATAGACCTGGAAGTTAAGAAAGCTTTCTGGGAGGTCGAGGCATCTGAGGAAAGAATCTATGCCCAGGAAAAGAACATTGAACATGCAGAGGAGGCTCTTTCCATTGCGGAGGTTCGTTACAAAAGTGGAGCCATCACCAACCTGGAAGTTCTGGATGCTCAATTGGCACTAACGAGAGTAAGACTTGGGTACTTCAAGGCTTTATATGACCACAATGTAGCTATGGCGGATCTAGAAAAAGGAGTGAAATAGAGAAGGAGGTTGTTATGTACGGTAGGATAGTCTCGGTAGGAGTATTGGCGGCGATGATGCTTTGTCTTCCGGTAATCTCCTATTCCCAGGAGAAGGGAGGGACTTCGGTTCCGGTTAAGATTATCGTGGCAAAAAGGGGACCGATGAGTCAAGAGCTCTCCCTCACAGCAGATGTGGGCCCCCAAAGCAGCGTGACTATCGTTCCCAAGGTGGGTGGAACTCTAGAAGAAATAAGGGTCAGGCTCGGTGACCGAGTGAAAGAAGGACAGGTCATAGCCAAGATTGATAGCAAGGAGTATATATTAGGGGTGAAGCAGGCAGAGGCAGCCTTTAGTGCTGCTGAGACTCAGTGGAACCTGGTAAAGGCAACTGCTGAGACTGAATTCTTGAGTAATCTAGCCCAAGCCCAGGCTGCTCTAAAGATGGCCCAGGCAAATCTTGATAAGATCAGAAAAGGAGCAAGAAAGGAAGAGATAGAGCGGGCAGATGCAGCCTACCAACAGGCTCTAGCAAATGCAGAGGCTATGAAGAAAGATCTCAATCGAGCCCGGGACAATTATGAAAAGGGAGCTATCTCGGATCAGCAATTTGACCGGGCTGAGCTTCAATTCAATGTGGCGCAGGCTCAACTGGCAGCCGGTAAGGCCAACCTAGACTTGGTAAAGAAGGGGGCCAGAGAAGAGGATATCGAAGTGGTGGAAGCGCAAATGGAGCAGGCGCAAGCTCAGCTAAAGACTCTGGAAGCTCTCAGAGAGGCAAGAAGCTGGGAGGCAAAAATAAAAGGCGTCCAAGCTCAAGCAGAACAGGCTGAAGTCGCTCTGGGGCTGGCCAAAATTCGCCTGGAGGATTGCACCATAAAGGCGCCTATTTCGGGAATAATCAGCACACGCTTTGTTGATGTGGGATCAATGGTAGGTCCTAATCAACCTCTGGTGAGTATTGTGGATGTGGATACCCTGAAGCTCTTAACCCATGCGAATGATGAGGATCTTAATAAAATAGAGTTCGCCCAGAGGGTTGAAGTAAAGGTAGGTACCTACCTCAACCAAGTCTACGAGGTAAGAGAAACTAATATAAGCCCGGTGATGGACCCCTTAAGCAGAAAAATCAAGGTGAACATCAGAATCCCTAACCCGGACTACCTTATTAAACCTGGAATGTTCCCCAAGATTAGGTTGCTGGCAGAGCAAGAAAATGCGCTCCTGATCCCAAGGGCGGCGGTAATGAAGAAAGAAGGGGAAGACCTGGTTTTCGTGATACGGGACAATCGCGCCCATCTTCAGAAGGTTGATCTTGGGCTAGAGGAAGGCAATCTGGTCCAGGTACTAGATGGACTCAAAGAAGGTGATCAAGTAGTCATTTCAGGCCAGGCGGGTCTGCACGGGGGGGACCCTGTCATTATCAAGTAGTTGCAAAAGAATTACTCGATGGTTTTGGGAGCCACCGGTGAGAGACGGGAGACAATACACGGTGGTTTCAGGAAAACAAAAATGGATCTTAGGAATATGGGCTGTGGGTTCCCTAAAAAGAGGGAATGGATACTTATTTTAGATAAGGGCCAGCAAAGATGAGCATTTCCCAAATAGCCATTAAGCGTCCCATGACTACCTTTATGGTTTTTGCTGCCATTTTGGTGCTGGGAGGATTTTCTCTGCCGAGAATTGCGATCGACCTCTATCCCGATATCAGCCTTCCAGTCATTACAGTAATCACTAACTATAGAGGGGCCGGTCCAGCCGAGGTGGAAAAGATGGTCACCGAACCAATTGAAACGTGGGTGGCTACAGTTAATAACATAGAACATCTTGACTCTACCTCCCGCGATGGTGGTTCTCTGGTTTTTGTCAGATTCGGCTGGGAAGTCGATATGGACCAGGCAGCAAATGATGTGCGGGAAAGAATATCCTTTGTCGAAACGATGCTACCTGACCAGGCCAGCAAACCCATAGTAATGAAACTCGATACCTCCCTGATGCCGATTATGATCTTGAGTCTATCCGGCAATATGGACCTGGCCGCCTTGCGGCTCTTTGCGGATGAAACCATCAAATATAGGCTGGAACAGGTAGAGGATGTGGCCTCGGTGAACATTTCCGGAGGAGAAGAACGAGAAATTCAGGTGCTTGTAGATCGGGATCGATTAGCCTCGGTAGGTTTGTCCCTGGATCACCTCCTTCGCACAATCAGAGCGGAAAACCTCAATCTTCCGGCGGGATTCGTGGAAAGCGATCGGGAAGAATTTCTAGTACGAACGATGGGGGAATTTGAGACCCTGGACCAGATCAGGAACATGGTCATAGCGTACCGGAATCAGACATCCATCTATCTTAAGGATGTAGCTCAAATTAGGGACTCTTTTAAAGAAAGACGCAATGAAGTCTTTGTTAATGGAAAACCGGGCATTATCATTTCGGTGCAAAAACAGTCAGGGACCAACACAGCAAAGGCAGCCAATGCAGTTCACCGGCAACTACAGCGATTAGAAGATGAGCTACCTTCCGGTGTCCATATCGGAACAATTTTTGATACATCCGAGTTTATCAACGATTCGATCTCCCAGCTACGGCAGACGGCTATCTTGGGAGGGATCATCTGTCTGGTGGTGGTCTTCCTGTTTTTACTCAGCTTCCGCAGTACCCTAATTATTTTCACCGCCCTTCCACTTTCTATTGTGGTCACTTTCATTTTCCTCTATTCGGCCGGGCTTACTCTGAACATCCTAACCCTGGGCGGCTTAGCTCTAGGAGTGGGACTGATGGTGGACAGTGCGATCGTGGTGCTAGAGAATACTTTCCGGCATCGAGACCTAGGTGAGCCGGTGAAGGAGGCATCTGTTGTGGGTGCCGACGAGGTGGGAGTAGCTATTTTTGCCTCAACTCTAACCACTTTAGTCGTCTTTCTCTCCATCCTTTTTACCACAGGGATAGCAGGAATTTTCTTGAAATACATTGCCTATACGGTTATCTTCTCTCTTTCTGCTTCACTTATAGTGGCTTTAACACTGATTCCGGTACTTTGCTCCAAATATCTTTCCGTGAAGAAGGTAGGAGAACAGAAAAAGAAAACTTTTACCGGGAGAATGAACGATTATATGGAGTTACGTTATGGGGCTATCTTAGATTGGGCTTTAGGACATAGAAAAACGGTGATCGTTAGCTCGTTTTCCATTTTGGTGGCGATTTTATTCTTGCTTGCTCCCCGCATAGGATCTGAATTTCTGCCCCAGACAGATCAGGGGCAAATCAACCTCACTTTGGAAACTCCTATAGGCACAAGATTAGGCCTAACTACCAAGGCAGCCCAAGAAGTGGAAGAAATCGTCAAGGAAAACGTTCCCGAAATTGAGTACCTACTTACGCAGGTAGGCTCTGGCGGAGGAGGGATGATGATGGGTTTTGGAGGTGAGGGTTCGAACAGTGCCAGCCTAAATGTCAACTTGGTTGACCTGGCCGAGAGAAAGAAATCTTCCACAGAAATCGCCGATAGCCTTCGCCCTATTTTTGAATGGGAAAAGGCCAGCCTAGGTTTGACTAAGATACGCATAACTGCAGGAGATGAGGGTCCTCCGGGACTTTCTGGCGGTGCCCCCGTCTCTATAGATGTCCGGGGTCATGATTTGAGGGAAGCAGACAGACTGGCAAGCAGAATTTCTCATTTGATCGGAGAGATAGAGGGAGTGGTAGACCCAGAAACTAGCTCTGAGCTTGGTAGACCCGAACTTCGGATATCCGTGGATAGAGAACTGGCCGCAACCCTAGGCATAAATACCTATCAGGTAGCTGATGCCATTCAGATAGCTAACGAAGGCATCGTGGCATCGCACTTCCGTGAAGGTGGTGATGAGTATGACATTTTAGTGCGACTCCGGCCTGAGGACCGTCAGAGTCTCGTTGATATTGAACAAATTTACGTTACCTCCCCTTCGGGAGAGCAAATCTCGCTGGACACTATCGCCAAACTTCAACGGGTGGGAGGTCCGGTGAAAATCGAAAGGAAAGATCAACAGAGAGTAGTGAATGTTTCTGCTCAGGTTAGTGGAAGAAGTTTGGGAGAAGTAGACAAAGACATAAGGTTAAAGCTATCTTCTTTGGCACTACCCGCAGGATTCTCCCTGAAGTATGGGGGAGAACAAGAACAGATGGCGGAGTCCTTCCAGAGTTTTGCCTTGGCTCTCATGCTGGCCGTTGTACTCGTTTATATGGTTATGGCCTCCCAGTTTGAATCTCTACGCCATCCCCTGGTGATTATTTTTTCCATTCCTTTTGCTATGATAGGGGTTGTTGGGATATTGTTTCTTACCGGAACCACCTTCAGTATCATAGTCTACATTGGGGTGCTCATGTTGGCGGGAATTGTGGTAAATAACGGTATCGTAATGATAAGTTACATCAATATTCTCAGGGACCGAGGGATGTCAGTATCTGAGGCCGTCCGGGAAGGAGCCAGAAGGAGACTACGTCCAATTATGATGACTACTCTGACCACTGTCTTTGCTTTGCTGCCTATGGCTTTGGGTACCGGGTCAGGAGCAGAACTCTGGGCTCCCATGGCCAGAGTGGTAGTTGGGGGACTGTCTGTCTCCATGATATTTACCCTAGTTTTTATTCCTACCCTCTACACCATTTTCGCCGGAAAGAGAGGATAGGTACACTCGAGAATGCACCCTCTACCTATCCCGCTACATTCCAGGACTCGTATCCGATAGTGGATGCGGCTCTTGAGCGCCAGAATCCTAGCGGCCACATCTGGCAGCATAGGTGAAGTCAAACACATCTCAAAGTTGAGGTGAATCCACACGCTGTGGGGAGAGGTCTTCCTTTTTCCAGTTTGAAGGTAGTTCCAGACATTGGCTCATTTGGAAGAAGGGAAATGCTTCCAGGGGGAGGAGGGAATCATTCTTTCTCGGGAAACAGTCGGAAAACTACGATAGTCCGTCTTTTTTTTCCCATTCCTTATAGGCAAGATCCAGTTTTCTGGAAAGGTCTTGATATTTCCTGCTTAATTCATTTGCTTTGCCTGGATAGCGATAGGTTGCACTGTCCCCTAGCTTTCTGGTCGTCTCTTCTCTTTCTTTTTCCAGCAAAGTAATTTTAGCCTCAATATCGGCAAGGCTGTCTAGCGGAACAGTACTTTCCCGGGCTCTTTTCTTGCCCCCTTTTCGCTTGCCCGGCTTTTCTTTCTTTTTTTCCTTTTCTATTGCCTCAGGTTTTGTTTCTTCCTTTCTTTTCTTCAGAAAATAGGAATAGTTGCCCCAATATGCTTTAACCTTGCCATCCCTGCCAAAGCAAAGAATTCTTCTCACTATTCTATCCAGAAAATACCTGTCGTGAGAAACAACCAAGATAGTGCCATCGTAGTCACAAAGAGCCTCTTCTAAAATCCTTCTTGAAGGTATATCCAGGTGATTGGTAGGCTCATCCAGAATGAGAAAATTTACCTTGGCCAGCATCAACTTGGCCAAAAGTACTCTTGCCTGTTCTCCGCCACTCAAATCCTTTATAGAAACAAATGCATCTTCTCTGCTAAAGAGAAATCCACCCAGAAACGAACGTAACTTCTCATCTTTCAGTTTTGAGTCTAGAGACCGCATTTCCTCCATGATGGAATTCTCAGGATTGAGCTCAGCTAAATGCTGGTCGTAATACCCCAGCTTCACGCCTTCACCTATTCTTGCTTCACCGCGGTCAGATCTTTCCTCCCCCATGATTATTCTTAGGAGAGTGGTTTTCCCTGTGCCGTTGGGCCCTACAATCCCCAACCGATCACCTCTGTCCATCTTGAAACTCAAATCGTCAAAAAGAAAACCTGCTTTCAAAGACTTACTCAGGGACTTTACTTCAAGGACTTCATTGCCGCCTCGGAGCTGAGGGGAGAACTTAATACTTATCCTCTCTTCCTTGTTTGCCCTTGGGACTATTTCCATCTTTTGCAGCATCTTTCTTCGACTCTGAGCCTGCTTTGTGTTCTGGCCAGCAATGTTCCTCCTGATGAATTCCTCATGACGGATGATCTCCTTTTGCCGCAGTCGCTCCTTCTTTTGGTGCCTTGCCGTCTCTTCCTCCTTTTGCGTCAAATATTGGGTGTAATTACCCCGGTAGCACCTTAGTCTTCCTTTCTCCATCTCCCATATTCTTTCTACAATTCTATCCAGGAAATACCTATCGTGAGAAATAAGCAAGATTGCATGTCGGTAGGCGGCAAGGTAATTTTCCAACCACTGAGTAGCTTCTATATCAAGATTATTGGTTGGTTCATCCAAGAGTAGGAGGTCTGGTTTTCTCAAAAGGAGTCTAACATAGGCAAGTCGCCTTCTCTCTCCTCCGCTGAGAGACTCTACCCGCTTCTGGAAATCATTTTCTTTGAAGCCCAGTCCGTTGAGAACAGTCTTTAGTCGGACTTCGCAGTCATACCCACCTCTTCTTTCCAGTTCTTCCTCAACCTTTCCGTACTCTTCTATGACCTGGCCCAGATTGTCCTTTTCTTTGCCCATCATTTCAGAGAGGTTGTGCATTTTTTCTTGCAGAAGCAAAATCTCATGAAATGCTTCCATTCCCTCCTGATAGATGGTCTTTTCCCGAGCAAAACTTGGCTCTTGAGCCAAATGGCCAATTTCCAGACCTCTCTTTCTATTGACTTTTCCCTGCTCCGGCTGAATCTGTCCTGAAATGATCTCCAAAAGAGTTGTTTTTCCTACTCCATTGGCGCCAATAAATCCAATCTTTTCCCCTTCGTTCACCTGGAAAGAACCTCTTTCTATGATAACCTTGTCTCTGTAGAACTTGGAGATGTTTTCTCCTCTTAGCAGCGACATGAGTCTTTCCGCTCCTTTTGCCCTGACCTCTTTCCATTCATTGTACCACTTTTTGGGCTAGAGTCACGGGTAGGCACCAATATCGTATACAATGTAACCGAGGGGTTACACTGGCTGTGACAATTTGACAGGCACTGGGCTGCAAAGTACCCTGTTACCAGAAGATTCTGCGAGGGGTTTGTGTATAACTGGTAGCTCAGTATGTGCACTGAGCAAAGGGATGTTTTTCCTCACTGACGAATGACTTTCCCTCAGAACTAGTCAGTCGAATGCGAAATCCCAGAAGCAAGAAGGAGGATAAGCTGTGTCAGAGTCAAGAAAATATTCTGTGCTATCATCATTTGTGGCTGCGATGCTGTTGGTTTTTGTCCTGCCAGTAGGCTCGGTGGGCGGCAGAGCATTTCCTTCAGGAGAAGAAATTGCTAGCGCAAAAGCTGGTGATCTAATATTGAAAGCCGGTACCTACGAAATTGGAGGGAAGTCCTACCAGGCAGATTATGGTACTCTGGTTGTTCCTGAAAACAGGAACAAGGATGACTCGCGGCTCATTCAGCTTCCGGTCATCAGAATGCATGCAACGGGGGATCATGCTGCCGAACCTGTATTCTTGCTAGTAGGGGGGCCCTGGAGCACCAAATGTTTTTTCTCCGGAGAGATTGGCAAAAATTGGACTCGGTGATTTCCCGTATGCATGGCTACTTAAACGTCATGATTTTATTATGGTTGGCTATCGGGGCGTTGACGGCTCAGTTTCGCTAAACTTGCCGGAGGTTGCGGAGGCAGTGCAAGTTGAAAAAGATCCCCTTTCCTCAGAAAATCTGGAGAAACTGGGAAAGACTTATTTTACTGCTTTTCAGAGACTGAAAAAGGAAGGGGTTGATATTGATGGGTATACTATGGTTGAAGTAATTGATGATATGGAAGCTGCCCGAAAAGAGCTGGGGTATGAAAGAATCAATCCTTACAGTCTAAGTTACGGAACCCGTCTCGCCTACATCTATGGTCTAAGATATCCCGACAGCATCCATCGATCCCTCATGGTTAGCGTGAATCCTCCAGGCCATTTTGTCTGGGAACCGGAGATGGTGGACGCTCAACTAAGGTACTATGCGGACCTCTGGAAAAAGGACCCTGTAGCTGTTTCAAAGAGCCCTGATCTTGTCAAGACTATGCAAAATGTACTGAAGACCTTGCCCCAAGAATGGGAGGGTTTCAGGATTGACCCTGGCAAGGTTAGGATCATAACGTTCATGCAGCTCATGCACAGAAGTTCCGCCGCCCAGGTTTTTGATGCCTACGTAGCGGCGGAGAAAGGAGACTACAGCGGTCTTGCCTATCTTTCAGTCGCTTATGACAAAATGATTCCCAACTCGAGCAACTGGGGTGAGCGGGCCTCAAAAGCCGTCAGCGCCGATTATGACCCCAAGCGGGATTATGAAGCTGAAATGGATCCAGCGGGCTCGATTATCGGTTCTCCTGTATCTAAACAGGATTGGGGTAGCTTCAAAAAAGGCGGTTGGCCGATTAAACCTATTCCGAAAGAGTATCGAGGGCTGCAGTATTCAGATGTCGAAACATTGCTGGTCAATGGAAGCATTGATTTTGCAACTCCCGTTTGAAAATGCCAGAAAGCTCTTACCCTACCTTCGAAACGGAAAGCTGGTTGTTCTGGCAGAAATAGGACATGTCTCAGATGTCGAGAACATTCAGCCTGAAGCTTACCAACATCTGGTGGAGAGATTTTACCTGGAAGGGATCGTTGATGACTCTAAGTTCGCATACCAACCTATGAACTTCATCCCATCCGAGACGTTTCAAGACATAGCCAAACAGTTTGTTGCGCAAGCTAACCAGGGTGCGGCACGACCAGCATCAGCCGAGATACTCCCTTACCTGTCTTCTCTCTCAGGTCAGTCGTTCGTACTGAGTTTGCGAGCTGAACATACCGACGAACCGCCGTTTTCTTATCACTCCGGGGAACATTTGGACGAGATTCGGTGGGTTGCGAAGAGGAACTAATGTCAATACAGAACCGGGTTTGAGTTGTTTTGCCTCAACTCGATTGGAACGACATGTGAGAAGTCGGCTAGGGCTTTCCTACTCTTTTCTCAGCCATCTCCCCCACAACAGGGAGTTTGTATCTTTCTCCCTGGTAGGCTTTGTACATGAGGATGAGCCAGAGTATCACCGTCAATATCCACACCAGGGCACCAAGTGCCCATCCTAGGAAAGGAATCCATCCAAGGAACCAGGCTATGACAGAAAGTGGGAGGAAGGTCAAGATAGACTGCAAGGCGTGAAATCGAACGAAAGTGTTCTCCTTTTCTAACACCAAGAAGACAATCCCTGTGATCCACCCCAGGACATAGCATAGGAGTCCTGCCACATTCTCCTCGAGGTTCATCGATGTCTTTGCCATTCCTTCTCCTCCTTGTCTTTCAAGATTTGTCACCATCGCACCTACCTTAGCTCACAGGTAGGGCCTGTCAAGACTCCGAGGAGCCAGCAAGCTTCATGGAGCCTGTCTCGCCTGTGCTGATTTGTAGTAGCGACTAGTGAAGCGATAATTTTCATTGTATCGTGCTCCTTCCTGTCCGAAATCTCGCTTCCTGCAGCTGGAGTGCATAAGAAAATTGTGCTCTCTCGGCAAAACCGTGGGGGCGGTGCGAAGGTCCTAGACGGATCGGTTTGACAAGTGTCCCACGGGAGATAGAATCGGGCATCGGATATTCCCGAATATCAGATGAGTGAGACGAAGGGGGGTGACTATGAAGGCTATCGTGGGGGTGGCAGTATTGGTGGTACTGCTACTCAGCTTGCCTGCAGTGGTCCATGGCTACAGTAGCGTGGATGGTATCTGGGAAGGTTCCTTGAAAGTGCCAGGATTAGAGCTCAGGATCGTCTTTCACATCTCGGAGCAAACTGACGGGACTCTTTCTGCAACTATGGATAGCCCTGATCAGGGAGCGACGGGTATTTCGGTAGATGAAGTCAAAATGGAAGAGGATCACATTCGTTTTGAACTCGAGAGTGTCTTTGCCGTCTTCGAAGGAATCATCAGCCAGGATTTCTTGACTATCGAGGGAGAGTGGAAACAGGCTGGCAGCTCATTGCCTCTCGAGCTGAGGCACGTTGCGAAGGCGACGGAAGTGAGGAGGCCTCAAGATCCGAAGAAACCTTATCCCTACGAGGAAGAGGAGGTGACCTACGAGAATAGGGAAGTAGGAGTGATCCTTGCGGGAACTCTCACCTACCCGAACTCAGGGGGTCCTTTCCCTGCGGTTCTCCTGATTTCCGGCTCTGGCCCCCAAGATCGAAACGAGACAGTCCTTGGCCACCGCCCCTTCCTCGTGCTCTCTGACTACCTCACCAGGCGAGGAGTAGCGGTTCTCCGTGTGGACGATCGAGGAGTAGGAGGGTCGAGCGGTGATGGGATGCAGGCTACCACGGAAGATCTCGCGAAGGATGTCCGTGCGGGGATTCGATTTCTCAAGGATCGAGAAGATATTGACTCCAAGAGAATCGGTCTCATCGGCCACAGCGAGGGCGGTATTATCGCACCCATGGTAGCAGCGGCGTCCGAGGACATCTCCTTCATTGTACTTATGGCAGGAACCGGTCTTCCGGGCGAGGATGTCCTCAACATGCAGGCAGAGCTCCTCGCCCGAGCAGAAGGTGCACCGGAGGAGGCTATCGCCAAGAGCCTTGAACGCCAGAAGCACATCATCCGAGTTGTGAAGGAGGAGAAGGACCAAGAGGTCAAGAAGGAGAAGCTCCACGAGATTATCCTGAAAGCTCTGGAGGAGCTACCAGCAGAGCAGAAGGAAGCGCTACCAGATCCGGAAGCGTACGCAGAGGCACAACTGGCCAATTTACTCTCACCGTGGTTTCAGTACTTCCTCACGTACGATCCGAGACCTACCCTGACGCAGGTCCAGTGTTCTGTGCTTGCGATCATCGGGGAGAAGGATCTCCAGGTACCCCCAAAAGAGAATCTTTCAGCCATCAAAGAAGCTCTTGAAGAGGGGGGAAATAAGGACTACACCGTGCTGGAGCTCCCGGGACTCAACCACCTTTTCCAGAGTGCAAAGACGGGAGCAGTGTCTGAGTACGCGAGGATTGAGGAAACCATTTCCCCTAGTGCTCTCAAGATAATCGAGGACTGGATTCTGGAAAGGACAAACAGGAAGGAATGAGAAGGTACTGAATCTCCTGAAACTACAATGACTCCGGCTGAGATTTGGCCTAGGGTAGCGAAAGCTACTCCCAGAAGAGTAGCTACGGGCGGCCGCGCCTGGGCTGTAACATGAGAAGGATCACAAGGCAACTTCTCCCCGGACTCGATCGCTGATCCAATGTAATCAGGAAAACCACTATCGCCTGCGGCGGAATGCCCCTGCAAGTATCGCGATGGCGATGGCGATGGCGATGAGTACAATTACCCAGAACCAGCCCCAAGCGCCCCAGGCAATGGCAAGTAGGATAAGACCGAATATGAAGGCCCCCACCATCTTCTCTCGCAGCTTGGGTATATAGGCACGAATAACTCCCGCGGTTATGGCAATAAGTCCGCCCCCGGTGAGAGCAACTGTCCAGCCGTTCCACCAGCCGAAGTTCTCTTTATAACCGGTAATGTCTATTACCACGACGATGGCAATCCAGATGAGAAACAGTCCCCATCCCACGGCTTCGAGCCGGCCAGTCCTCCAGATCGTATCTTCCCAACCTCTGCCTTTTTCTTTCTTTTTCTCGCTACGTTGCTCGTTAGATATTGTCTTTCCCTCCTATTCTTGAGTATATTCGATACTTTCTGCGTTCAGATATCCTTGTCTAGAGAGCTGCAATACTACCTACGATGCATCACGATCCGGGATACTCTGGGGGCCATGGTAGGAGAATCCTCTCTCTCCGATCTGTTTTTGCAGGATCTGGCCAGAAGAGGCGTGCTCCCGGTGGAGGGAACTCGCCTCCTTGCCTCTAAACTCAGCTATTGGGCTTCTCTGCATAAACCTGTATGCTGGCAATTGCATCGACCACGCTTTTCACATCGTCCTGAGAAAGATGCGTATCCTTAAGGGCTGCCTTGAGGGCAGGATTGTCAGTTACATACTCAAGGGGAAAATGAGTTTCACTGACTATCTTCACTTCTTCAAATCCTGTATCTCTTATAGCCCCCAGGTACTCATCCTTCATCATTGCCCCAGAGACACAGCCGACGTAAGCCTCGGGAGAGCTCTTTATGAAATCGGGGAGCTCCTTCAAGAGAACTATGTCCGAGACCATTAGTCTCCCGCCAGGCCTTAGCACCCTCAGGATTTCCTCGAAAACCTTCTTCTTGTCAGGTGATAGATTAATGACACAGTTTGAGATCACTATGTCGGTGGACTCGTTGGGTGCGGGCAAGTTCTCGATCTCTCCTAGTCTAAACTCGACATTCTTGTAGCCGTCTTTCTGAGCATTCTCCCTTGCCTTATCAATCATCTCGGGAGTCATATCCACACCAATCACTTTTCCCTCACGGCCGACTTTCTTTGCAGCGAGAAAACAGTCGAGTCCCCCACCTGAACCAAGATCAAGAACAGTCTCACCCTCTTTCAAAGAAGCAAGGGCGACGGGATTCCCACAGCCAAGTCCTAAGTTCGCTCCCTGGGGTACTCTTTCCAGTTCTCGATCGGTGTATCCTATCTTCTTGCTGATGGTATCTTGCGAACTGGCCGGTGCGCAGCATGAGGGTGCAGAAGCTCCCGAGCAGCAGGAACTCTCCTCTCTTGCCACCTTGGCATACCCTTCTCTCACCACTTTCTTTATCTTCCTATCTTCCATTTGATCCTCCTTTTTTGAAGATGCAATAGCGTTACTTTTCAGTAGCTATCTCTTTCATCATAGGTCCTAGCAAATCCCTGGCCGCTCCTGAAAGATCCTCTGCCTTGATGAGAGAGATGCAGCACACTCTTCCCTCTTTTTCCCAACTCAAAACCGCCAATTTATCGCCAGCATGAATTCCAGCTTTGTCTCTTATCTCCTTGGGGAGTACCATCTGACCTCTCTCGTCTATGCTCACAACTGATTCAACCTTGCAGCAGCTGCATCCTTCATTCTTGGAACTAGAGCAACCACTATCTTCTCTTTTTCCTGCCATCTTTATTCCTCCAGTGGAGTATGACTTTTCCAATCTTTCTTATTAATCAGTATAATCAAAATAGTGGAAGTGTCAACCCCCTTTCTTGGGGTGGAAGCTGAGGCTGTGTTCATTCCTGCCCATAACAGGCCCGATATGACGATTTGGCAAGGCCAGGGCGGGAATGGTTCAGGTAGGGGATGAAGGGAACCAGCAGGACTCGGGCCCGAGGCTTCGCAAATTGGAATGCCAGCATGCCGTTGTATCATCGGTTGACCAGTTCGGGAGCAAGACGTGAACCAGAATCATCTTACCTCGTATCTGGAACGTGAGGAAGGGGCACAGGAATCCTATGACCAGTCTGCGGATCCGGAAGTTACAGAACGAGACAATTTGGTGCGCAGGAGAAATGTGGTGAAGAATCAGTTAGGAACGGACCAACCATTTCTGTCTGTAATTCTATGGGATTCCTGGAGGAGGTTCCATGGGCTGGAGGCATGTCTCAATACAAATGCAAAACTGGACTTGATCTTTTTTTGCCCCAATTGCACTGGGACGACCTGCATTGAATGGGTTGACGCAATTCTGACCTACTTGAAATGTCCTCGCTTGGGTAATTTCCTTTTGATATATCTAATTGCTACTTCAAGTTCTCTTTGCGCAAAACCCTCTTAATGAAGCTATCTCCCTCTAGCAAGCCCAGGCTTCCTCTGCTGCAGGATGATTCGTTGAACTCGTCAACTTGATCTGGGGTTTCTT
>SDBS01003986.1_pt1 | contig 14483 bp, 19 predicted proteins | sample 2277091 | NCBI WGS metagenome assembly SDBS01 (sample SAMN10404972, study PRJNA504765) | marine sediment metagenome | isolation source: marine sediment core GS10_PC15, 163 cmbsf | place: Arctic Ocean: Southern Knipovich Ridge | collected 2010
CGAAGTTTCGCCTGATAGAATTGAATGGAGCCGGGGTATCCTCGACAGACGGGTTGATAATATAGATATGTTCAGGGTGATTGACCTGAAGATGCGCAGGAGCGTGATCGACTGTATTTTCGGCATCGGAACTGTGGAGTTGATAACGACCGACAAGACGGACCCGGAGTTTGAGTTTGAAAAGGTGCACAGGCCTCGCGAACTCTACGACATTATCAAGAAAGCCAGCCTCGAGGCGGATCGCACAACCGGCGTCGTGCATCTGGAATAAAATTAAGAATTCTCATCATCCGGGACATACTCAATCAAATCTCCGGGCGTACAGCTCAACGCTTTGCATAAGTTGTTCAAAGTGGAAAAGCGAATTGCGCGGGCCTTGTTGGTTTTGAGTATGGAAAGGTTGTTTACCGCCAGACCTGTCGCCTCCGCCAAATCTTTCAGCTTCATCCGCTTATCCAAAAGTAAGTAATCCAGTCGAATGTTAATCATTTGCCAACCTCCTTTTAGACAAGCGTTTTTGACTCTTCAATAACGGGCATAAGGTGCCGCAATATCTGGCCCAGTCCGACCAGAATCAAAACTCTTACCGCAGTAGAAATCACTACAAGTATCACGGACACCCCACTATAAATGTCCGGAGAAAAGTCACTCGGGGCAATCGTATATACCCAAACGACACTCAAAATGGTCAAAAGTGCGTATAGGTAGAGAATTTTTTCTCCATGACGTAGAATCCAGCCTGGTTTATAATTCCTTTCGACCAGGTACCTGATAAATTGCGCCAGCCCCAGTATTCCTATCCCGATAAAGATAATATTGAAGGCACCCAATGGCAACATCGCAATAAACATTTTAAAACATTCGGGTGCATGCCAGTTCCCGAACTTTGATAAAAGCACTAATGTAGTTATTGCACATACGCTAAGCAATCCCAAAATCAGAACTACTTGTCCTATGCTTCGAAGGGCATCACAGCAAAAACGCAGCAAACGCTTGTTTTTTTCAATGATTTCGTTCATTTCGTTTCTCCTTTCATAATTTAATAATAAACCATATTTCATGTAATTATACACGCTTATCGTCATATTGTCAACGATAATATAGGTTTTTCTCAATTTTTTTTTAATGCGTTTAATGAACTGGAGTTATATAAGAAGATAGCAGGTTCAGATTCTGATAGCTTTGCCTTCAAGTTCAAGCATTTTCTTTTTGAGTGTTACTCCGCCGGGTGCACTGAATCCGCCGAGTTTACCGTCACTGCGTATAACACGATGGCAGGGGATGATCAACGGCAGTGGATTTTTGGCAAGGGCGGAGCCGACGGCTCTGGAGGCGTTGGGTCGGCCTGATTTTTTCGCCAATCGGCCATAAGTTATTGTTTGGCCGAATCCGATGTCTCTGCAGGCGGTTAAAATCGAGATACCGAACGAACTCAATCCCTCAATGACCAGAGGGATATCAAGGCTAAAATTCACACAGGCGCCTTCAAAATAAGTTGCTATCTGTTCCTGAACCGGCCTAAAAAAACTTTTGTCGAGTTGGCCGTCCGGTAGATTTTTTAGAAGCAGTGATCTGATTTTTTCGGGTTTCGGCCCGGGCAATTGGATTCGGCAAAGGCCATATTCAGTACCTGCAAGGCCGAAATGACCCCATTTGGTCTTGAAAATTATATATTTTATTACTTTTTGCATTTTTTGCCTAAAATTGTGCCCAAATATTATCTAATGAACCAATTTCATTGACGCAAGGATAAAATTCTGTTAAATATGTTGGTTTTTACAAAATTAGCGGATAGCAGCATGAGATTTGCTTGCGACTTTTTTGATTTTTACTTTTGATTTATGACTCTCGAAGAATTGAGAAAGAAAATAGATGAACTTGACCATCAGCTTGTCAAGCTGCTCAACGAGCGTGCGCGCGTTGTAGTGGAGATAGGAAAGCTAAAGACCAAGACCGACAAACCTGTTTATGCGCCGGACCGTGAAAAAGTGGTCTTTGCCAGGATTGCCGAAGCCAATAAAGGCCCACTGCCGGACAGGTGTCTGGTGGCTATTTGGCGAGAGTTGATGAGCGGGTCATTTGTTTTGGAAAGGCCCTTGCGAATCGGCTATCTCGGCCCCGGAGGCAGCTTCAGCCATACCGCGGCGATGCTCAAGTTCGGACAGAGTGTCGAATACGAACCGTTGGCGGATATCACAAGTATCTTCGATGAAGTGAGCAAAGGTCATTGCGACCTGGGACTTGCGCCGGTAGAGAATACTTTGGGCGGCGGCGTAATAGAGACGCTTGATGCCCTGATAGATTCGAATGTTAAGGTCTGTGCTGAGGTTCTGATGGCAATCCATCATAGTCTTTTGGGCAATTGTTCCCTCGAAGAAATCGAGAAGATTTACTCGAAGCCGGAAGTGTTCACTCAGTGCAGGAACTGGCTAAGTGCCACCTTTAAGGACGCACAAACTGTTCCTGTAGCCTCTACTGCCAGGGCGGCGCAAATAGCTGCCGACGAGCCCATGGCCGCTGCGATTGGCTCCAACATCGCTGCGGAACTATATGGCCTGAGAATCATCTGCGAGAATATTGAGGATATTGCCAACAATGTAACCAGATTTTTAGTAATCAGCCGAGAAGACGCAAAGCCTACCGGTGAGGATAAGACTTCTATATTGTTCAGCACTGCTCATAAGGCCGGTGCCTTAGCTGATGTGCTGGATGTATTTAAACGGTATAGTATCAATATGACAAATATCGAGTCCAGGCCAAGTAAGAAAAGGCAATTTGAGTATTATTTCTTCGTGGACTTTTTGGGGCACAGGACGGATAAGAACGTCCAGGATGGAATGGAAGAAGCGAGGAAGCATTGTATGCAGCTTTCGATATTAGGCAGCTTCCCAAGAGCGAAGGACCTGCTTTAATTGAGTTGATAGTTCATCGATGAACTAAGAATTACGAACTAATCAGGAGTGTTTTATGAGAAAGCCGTTTGTGGCAGGTAACTGGAAAATGAACACCAACAGTTCCAGTAGCATAGAGTTGGCCGAGCGTATTGCTTCAGGGACTATGGAGGCGAGCGGAAGCGTAACTATGACGGTTTGTCCGCCCTTTGTTTATCTGCAGTCTGTGGCCCAGGCTCTTAGCACATCGAGCGTTGGCGTCGGCGCACAGGATGTTTACTATGAAGCCAAGGGTGCTTTTACCGGGGAGATAAGTCCGTCAATGCTGAAGGATATTGGTTGTACGTATTGTCTCTGCGGCCATTCGGAACGCCGGCATGTAATCGGTGAGACTGATGAGCTGATAAATAAAAAGGTTACTGCTGCAATTGCAGGTGGACTTCTGCCGATATTATGTGTAGGTGAGCTGCTCGCTGAGCGTGAAGCTTCGCAGACAAACGGTGTAGTAACCCGGCATGTAAAAAACGGCCTGGCCGGCCTGAGTGCCGAAAAAGCCTCAGCAGTAACCATAGCGTATGAGCCGGTCTGGGCCATAGGAACAGGCCTGACGGCGACACCGCAGCAGGCCCAGGATGTGCACGATTTTATACGAAAGCTGTTAGCCCAAATGTACGACGACAAATTAGCTGAGGAAATTCGTATTCTCTATGGCGGCTCGGCAAAGCCCAACAACGCCGCGGACCTGATGGGCCAGCCTGATATAGACGGCCTGCTCGTCGGAGGGGCAAGTTTGAAGGCAGATGATTTTCTCGCGATAATTCAGGCGGCAATGTAATTGAAAGGTAATGAATATGACTGTTTTTCCATTGTTAGCAGTAGGTTTTATTATGAAGGTAGTCGCAGCATTGTTCATCATTTGCTGCGTGGCGCTGATTCTGATAATTTTGATTCAGAAGGGCAAAGGCGGTGGGTTGAGTGGGGCATTCGGTGGAGGTATGGCCGGCGGAATTCTGGGTTCCAAAACCGGTGACTTCCTGACCTGGGTGACAATAGGGTTAGTGGGTCTATTTCTGACTCTTGCAGTGGTGATGGGCAAATTCTACAAACCGTCTGTGAGTGATTTTGGCCAAGGCCCACCGGCTCAGCAAGAACTGCCAACAAGCCCGGATGAGCCATTGCCATCCGTTAGCATTGAGGATACGGCCAGTGATGCCAATACCGGTGCTGATGTAAATTCGCCCGGTAATTAACGAGGGGGAGTGTTCCAAAGCGGAAATAAAATGGCTTTTTACACGGACAAATTCGGTTTGAAAGCGTAGTGTTATGATAAACAGTATGACCGGTTACGGCCAGGCACAAGGTGAGGTTAACGGCGTAAGTTACCTTGTTGAAATCAGGACCCTCAACCACCGGTACTTCAAGATGATTGTAAAGTTACCGGAGTTGGTGGCGTTTATGGAGGAATATATTGACAAACTTTTGCGAAAGAATCTGTCACGCGGGACGATAAATTATGTGCTTCGGCTCAAGAATACTTCGGTAAATGCGCTCTTTGATATAGACGAAACGGCCCTTCAGGCTGTTGTGGAAAAATTGAGCAGGGCCAGTTCTTCGGCTTCTGTTAAGGGAACCATTGATATTGGAAACTTGTTGACTCTGCCGGGAATCATTCAGCCGGTAACGCCGGATAAAAAATTGGCCGAGCAAATAAAGCAGGCGGTTTTGGAACTCAGCCAAAAGGCGATAGATAAGGTCAAACAAATGCGGGCCGCCGAAGGAAATTTCTTGGAAGCTGATTTGAAAAAACACTGCAGTGAGATAGAACAAAACCTTGGGCAAATACGTGCTCGGGGCGATGTCGTTTTGCAGAAATACGCAAAAAGACTAAAGCAAAAAGTCGATGTCCTGCTTGCCGAGGCAAAACTGAAATTGGATGAAGAAACACTTGCCAGAGAAGTGGCGATTTTCGCGGACAGGTCGGATATATCCGAGGAAGTTTCCCGGCTGGATTCACATCTGCAGCAATTTGTTCAAACATGTCAGGCAAATGACCAGGCGGGACGCAGGCTGGACTTCATCGGCCAGGAGATGCTCAGAGAAGCAAACACCATTGCGAGCAAGGCCTCAGATACAGAGATTACCCGCTGTGTGGTTGACATAAAATGCCGGATAGACCGGATTAAGGAACAGATTCAGAATGTAGAGTAGAAAGATTGCGGAACTTAAAGAGCGTTGGAAGTTTATACTGAGGTTGGAATGAGCGACGTTGAGAACAGAAAAGGCAAAGTGGTGATAGTGAGCGGCCCCTCCGGTGTCGGCAAGAGCACTATCTGCGAAGAGGTGGTTAAGCGGATGAATGGCGTTTATCTTAGCATCTCGGTTACTACCCGGCCGAGGAGCAAAACTGAAGTTGACGGCCAGGATTATTGGTTTATTTCAGAACAGGAGTTTCAAGAGCGAATCGATAAGGATTTGTTGTTGGAACATGCCGAAGTGTTCGGTCATCAATATGGGACGCCGAGGGACAAGGTTGAAGAAACCGTGCAGGCCGATAAGACGGTTATTCTTGAAATCGATGTTCAAGGTGCCAAACAGGCCAGGGCAATTTTTCCGGATGCGATAATGATTTTTATTTTACCGCCGACCGAGAAGGACCTTGTAGAACGTATGAACAACAGGGGCAGAGAAGCCGCTGATGCCGCTGAAGAAAGGCTGGACGGGGCAAGTAGTGAAATCGCCGCAGCCTGGCAATATTACAAACATATGGTGATAAATGAGGACTTGCAGCAGGCGGTGGACGAATGTGTGCAAATCATTGAAAGGGCCTAAAGTGACACGTAAGTGTCATCCTGAGGCGAAGCCGAAGGATCTGGTCAACGAAAAATCCCGATACATCGGGATTCACTTCGCTGCGCTGCGTTCAGAATGACAGCAAAGCTGTCACTTTAGGCACTTTAGTTATGAGGTAAAAGATGATAGAAGAACTCAAGAGCGAAAAGATAATTAACAAAGTCGGCGGTAAATTCAAATTAACGGCGCTGGTTCAAAAACGATTAGGCGAGCTTTTGCAGGGTTCCAGGCCTTTGATTGAGGATGTCGGAGGCAAAACGATGCTCGAAATTGTTATTCAGGAAATCCTGCAGGACAAGATAGCTATTGATGACGGATTGAGCACAAAAACCTCAGAGGACACAAAGAAAAAACTGTGATAAACCGTCCTCCCCCAGTACGCATCGGCGGTAAAACGAGATATGAGATGCTTGACAATCTGAATATTCTATTAGGTGTCAGCGGCGGAATCGCTGCATACAAGGCGGTCGATTTGGCCGGCAAGCTGAACGCTGCCGGCGCCAGGATTAATACCGTAATGACCGAAAACGCCTGTCGGCTCGTTGGCCCCAAAAGCTTCGAAGCGGTTACCTGCTCAGCCGTTTTTACGAGTCTGTGGAGTACGCCCTCCACTAAGGGGCGCCTTACGGCGGAAGAATATAAAATCGGGCATATAGCTTTGGTTGATTGGGCTGATATCGTTGTAGTGTCACCAGCAACGGCAAATATTATAGGCAAAACAGCAAACGGCATCTGTGACGATTTACTTAGTACGATCCTTTGTGCGGCTTGGCGTCTGATTAAATCGGAGGCCGTACTTTTGGCTCCTGCGATGAACAATAATATGTGGAACAATCCAGCCGTGCAGCGCAATGTCGAGACGGTCAAAGAAAGGGGCTTTCAGTTGATTGGCCCTGTCGAGGGTCGGCTTGCCTGCGGGACCGTAGCTATCGGCAGAATGTCAGAACCAAAGGACATTTTAGATGCTATTGAGAAAATAGCCTCAAAAATTAACAAGCGAAAAGTTTGACTCGATTTTGCAAAACTTCAGTAGAAAGTGAAATTCGAGAATCGAGATGCGAATTTTGATCACAGCCGGAGGCACACGGGAATACATTGACCCGGTCCGTTTTATCTCTAACGCAAGCAGCGGCAGAATGGGCTATGCCCTTGCGCATGCGGCGCTCAAGGCCGGGCATAAGGTATCATTGATAACCGCACCGACCGACCAAAGACCACCGATTGGGACAAAATTGGTCGAAGTTGAAACCGCCGTCCAGATGTTCGATGCGGTCAAAAAGCATTTTGAGAAGTGCGATTGTCTGATTATGGCTGCGGCTGTGGCCGATTACACTCCTTCTCGTCCTGCTAAAACCAAAATCAAAAAGAGCGGCAAGTCACTGACTATCAGATTAAAACCCACAACCGATATTCTAAAATGGACAGGCAAGCATAAAAGGAAAAATCAAATCGTTGTAGGTTTTGCCCTCGAAGACAAAGCCATCCGAGCCTGCGCGGAAGAGAAGATGAAAGAAAAAAACCTCGATATGATAATCGCCAACACCTCCGCTGCCATCGGTGCCGACAAGTCAACAGTTCATATAAAGACAGTAAATTCCGCCTGGACAAAAATCGAAAGCACTGCTAAAATCACGATAGCAAAAAAAATCATCCACCTGATAGGGTCTTCTATGATAGTAAAGAATTAAATTATGCCATCTGATAAACTAAATATCTACAAAAAGCCGAATTTCAACAGCCCTCGGCTGCTGCTGGGCTTCTCCGGCTGGATGGACGGCGGCGAGATCTCAACGGGAACCGTAAAGTGCCTTATCGACCAGCTTGGCGCCCGGAAGTTTGCTGAAATCGAGCCGGAAGGATTCTATATCTACAGTTTCCCCGGCTCAATGGAAATAACAGCACTATTTCGGCCGCACACAACGATAAAAGACGGCCTGATTAAATCCTACGAGATGCCTGCAGATGCGTTTTACTACAGCGAGGAAAATGACCTTATACTGTTTTTAGGCAAAGAGCCCAATTTACAGTGGAACGAATTCGCCGAGTGCATCTTCTCGTTATGCGAGCAGTTCGGCGTCAAAATGATATATTTCATAGGCAGCGTTGCCGGCCTTGTGCCCCACACGCGCGAGCCAAGACTCTTCTGTTCCGTCTCGGATCCCGGACTTAAAGAAACCTTCCAGCACTACGGCGTAAAATTCACCAACTACGAAGGACCGGCCAGTATCGTTACTTATTTAACAGCAAACTGCCAAAAACGAGGCTTGAGAATGGTATCTTTCGTCGCCACGATTCCCGCTTACGTACAGGGCAATAATCCCAAGTGCATCGAAGCGGTAACAAGAAGGCTGGTGGGTATGTTGGAGCTGCAAATAAAGCTCGATGACCTGCGGGCTGTTAGCGACGAATTCGAGAAGAAATTAAGTGAAATTGTCCAGGAGCAGCCGAAACTGGAAAGCAATATCCAAAAGCTGGAGGAAGACTACGACAACGAAATTTTCAATAGCGAAATGGGCGATTTGAAAAAATGGCTGGAGCAGCAGGGCATCAGGGTGGATTAAACGCCTATCCGAATCCCGATACATCGGGATTCGTTCTTGCCTGTTATTTTGTTTTGGAAATTGGAATTTTTGATATTTGATATTGTTTAGGATTTAGAGTTTAGAATTTAGGATTTTGCCGTTCTTTTCCCCTTTTTTCCTTTTCCTTTTTCTTTCCAATTCTCTAATCTCTAATTCTCTAATCCCTACCTTCTTTCTTCTTTAACCAATCGCCCACACAATCGCAATGAAGAAAATTTGTATCAGAAAATATTGACGTACCCTTTAATTCCCCCGGTCCCCAGCCGTTTGCAAGACTTCCGTTCAAAAACGATGGAAAGTAATTCCCCACAATTCATTGAATTACAGCCATTTAGATTAATTTAAGAGCGACGGCACTAATTTGCATTTGACATTTCCCGCCCCATACTCTATAATTCCATCATGAGTGACGGAATCTGATGTGTGAGAGCCGATAAGGACAAGTACGCAAACGGGAAGACCTTTAGGCAGTGACAGTTTCATGAGCAAGCTTGAAAGTCTGCTGGGCCGCCGGATCCACCCGCTGCCAGTTGGCAGACCGAGGAAGAACAAAAGAGTCAAAGAAAGAAAGAAAAAGGCGATTTAATGGGTAGCTGTCCTATCTTTAGGATAATAACTCGGCAGTTTAGCTCATCAATAGTTGTGTTTTAAAGAGGGCATGATCTAAGAGCAGTTCGCCTGCAAGGTTGGGGTAGTAAATAGCAACGTGAATTGCATGAAAAACGTAAAGAGGAATTTCTCGCCGTTAGCCGTATACGATGCCTGAAAATGTCAAGGGGACTAAATGCCAACATTGTACGAATTCTCATTCATGTGCCAGCGTTGTGGGATTCGCACCAACCAGCGTTACCGGGTGCCAACAAAAAACCATGTCAGTACTCGATTATCTTGCAAGAATTGCGAACTTCCTATCCTCGAGATTGATAATCTCATAGCAGTGGGAGTACACATGGGAGACTACTACTACAAGGTATATGACCTTTTACGTAAGAAGTACATATTAGGAGATGATGACAACCACGTGAAACGTGATGCTTTCTGGGGATGGATAGTGGACCACAATGGAGATCGTTTTGAAGATTGACCATTCCACCCGCCAGTCATATAACAGGCATAGTCGTAGGAATACTAGAGACAGCGGGGCTGTTGAGAAACGTTAGATCGCTTCCTCGCTACGCTCGGCGTAATGACAAAAGGTCTATTCGGCCCGTGGAATTCCGGGGACACCATATAATGGCACTAAGTTAAGCATATTTGATCGTCTCAGAGGCTGAGCCAGATGCTGCTTGATTGGAAATTTCGCTGATTAGGCTGGCAAACAATCTTCTCTCTTGACCAAGATTCCCCTTAACTTAGTGCCATTCGGGACACCATACTTAATTCCAGCCGATGTCTGCGTCCCAAAGCTCCACAGTAATTCAGCCCACCCGCTGTCTTCTATCAAAACCTATCATTATCAAGCACAACTCATCAAAAAATGTACCGTACGCCTTTATTACCCCATAGAAGAATGTACTGTACACTTTCATTACCCACTTACCCCTTTAATTCCCAGAAAGGCATAAAAATGCGCTCGACACCTTTAGTTCACTCATAAACTGTGAAACTCGTTGAACCCTTGCTTATGCCCCCTACTTCCAGAACGGCTCTATACGAGCCAACCGGAAAAGCATCACGCCAATAGCCCCAAGCGATATTGCCCCACGGTACGTCAAGAGTGATACTCCTTACAAAGTTGGAGGAGCTCGTGTTGTAGATTTTCGCTGTTACAGTTTTGCCACCATACTTCGTTACTACGACTGCCAGTACCTCATCAACTCTGAATCTTTTAATGTGATTATAGTACTCGCCAGCACTAGCATCGTCTGCAAGTATCGTATGTATTCCCTCCTTCATAGATGCCCAATGTTCGCTGTCTCTCGGTGTCGCCGTGCAACCAGCAAAGAAAACCACAAGTGGGCACACACATAAAAGCCAACCCTTCATCATCTTTTTGAACTCCTTAATCTCACACAAAACCATCATCTATGGCTTACCATTTATACTTATTCAAAGAGTTATTGAAATTGCATCAAGTGTTATCTTCTGCCTTCTCTGTAGTGGACAGTAATTGTCTTCTTCGCAAATGGGGAGCTTTCATCGTTGCGATACACTTCAAATGTGAGCAGACGGATATCCTCTGCACCGGAAGCAGGGGGAGCAGTAAAGATACCAGGGCTGCTCGATATCACTGGTTTCTCACTTGAATTCAGTGTTGTCCGAAATGTGAGTTTATTAAACACTTCCCCCGAGGCAGTATCCTTCACGACCAAGTATGAAGCTGACGAAGGATGTACAAAAACAAACAGCCATATCTGATCCGTGGAATTGAAACTGCTCGATATCACATAGTCACGCGCAGATACATCCATATGGCCATCCGGCGATTTATCATAACCAATAGCAACTCCCTCTCGGCATGCTTCATTGAATATCTTTCCCATTTCGTTAATCCCTATAGTCTCCACCTCCTGAGCAGATTGAGGTGTATTACGGTACTGGTGTCTCTGCACAGTTTGAGTTTTCTGCGCGTAATTATATTTATGCCGAGCCCTGCTTTCGTTATCCATCTCATTGACGGCGATTTGCGTAGCAGCTTCCAGTGCTATACCTTGAGCCACCGATTGGGGTAAGGGGGAACAGCCAGAACAGCCAAGCATAGAAAAGAATGCCACAAAAAAGGGCAAGGCCGCAAGAACTTTCAATTGTAACTTCCCACCACGTGCTTTTACTGACATCATTCTTCCTTTCACGTCGCCTAAATAGTATTTCTACTTTTGCCCAACATCTCCTGGGTTGAAGCCGTCGATTTTGCGACGGTCGGCATCATCCTTGAGCTTTTGATTGATGTCCTTGATATTCTTCAGATCATCAAGTCTCTCGGCATAAAGCAAGAAAGCACAAACTACGACGTTGCCGCTTCAGAGCTATCATATCTGCTATGTTCAATTATAGATACTGTCTCCCTGCCGAGCAAAGAAGAAAGGGGAAAAAATGAAGATTATTTATTGGGTACGTGTACCGATTTCCGAATATGTTGAGATTGGTATAATGTTAGCATAAAATCACTGGTTCGATCCGTTCGACTGCGCTCAGGGAGACCAAAAAAAACGCTTTTTTGGGCCGTTTTTTTGACTTTTGTTTGTTTACATGTTATAATAAGCCCATGTTTGTCAGCAGGCTAACATAAACCGCCAGTAAACGAAGATTGCATGTCAGAATCTCGTAGCGCAGCGAAGACCCCACAGCAATTGAGCTTAGCTCACGACTAATTGGTGCTGGGCCAACCACCTCCCTCCCATACCACATAAGCACTTCCACCACCCAAAAACCGCATTCAAATTTTCCGCCCTATTTTAGCCGTTATATCTCCGTTACGCAATACGCAACCTGTCCCGATGTCTTTTATCGGGATACGAACTTCGAGTCATGGACATTTTTCAGGATTTCACTCGACTTCAAACCGGTTTTATGGTATAATAAGCCTATGTTAGCCAGCAGGCTAACGCAAACCGCCAGCAGGCCCAGTCAAATTAGCCAATAAATAATAAATAATCAATAATCAGTAATCAATCAGAAAGGGGTTTACCCAAATTGCCATCGTTTCACAAAACGCCGGAAAACAGGGCTTTTTTGTCATATCAGTCCAAAATAGCGGAGAAATAGAGAGTGAGTTTGACTACTATTATGCAAAACAAACCCAATTTCCAAGATGACCAAATGAACGTAAGTATCTATTTACAGACGGCTTATGAAAATAAACACAATTGGACATTTAGTCAAAACAAACCCAATCAAAGCCAATTTCAAACGGCGCACTTACTCATTGACACGACAAAGCGGATTTATTACTATGGTATCTGGTAAAATAATAGATAAAGCCTTTATGGAGGTGACTGGTGCCTGGTGGTGCCCCTGGTCTTCAAAGCCAGTGTGGGGCTGATAAGGTCCCGGGTGGGTTCGATTCCCATTCGCCTCCGCCATTTATTACAGCGGTGAATTAAGGCAAAACTATTTGCTTGTACTTGGCCGATATAAAAAGTAAGGTAGAAAAATACAAAAACCGTATATCAATGGATGAGGTTTCCATGCTGACAAAAAAGACAAAAATCATCATTTTTAGTCTGCTGATTCTGCTTGGGGTGGCTTTGCTCACCTACGGCGCGTTCTTTCATTCTATACAAATTACAACCAGTGTGGAAGGCGGTTCCGTGTCGATTACCAAGTCGGAACCCGCTCTTGTCAAAGAAGCTTCAGTGGGCGGCGTAGCGCGGGATAAATCAGGGGAGGTTAAGCAAACGTACACCGGCGAGGCACCCGAAGAATGTCCTACGTGACCAGGTTAAGAAGGAGACCATGGCGCCCATGGTCGAAAAAACCAAATTGAGCAATATCGCTTCAAAACTGCTTGGCTGGCGAATGTGGGTACAATCGGCATTCCTGCTGGTCTGGCTGGATCCATTGGGCCTGCGTTGGCATACTGTGTGCTCACCTGTTTTTCATTGTTATGCATGTCCGTTGTCAACTTTTGCTTGTCCTATCGGCATCCTTGCCCAATTCAGTGCACTGCATATTTTCCCATTTATGGCGGTCGGCCTGTTAATCGCGGTCGGCGTTTTGTTCGGTTCGCTTATATGCGGGTGGGTATGTCCCTTTGGATTCCTGCAGGACTTGTTCTCTAAGATTCCAACGCCAAGGTTTGACCTGCCTAAATTCACCGGGTATTTACGTTATGTAGTGCTGATTAGTACCGTGTTGGCTATTCCCTACTTCTTCGGCGAAGAGCATCCGCTTTTTATCTGCCGGATTTGTCCGGCGGGGGCAGTCGAAGCGGCGATGCCTAATATGATTGGCCAGGCGATGGCAGGCCAACAGATTATCTGGCCGAACGCAGTTAAGCTGACTGTCCTTGGCCTGTTTCTAATAGCTATTTTCTTTATGAAAAGACCGTGGTGCAGACTGCTGTGTCCGCTTGGTGCGATATTCTCACTTTTCAATCGCATCTCCGCTTTTTTCCTGCGGCTTAATGCCGATGAATGCACTAACTGCGAGCAGTGCCATAAATTGTGTGAATACGGCATTGAGCCGGAGAAAAGCCCCAATGACTTGCGGTGTAATCGCTGCCTCGAATGTATCGGCTGCGGCCCCGGCGCATTGACTTTTGGCAGCATATTTGAACATTCAAAAACAACAATCCCACCTGCAATGGATTGATACGTAGCATATTTCTTCTCGATATTAAGAAATACAAAATAGTTGCAATAATATTTATTGATTTAGCGTTTTAAGTTAGGTAAAATAAATTCAATTCTGATTCTGAATTTATTATAAGGAGTTGGTAATGAAACATACCTGCAGAAAAGTCCCGGCGCGCCGGGACACAATTGCTTATTTGATGATCATATTTTTCCTCTTGGCCTCGGTAGCACAGTTTTCCAGCGGCCAAACAAGACGGGCACGAAGCGCGAATCCCGATGTACCGGGACTGGTCAAGCTGGGCCAGTACGCTCCCGATTTCGAGCTGCCCAAACTGGCATTCAAAACCGACGATACAGGAAAACCTATCGGAGTAATAAGCGAAAAGGATACGGTCAGGTTGTCCTCCTTCCGCGGTAAAAAGCCGGTTTGCTTAATCATGTCGAGCTATACCTGACCTCCTTTTACGTCTCGAGCCAGGGACATTGAGAGATTGTACGCGTCGTACAATGATTATATTGAGTTCCTAATTGTTTATGTCCGCGAAGCCCACCCTGAGATGTTGAAAGAGGGCAACCAAACAGGCATCGTTGGCAGACCAAAAACTTTGGATGAGCGGATTATCCTGGCAACCGCATGTGTCACTAAGTATAAATTTACCCTACCGATGGTAATCGACGACATGGACGGCAAGGTCAATAGTGATTACAAAGCCGCTCCTGTTCGTGTTACCGTTACCGATATTGATGGCAAGGTCGCCTTTTACGCCGGTCGGGGGCCGTTTGATTTCAAAATTCCCCCCGTGGAAAGAACCCTGAAGAAGCTTATCGCTAACGGGGGCCGTATGCCGCCGCCACCGGAACCACAATGGAGCCAGCCGGTCAACGGCCTGCGCTGCGGGCTCAGCTTTGACCCGGAAAAGCTG
>SDBS01003987.1_pt1 | contig 14482 bp, 11 predicted proteins | sample 2277091 | NCBI WGS metagenome assembly SDBS01 (sample SAMN10404972, study PRJNA504765) | marine sediment metagenome | isolation source: marine sediment core GS10_PC15, 163 cmbsf | place: Arctic Ocean: Southern Knipovich Ridge | collected 2010
ACACTATCTGTCGTTTCTCGGTGGCGACCTGAACGGACTGAGAATAGCCTGGAGCCCGGACCTGGGATACGCTGTTGTTGCCCCACGTGTTTTGGAGGTCACATCGGCAGCAGCCGCTACCTTTGAGGCTCTGGGAGGCACGGTGGAGGCAGTCACTCCCGAGCTTATGAACCCGTTAAGGACTTTCTCTACTTTCTGGGGCGTAAGGCTTGCCACAAATCATCAGGACAAATTGGAGGAATGGCGAGACCAGATGAGCCCACGTTTAGTCTCTCTTATTGAACGCTGGAAGGACTGCCTGGCAATGGACTATGCTCGGGCCGCTCTTGAACGAGAGGAATACTGCGATCAAATGCGACTTCTCTTTGAGGGGTATGACCTGCTGCTGACCCCGATGCTCGCCGTACCGGCTTTTGAGCTTGAGAAATTTGAAATAGACGAGATTGCTGGAGTTAAGGGGTCATCCTTCCTCGATTGGACACCGTTCACTTATCCATTTAACTTGACTGGACAGCCAGCGGCCTCGGTTCCTTGTGGCTGGACGGAGGACGGTTTACCCATTGGTCTTCAGATTGTCGGTCGGCCTTTTGACGATGCGACGGTACTCAAAGCTGCCGCTGCTTTTGAACAAGCCTCACCGTGGGCAGACAAACTACCTCCGCTGGACTGAGAAGTGTCAACTTCAGCTTGCCGTATAGATTGAGTATGGTGTGTCGCAACAGACATGTATTGACAAACCCTCAGGAGATGATTAAACTCAAGTGCGCAATACTCTGAAACAGCTTGGACAAAACCGCCTTTCTGAGGGGTATCTAGGAAACGCACAAAAACAAGTGGAAGGTACGACCGAAAATGATGAGGTGTAATGAAATGAGAGTGTTCAACCAGGGAAGACTGATATCATCCCCGCAAAGGATACCGCTGGCACGACGGGAGTTCTTAAGAGGACTTACATCGTTAGGAGTACTGGCATTTCTATCTTCCTTTATTACTTCCTGCTCGCAAAAAACTGAAGCAACATCACCAGGTTTGCCATTGAGTATAGCACCGGGGGTTGGTATAGAGCTTCCGGAGCCAAGACTGGATAGTGACGTCTCGATTGAAGAAGTCCTGCTCAGAAGGAGGTCGGTCAGGGAATACACGGGAGAAGCCTTAACACTTGAGGAGGTATCACAGCTCCTCTGGGCTGCTCAAGGGATTACCAGTCCCCGGGGATTTCGGACGGCACCATCGGCTTCAGCGCTCTATCCGCTCGAGACCTACATCGTCATTGGCGACGTGGAAGACTGCAGTAAAGGCGTCTACCGTTATGAACCTGCGGGGCATAAACTGGTGAAGTTCTTAGACGGAGATTACCGGCTACAGTTATCCCGGGCCGGGGGGGTGTACTATATTGAGGGAGGCGCCGTGTACATCGTGTTTAATGCAGTCTATGAGCGCACTACCTCAAGATCTGGCGAGATAGGCGTAAGATATGTGGACATGGAAGTAGGGCATGCGGCACAAAACGTCTGTTTACAGGCGGTTGCCCTGGGGCTGGGAACGGTGGTTATGGGGAGTTTCAGCGGAGCACTGGCTAAGAGATTCTTAGAACTACCCGAGGATGAGGAGACCATCTATCTCATGGCAATAGGGAGAGCATAAGGTTCCTGAAGTTCTTGCTGTTTGTATTCTAGCGTTACTGGTTATTTCCGACTATTCAAATCATGTAGATGACCCTGGTATCCCGAACCGTACCTACATCCCGCTGAACTTCGGCGGCCTTTTCTCCCTAAAGGCGCGACCGCCCTCCTCCGGGTCTCCCGAGACGTAGAGATGCCCCACCAGCTCAGGCTCAACCACGTACAGGTCACCCCGCCCTGCTGCTGTGTATGCATTAACCAGTTTTTTGGTCAACCTGATAGCCAGAGGAGCTTTACTGGCAATCTTGTCCACCATTTCCCAGGCGGCATCCATCAGTTTATCGTTAGGGACAGCCTGGACTGCAAGACCTATTGATACAGCCTGCTTGCCAGTGACGTTCTCGCAGGTCATAATCATGTGTTTCGCCCACATCGGTCCTACCAACCGGCTCAACCTGGCACTGGACCCCCAGGTATAAAAGACCCCTGTATTTGTCTCAGGGATACCCAGGAGAGCATCCTCGGCGGCTATTATGAAATCGGATTCCATCGCAAAAACCAGTCCGGCTCCCAGACAGTATCCGTTGACGGCGGCAATGGTTACCTGCTCCAGGTTCAGATAGCTGCGTATCCTATCGTGAGCTGCCATTTGTACCATATCTTGTTCCCGGGCCATTTGTAGCAAGCGTTGTTCTTGAGCAACACCTTGCGTCGTTGCAGGTGGGGTTGCGCCTCGTGGCCCCATATCGGCGCCTGACGAAAACGCTTTGCCTGCTCCGGTAAGGATAACGAAGCGGGTAGCCGTGTCTCTACGGAGTTCAGCCAATACCTGGTCAATCTCACCGAGCATCTGGGCATTCATGGCATTGAGCTTTTCTGGTCGATTCAAAGTAATCACAGTAGTAATACCTTTTTTCTCTACCAGGATTGTTTCATAAGCCATCTTCACTCTCCCTTTCCGTTAGTTGATTTCAGTGCGTCGTTTCGACAGACTCTTCCTACTATTTTGGTTTCCTGCCGGGAGACAAACCCATTAGATAGCGAAACACCGAATCCAGAGACCCTGTCTTGTCATCATCAGGCACGTATTCGACAATAAGCATCGTGCCATTGGGTTCCAGCGCATTGACGGCTAAATTAACCCAGCCTGCCAGCACTTTGCAGGCTGTCAGCAACGTCCTTCATACCAAGCTTCTCCAACCTGGCTCTGGTAGGCCATCCATTGTTAACATTGCAGCCGAGTAGTTCGTAATACCTGTCTTTAAGGGCTTCCCATTCAGTGGTATCTATTGGTGCAGCGAGTACCTGACCTCCACTCGCTAACCGCTCAAACCAAACGTGGTTGAGTGTATCATCTGCCCTGGTACGGTCTTCTCTCAGTATCATTACTGCCCTGCGCAAGGTCCAGATTCTCTCGCCTGTCTCCCACAGTTCATCCGGGGTGAGGTCAAGTCCGGTCACAGCAGCAAGGATTTGGCTTTCGAAGATTCTAATATCCATGTTAGGTGGATGAAAGAACAGGGATGGTATGCTGGCATAATCACATATCGGCAGGGAGTTCTTCAGGCACTGGTGACTCTGTACCCACCAGGCTTCTTTCTCCGACCCCTCGTACGCATTTCGCCGTTGTCCTGCAAGCATATAGCCACCGGGTACACCAAAGTATGCGGCCACACCCGGATCTACACCGAAACAGCTCGTGTAGTCATGGCACGAGTCAAACGGGTCTCTGGTGTCAGTGGCCCGGTGTAGCGCAGCTCCGATACCTTCTATGTGATGGGTCCGCATGCCCTGAGCTGGGTAAAGGGTGTCACAAAGGTCTATCGCCCTTTGGCCTAACTGCTGCGCGGCCCTGGCTACGCCCTGATGAAACGGGCTTGTCCCGTCGGCAATTCCGCCCAGTAGTGCGTCCAGGAACTGGTGATGCTTTTCTTTACCGCCATACTTATCTTCCCAAGCATAGTCTCTCAGCGGGATAAAAGGCACGCCAATGTCTTCATTTGTGAAAATACGCCTTCGGGCACCGTCTATAATGAAATCCATTAAGCCGTGCAGATCATAGTTATTGATGCCCAGCTTCTGGGATAGTATATTTCCTTCCCACATACCTTCAGAGCTGCCACCGCTGTAAAAGCCGTACCAGCTTTCCACACACATCTGGCCGCCTTTGCCTATCCCCGGGATATCATAGAATCCCTGGCATTGGTAAGGGCATCCGTGACAGCCAGAGAACCTCTTGAGATACTTCCCTACCATCTCATCTACTACCCCTTCGGCCAAGGGATACCTCCCCCACGTTTGGTGCCCTCCTGCCACCCATTCACCCCGCGCTTTCCTCGCACTGAGCAGATTCGTGAAATAAGCAGGGTCGGCAATCTTCAGGGTGCCCGTTCCCTTGAGGGCAATTGCCTTCAGGTTCTTGGAACCCATGACGGCTCCATAACCACCCTGACCGGCAGCACTGGCAGTCTCGTTCAGGATTATGGCAATCCGGCTCAGGTTCTCTCCGGCCGGGCCTATGGTCAAGATTGAAGCTTTGGGGTGGTTTTCCCTCAATGTCTGCTGTGTCTCGAAGGTGTCCAGACCCCACAGGTGACTGGCATCCTTAATCTCAACATCATCATCGTTTATCGACAGGTAAACCGGCTTATCCGCCTTGCCGAGAATGACGATGCCGTCGTAGCCGGCGTACTTGAGCTCCGATGAAAACTTCCCCCCGAACCCGGAGTAATTGAAAAGCTCCTGCGGATAGGTTTGGGGTGCTATGCCACCAACCTCTGACCTGTTAAACGGCCCGCTGGCACCGGTCAGCGGACCTATTGAAATCAGCAGGGGATTAGCGGCGTTAAAAGCATTTACCCTCGGGCTTCCCAGTTCCCAGAAAATCTTGGTGTTCAGCCCCACTCCCCCGATGTATTTCTCCGGTTCGAAGTCTGACGTGGGCACTTTCGTTATCTTTCTATCAGTCAGGTCAACCCACAGGATTTGCCCGGTCCAACCGTATGATTTTGCCATCTTCGTAGCCTCTCATTCTCTGTTATGTATGTCCCGTCAACAGCTCCTGGTAGGTTATTCTCTTCTCGTCTGACTCTAGAGTCCCAATTTGCCAGCGCTCTGCAGTGTGTCAGCAACTCCTTTCATTCCAAGCTGTTCAAGCCTGGCTCTGGTAGGCCAACCATTGACAGTATCCCAGCCGAGTAATTCATAATACCTGTCTTTAAGGGCCTCCCATTTGGTGGCATCTATTGGTGCAGCAAGTACTTGGTCGCCACCGGCTATCTTCTCAAACCAGACGTGACTGAGTGTATCGTATTCCCTGGTACGGTTTTCTCTCGATACCATTATTGCCCTACGCAAGGTCCAGATTCTTTCACCTGTCTCCCATAGTTCATCCGGTTCCAGATAAATTCCGGTTACGGCCTCAAGAATTTTGCTTTCAAAGATTCTAATATCCATTTTGGGCGGGTGGAAGTATAAGACGGGTAGGCTTGCCCATTCGCATATCGGCAGGGAGTTCTTCAGGCACTGGTGACTCTGCACCCACCAAACCTCTTTTTCGGTCCCTTCGTATACGTTTCGGTGCGGCCCTGGGATAATATAGCCACCGGGCACACCAAACCAGTTGGCTACGGTCTCATTCTTAGCAAAGGCATGCACATAGTCGTGGTTTGAATTAACCGGGTCTCTGGTGTCGGTAGCCCAGTGCAGGGCCATACTGATACCTTCTATATGATGAGACCGATATCCATTGGCTGGGCAGATATGGTTATACAGGTCCACTGCGTCTGAACCGAATTGTGGCGCAGCTCTGGCTAGACCTTGATGAAATGGGCTTGTTCCGTCTGCAATTCCACCCAGCAGTGCATCCAGGAACTGGTGGTGCGGTCCTAATTCTCCAAAATCATACAGTGGAATGGCAGGCAGGCCAAGGTCCGCCGCCGTGAAAAAAGGCTTTCGGGTAGTACCCTCTGACGTCATGACACTCTTCCCTTGCATACCGCCCATTATGAAACTCATTATCGCCAGCATCTCCTGGTTGTTGATACCCAGCTTCTGCGACATGATATTCCCTTCCCACATACCTTTGGAACTACCGCTGCTGTAATAGCCGTACCAGCATTCGGTGCACATCTGACCACCCTTACCTACCCCCGGGATGTCATAAAACCCCATGCACTGAAAGGGGCACCCGTGGCAGCCGGCAAACCTCTTCAGGTGTTTCTCCGTCATCTCTTGTGCCATATCGCCACCAACCAGGATATACCTTCCCCATTGTTGCCAATCCCCTGCCACCCATTCGCCTTCAGCCTTCCTCTCAGCAAGCAGGCTCATGAATTCATCGGGCCTGGCAAGCTTTAAGGTACCGGTCCCTCTCAGGGCTATCGCCTTCAGGTTCTTGGAACCCATGACGGCGCCGTAACCACCCTGGCCAGCAGCACTGGCAGTCTCGTTCAGGATTATGGCAATCCGGCTCAGGTTTTCGCCAGCCGGGCCTATGGTTAGCACCGAAGACTTAGGATGACTTTCCATCAGTGTCTGCTGTGTCTCAAAGGTATCCAGACCCCACAGGTGACCGGCATCTTTAATCTCTACATCTTTATCGTGTATTGACAGGTAAACCGGTTTATCCGCCTTACCAAGAATGACGATGCCGTCGTAGCCGGCGTACTTGAGCTCCGATGAAAACTTCCCCCCGAACCCGGAGTAGGAGAATAGCTCCTCTGGATAGCATTGCGGCGCTATGCTACCGATCTCTGACCTGTTAAACGGCCCGCTGGCACCGGTCAGCGGACCAATTGAAATCAGCAGGGGATTAGCGGGGTTAAAAGCATTTACCTTCGGGCTTCCCAGTTCCCAGAAAATCTTGGTGTTCAGCCCCACTCCCCCGATGTATTTCTCCGGTTCGAAGTCTGACGTGGGCACCTTACTTACTTTTCTGTCAGTAAGGTCAACCCACAGGATTTGCCCTGTCCAACCGTATGTTGTTGCCATCATGCCCCCCTCTCATCCTTGGGTATGTATGTCAAAGCTTTCATAGCACAGTACTCCACGCATATCGGGCCCCATTCTCTGCCCCGGCATAAATCACACACCAAAGCGACATTCTTTTCGGGGTGCAGTTTTATTGGTGGAGGGTCAAATGGGCAGGCTTCAATACACTTCCCGCAACCGTCACACTCGTCCGCGTTGACGTATGTGGCACCGGTCTCCTCATCAACGCATAGCGCTTTGTCTTTTAACGGGCAGGCAAAGTAACAGCTTGGTGAACGACACTGCTGGCATACATGTAAAGTAAACTCAGCATTAAAAGGGTCTCTGTCTAATTCCACATTGGACAGTGCCGGACCTTGCTCCCCCTCGTGATACAGGGAGCACATCAGGGTGCAAACTCCGCAGCCGGCACATACCGTCGGGTCGTGTACCACCAGCCCGGATACGGGGACTTCCGGTTCGGCTTCTTGTTCGGTTGGTTTACAGGCAGCCAGCGCAGCAACAGCACCGGTGATAACAATAGCACCTGCCCCGGTGATAAACTGCCTCCTATTCACGCCATCGGATTTAATTTTCTCTTCTGCCATTTATCGTCTCCCCCTTTCTTCACATGCTACGTTAATACGTCAGGGATGTATGTGACTTGAATTACATTGCAGGATACATCTAGGGAATCGTACGCTTATATGTTAGACTGCGGTTCTTGTCCTGTCAAGACTGTTTAACAATAATATTTTCCGCTGGAATGGCCCTGATTCTGCCCCGTTTAATTTTTTTAGTTGCATGGAAACGGGTAATAAGGCTATTATGAAAAACAGGGGAGATTGCAGAACTGGTTACCGAAAAAACAGGGCAAGAAAAGATGGAGAATGAGGTAGAGAGATTTACCGTATTCCGGTTTAATAAAGAAAACAGCAGTAGCATTGAGACGGTAGTTGCCAGAGAATACCCCCTTACCATTATCTTGAACAACCAGGAGCTGGTAACTCTGCTTTGCTCTCCGATGGATCTCAAATATCTAGCCATTGGTTTCCTCCTCTCCGAGGGCTTACTTGAGAGCAGGAATGAGATTAAGAAGATAACAGTCGATGACCAGAAAGGTCTGGTGAGGGTGGAGACCGGGCAAGACCAGAGCTTCACTCAAGGCATCTCGCTCAAGAGACTCATAACGTCTTCGGGTGGCAGGGGGGCTGTCTTACACGGTCTCTCTGATGCCACTACCCGGAAGGTGCGGTCCCAAATGAGGATATCAACTAGCGAAATCTCTGCCCTTGTGGACGAATTTCAACACTGCTCTCAACTCTATTTGGCAACACACGGCGTTCATTCTGCCGCTCTGTGTGGCAGTAGAAACATATTGGTTTTCAGCGAGGACGTAGGTAGGCATAACGCTATTGACAAGGTCTTCGGCAAATGTCTCCTGGAGGATATACCCATCGATGACTGCGCGGTAATAACCAGTGGGAGAATTTCCTCAGATTCAGTGCATAAGGTGGCTAAAAGAGGTATCCCTACAATCATCTCCATAGCTGTGCCGACTAACCTGGGAGTAAGGATGGCTGATGACTTGGGTATCACTCTGGTCGGTGGCGTCGCTGATGAGAAGATGACTGTCTACACTAATCATTGGAGAATAGTGTCTGGCGAAGAATAGTGATGCCAGGTCAAGGGGCAGGCATCATTAAGAGTGGGGCAAATCGGGTCGGATATCAAGGAACAAACATGGAACTGGGACGAAGGAATTTCTTGAAAACTGTTGCCGGGGTGGTTGGCCTCGCCCTACTTCAGCCAACAGCCTTCGGGGATAGTACTGCGGCAGCTTCCTCCGAATCAGACGTGGCAATATTGGTGGATGTCTCCAGGTGTATTGGCTGCTGGGAATGTTATACCGCCTGCAAGAATCACAACAATCTGCAGGGGACAATACTGTTCGAACCTGAAGACCCGCCTGAGCTTTCATCGAATTGCTGGACCACTCTGTTCGCTTTGAAGAGGGGCGAGGCATGGAGATTCAGAAGGCACGCCTGTATGCACTGCACTGAGGCAAGTTGTGAGCAGGTATGCCCCACCGGAGCTATCTCTCACCAGGGAGCGGCGGTGGTAATCGACCAGCAGTGGTGCGTGGGCTGTGGTTATTGTGTTCAGGCCTGTCCCTTTGACGTTCCACGCAGAGATGAACGCACCGGAACTGCTCGGAAGTGTACCCTCTGCATTGACCTCATAAGCAACGGACAGGAACCCGCCTGCACTAATGTCTGCCCAACCGGGGCGATTCAATTCGGCGAACGTACAGAGCTTATCGCAACGGCCAAAACACAGGTGCAAGCCCTGAAAACTGATGGCTACCCAAACGCCAGTCTATACGGTGAGTCTGAATATGAGTTGGGTGGCCTGCATATAATCTCTGTGCTTGATGACCGACCTTCGGTTTATGGTTTGCCCGAAGCACCACAACTGGCTACATCAAATGTGGCGGTTAAGTGGCTCAGCGGCATTATTGCCTTTGGTGCAGTAGCCGTTATGCCCTTGTGGCTCTTCTTCAAGCGAAAAAAACAGATTGAAACAGGGCATCAAGCTAAGGTGGAAGAGGGTGTAAAATGACCTGGAGTGTACTCATCTGGTTTGACTTGTGGCTGGCAGGCATGGCTGGCGGTACCTACGCTACTGCGTTTCTGATTGACCGCTTTGGCGGTGGTAGCAATAGGTCACTGCTACGATTGGCAACTTATCTGGGCATTCCCTTGGTGATAACCGGTGTCATCCTCTTGATTATAGACCTGGGTAATCCCCAGCGTTTCTGGCACTTTCTCACTCAATTTAAGTTGTTATCGCCAATGTCGATGGGTACCTGGATCTTGCTGGCGTGGGTGGTAATTGCTGTGATGATGGTAATCCTGTGGCGGATTGAGAACCGTCTTAGTAAAGAGACGGCTGGTCGCCTGCGGAGGGTGGTGGGGTCTCTGAGTTTGCTTGATTTAGTGTTTGCAGTTTTGCTTATGACCTATAGTGGTGTGCTTCCGGCGACCAGTAGTAACGTGCTATGGGCGGGTACAGTTCTCTTGCCCGCTCTTTTTGTAGCATCAGCTATCTCTATGGGGTTGGCAATACTTATCATTACTGCCCTGACTGTCAACGCAACCAGCAGGGGAGGCTTTGCTGCAATAAAGCCAGCTTTGAACCAGATTCTTGGCGCTACAGATTGGATGATTCCCAACCGGACAGTAGTACGGCTGGCTATGGCAAATGCGGTAGCAATTCTTATTGGGTTAGCAGTGTTGATTGGGCACGTTATTGGGCTGGCTACCTCCACTGATGCGGGCGCTGGTGAAGCCCTTCAGCTACTCATTGCCGGGACACTGGCAGTACCGTTCTGGCTCGGTGTAGTTCTCTTCGCACTCCTGGTTCCACTGACTCTATACATTATCAGTTGGAGAAAGGATATTGAGACAGGAACTGTGAGACGTGCCATCGCAATATCCTCAGTATGCGTGGTATTAGGCGGCCTTCTTCTCAGAGCAGTGATAACGGCAGGCGGTCAGATCTGACGAACTACTTGGATAGTAATCCATTAGTAAAAGGAGGGTGAACAACAATGAAGAAACTAGCTTACATCTTCATGGCCTTGGTTATTTTGTCTCTTGCCGCCGGTTGCAAGAGTCCGGGAGAAACTGCAACGCCGGAACAGGGTGAATACTGGCCCACAGAAAGCTGGCGAACTACGACGCCTGAAGAGCAGGATATGGATTCGGCGCTGCTGAACCAGGTGATGGCGTATATTGAGGAAAACGGCCTGGACATTCATTCCGTAATAGTAATCCGCAACGGGTATATTGTGCTGGAGGAATACCCGGGATTTCTCTATGACGGGCGCATGATACACGTAGTCCACTCAATAACAAAGAGCTTCGTTTCTGCACTGATTGGCATTGCTATTAGAGAAGGTTATATAGACGGCACAAACCAGACGATGGTAGACCTCTTTCCCGACAGAGACATCAAGAATATGGATTCACGAAAGGAGAGCATAACGCTTGAGCACATTTTGACTATGAAATCGGGCATGGAGTGGGATGAGTGGAAATACGCATACTCGGACCCCAGGAATCACTACATCCAGGCGATTAACAGTGAAGACCCGTTCCAGTACGTTCTGGACACACCGATGGCAACCGACCCGGGAGTAGTATGGAGCTATAACGGAGGAACTTCACACCTCCTGTCTTTCCTGGTGACAGAGGCTACCGGTCAGGACACCCATGATTTTGCCAAGAAGTTCCTGTTTGAGCCACTGGGTATTATTCAATCAGAGTGGAATCGAGACGATCATGGTATCTGTTACGGCGGGGGAGAGTTGTATCTGAAACCTCGTGACATGGCAAAGTTCGGCTATCTCTATCTGAATGACGGCAAATGGGAAAACAAACAGATTGTGCCGGCAGACTTTGTCGCCGACTCAGTCAAAACTCATAGTCGCTTCTCACTATCCAGCGGTTATGGCTATCAGAGCTGGTGGACTTATCCACAAGAGGGAGTTTACCGTGCGGCTGGACTGGACGGGCAGAGAATCTACGTTGCTCCCGACCTTGACCTGGTGGTTGTCTTCACGGCGGATATCCCGGAAAGTAATGACCCGGAGCGCTGGTTGCGCTACTTGATGTTTCAATACATCATACCGTCCTGCAGCGAGACATCTTCTGAGGTGTTACCTTAGCGGTAGCAGATAGTCGGCACGGTAGGCACATCCTCGACCATTATACTGCGCATCCTGCCCCTCATCGCTCCTGTCGGCAAATAATATATCCGCGCACCCGCCTGTCAATTTCCCTCTGGGAGTTCTGAGGCTGAGCAATTGGCAGTATTACTCTGCAAAATATGGACTTGACGAAACGTCCAACTGCTTAACCTTCATTGTACTGACGGCAATGGGTAAGATTACTTCGGCTGGAAACCTTCTTGAATCGCTTCCCTTTACCTATTAAATTATTACTACTTTGGTGGTTGGGATGGTGATGGGTTCGCCAGACCCTCAATTAATTTACTCGGTACGATACTGTCCAGCTCATCAAGTGTCCAGCGGTCCGCCTTGTCAATTCTCATTATCTCGGTAGGCTGACTGTAGAGAGATATGTGTCCGCCGCTGACGCCAAAGTCGTGGCCATTGACGTCGGCTGCAGCATCGGTTGCCAGCCAGACTACGAACGGGGCGATATCGTCCGGGTCCAGCATCGGTGCTCTCTCGGGGGCAGGCTCAGCTTTGGCTGCTGACTGCCTGCCGGCACCAGCAACGCCTCGCTCGGCTCTGATTTGCGTTGCTCTCATCACTTCGTCAGTCATTGTCAATCTCGTCGCGGCACCGGGGCGAATGGCGTTGCAGGTTACTCCGTATCTTCCCATGTCACGCGCCACAGTCCTGGTGAAACCGACAATACCCTCCTTGGCGGCACTGTAGTTCGCCTGCCCCGAGTTGCCCAGGCCAGAGGTGGAGGACATATTGATTATCCGCCCGCTCCTCTGTTGCCTCATCAGGATAGCAGCGTGCCTGGTGCAGTTATAATGACCGTAGAGATGCACCTTGATGACCGCATCCCATTCCTCGGGGGTCATATTGAAGACCATCCGGTCCCTGAGGATGCCGGCATTATTGACCAGGATGTCAATCCTGCCGAAGTTGTCGACAGCTGTCTTGATGATGTTTTCACCACCCTCGGTTGTCGCTACGGAATCATAATTGGTGACCGCCTCACCGCCCCCTTTCTTAATCTCGGCGACAACCTCGTCTGCTGGTGAGCTTGAGCCACCAGTCCCATCGGCACCCCCTCCAAGGTCGTTCACCACTACTTTGGCACCCTCCTCGGCCATCAGCAGGGCTATCCCCCGCCCAATACCTCGTCCGGCGCCGGTAACCACAGCCACTTTACTCTTTAATCTATCGCCCATCTTTTACCTCCTTAAAGCGATTTAACAGCCTGTTTCATTAGAAATTGCTGACCTTACCCAGGAATATGATACTTGAGACGGTCGAGTAAAGCAAGAGCCACCGTGAGCACGAACCAATGAAGCTTTAGCTCAAGCCTGCATGATTATTGAGAACACATTCCGTCATAAGGAGAACTAATGTGATTTTCCGGAAAGACTGCCCCTGTAACAGGAGCTGGTGGCTCGCGAGTTGGGCATGTGATTGAGTGCCTTTTAGATGAGGTGGAAGGTTAATCAGATTCCCACCACTCTCCGACAAAGAATATCCTGGAGTCGTCTGCGGAAAAGACCGGCGTGTGGCATAAGAAGGCTGCTGGAAAGTAGCTGGGGGTTATGTTACGATTGTTCGTTCCGTCAGAGTTCATCATGTAGATATCATATTTCCCTTCACTGCCAATAGCGCCCACGATATAGACCAATTTGCCTCCCGAATGTGACCAGCTGGCAATCCCCTGGCTGTAACCATTGGAAGTTAGCGGGGTTTCACCGGAACCATCGGAGTCAATGACATATATATTGTAGTTCCCATGAGGAGAGCTGTCATCAACTAATCGCTCGAAAATAATCTTATCGCCATCGGGGCTTAGTCGCGGGTCGTAGTCTCCAAATGGCAGGTTGGCATTCCCCCACTGTCCAGCATTGGGTGGATGGGTAACCGGGGTCGGCTGGGTTCCATCATCTTGCATAATCCACACCTGGCTGTTTGCCGTGAACACTATTCTGTTCCCCATCCAGTGTATATCAGCATCATGAGAACCGGAATCATAGAGCCTTCTTTCATTTGCACCGGTGCGGTCCATAACATATATGTCCAGGTCTTTGTCACGCAGGGAGAGAAATGCTATCTGAGTGTCGTCCGGTGACCATACTGGATAAACGTCCCTGAAGTTGTTACTGGTGAGCCTCTTGAAGCTACTGCCATCTAACCCTATTGTGCAAATCTCTTCATTTTCACTGCTATCACTGTTTGGCTCCTGAGCGAACACAAACGTATCTCCGGCGTTAGTCAAATTCAGAAATGAAACCTTGCTGGAAGAGGTGTAGAGCAGTTCAACTTCGCCCGTCGTTGGGTTCAGCGAATAGATGCCCCACCTTTCGCTGTGAGGTACCGTACTATGCTCCAGCTCAGCAGAACTGTTGCAGCCACTTATTGATATTAGACCAAGCATCAGGACAAAGGTTATGGTTATGAAAAGACCATTCCTCTTGTAACGCTGTCTATTCATCTCTGTTTGGTATGACATGAACTGGGCTGATTTTGCTCACGGCTTAATCACCACCTTGACCGCTTCTTCAGGCCTTGCCTGCATCTCAAATGCCGCCGTTATTTCATCCAGTGGGAACTCGTGGGTCACCAGTGACCTGGTATCGATTTTCCCTGCTTTCATTAGCTCCAGGGAATCTCCCAGCCTGCCGGCAATGCAGCCTATCAGCCTTACCCCCTTGGCAACAGGGATAGTCGGTTGCCACTCAACCATGCTGTCATATGTCGCCACCAGCATTATTTTGCCGCCGTCGCTCAGTATATCAATCGCCATTCTATTGCCGGGCTGACGCGGCACGTCGGTGCGCCTCATTGTCATGGCCTGCCAGTAGCCACCCCCGCGCACCATCATAGTAGCCTGTTGTAGTGCCGCGGCTGACCCCGCGCAGTCCGCCACAATGTCTGCCCCCTCCCCCGATGTGATTTCATTAATCCTCGCAACCGGGTTCTCCTCGGCAGCATCAATGACAATATCGGGACCCAGGGCTCTGGTTAGCTCCAGGCGTTTCTTGCCAATCTCAGTGACGATGACCTTGGCTACTCCCATTGCCTTGAATGCCTGCCAGGTGCCCTGACCTATCATCCCTGCCCCCAGCACAACCACGGTATCCTCGGGCTTCGGCTCGGC
>SDBS01003988.1_pt1 | contig 14479 bp, 6 predicted proteins | sample 2277091 | NCBI WGS metagenome assembly SDBS01 (sample SAMN10404972, study PRJNA504765) | marine sediment metagenome | isolation source: marine sediment core GS10_PC15, 163 cmbsf | place: Arctic Ocean: Southern Knipovich Ridge | collected 2010
CAACTTTGACTCGTGCTATCTGCCAAACGGCAAAATTGCTTTTATCTCAACCGCGCCGTTCCAGGGCGTCCCGTGCAATGCCTCTGTCAATGTGGGTATGATGTATCTCATGGACCCCGACGGTAGGAATGTCCGCCAGATCTGTTTCGAGCAGGACCATAACTTCTGCCCGACGATGATGAACGATGGACGCATTCTTTACCTGCGATGGGAGTACACGGATATTCCGCACGTCTGGGCCCGATTCTTGTTTACTATGAATCCCGACGGTACCACGCAAAAGGAATATTACGGCAGCGGCGGCTACTGGCCTAACGCTATCTTTTACGCCCGTCCCATACCCGACCATCCCACAAAAGTAGTGGGCATCGTGACCGGCCATCACGTCGGAAGAGTTGGTGAGCTTATTATCCTTGACCCACCTTTGGGCCGAACCGCCGCCGATGGGGTCGTACAGCGAATCCCTAATTACGGTCGGAAAGTAGAGCCTCTCATACAGGACAAGTTGACTTTAGACACGTGGCCGAAATTTCTTCATCCCTGGCCCCTCAGCGAGAGGTATTTCCTCGTTTCCTGCAAGCCGAGACCCAACGACCTTTGGGGCATCTACTTGGTCGATGTCTTCGATAACATCCTCCTCTTGAAGGAGATCGAGGATTATGCGTTGCTTGAGCCAATTCCGCTCCGTAAAACAAAGAGACCACCGGTAATTCCCGACAAAGTTGACCTCAGCCGCAAAGATGCCATCGTTTATCTTGAGAACATTTACGAAGGTCCCGGCTTGAAAGGCGTCCCGCACGGTACAGTCAAAAAGCTGCGATTGTTCACCTATCACTTCGCTTATCACAAAATCGCAGGAATCAATCATCGTGTCGGTACTGACGGTCCCTGGGAACCCAAGCGCATAATGGGCACAGTACCTGTCGAGAAAGACGGTTCGGCCATGTTTCGTGTCCCGGCCAACACACCCATATCCCTCCAGCCGCTTGATGCTGACGGCAAGGCCCTGCAGCTAATGCGAAGCTGGATGACTGCCATGCCCGGCGAGTTTGTCTCTTGCATCGGATGTCACCAGAAGCAGAACGCCGGCCCTCCGAATCTCCGGACTATTGCCTCACGTAACAAGCCGTCTGAAATAGAACCCTGGTATGGACCCGAAAGAGGTTTCAGTTTCAAGCGTGAGGTCCAGCCTGTTCTGGACAAGTACTGCATCTCGTGCCATAACGGCAAATCTCATCACGGTCATAAGATTCCCGACCTTCGGGGTGATCAGGATATGCTCATTGCGTATAAAAACGGAGTCCCAAAAGCCAGGGTGATCCATGGGGTACCTCGGGAAGAGCTTGTCAAAAAGTACGGTGGCGTCTTCGAGCCGTCTTATATCACGTTGCGCAGTTTCGCAAGAGTGGGGGGGCTTGAAAGTGATTTGCGCTTACTGGCACCCGGTGAATTCTGTGCCAACACGACCGAGCTGGTCCAGATGCTCAATAAAGGTCATTACGGTGTTCGTCTTGACGCTGAGGCCTGGCAGCGCATCACGGCATGGATCGATTTGAATGCTCCCTGTCACGGAACATGGAGAGAAGTCGTCGGCCTGGAGAAAACGCAGAACGATCACAGGCGCCGCCTGGACTTGCGCAAGCTCTATGGGGGATCAATTGAAGACCCGGAGGTCTATCCGGAAATGCCCGAAAGAAGAATTGAGCCAGTCGAACCCACACATGCCCCAAGACCAAAGGTCGATGTCCCCCGGCTTGCCAAATGGCCGTTCGACGCCGCTGAGGCCGGACGCCGCCAGGCAGGTGCCGGACCAACCCATCCCGGTAAAATCGGGATTGACCTTGGCAACGGCATCAAACTCGAAATGGTCCTCATTCCGGCCGGCCAATTTGTGATGGGGGACAAGAATGGTTATCAAGACGAACGTCAGCTTACACCGGTAAACATCAAAAGAGCTTTCTGGATGAGCAAGTTCGAAGTAACCAACGAACAATATTCAAGGTTCGACTCCTCACATGATAGTAAGTATGAACATAAAGGAAGCTGGATGTTCAATGAGTGGGACCTCGGCTGGCCACTGAACGAACCCAAACAGCCTGTTGTTCGTGTATCCTGGAAAGAAGCTGTGGAGTTCTGTCGTTGGCTTTCCGAACAGATTGGGCAAAAGGTCTTATTACCTACTGAAGCTCAGTGGGAATGGGCTTGCCGGGCAGGCACAGACACCCCTCTATATTATGGCGACCTTGACACGGACTTCTCGCAGTTCGGGAATATGGCTGATTTCACCATACGAGACCTCGTGTACGACGTAAGGGACCATTACACACCGGATCTGGTACCCAGAGATGCACGATTCAATGATAAGAAACTCGTAACGGCAGAGGTCGGTAGCTACAAACCAAATGCCTGGGGCCTGCATGATATGCACGGTAACGTCTGGGAGTGGACGCGCTCCGTATACAAACCGTATCCATACTCCAATGATGACGGCAGAAATGAAATCAATGATAATGACCAGAAAGTTGCCCGTGGCGGCTCATGGTACGACAGGCCGAAACGCTGCCGTTCGGCTTCGAGCCTAAGCTATCCGGCATGGCAGAAAGTTTACAACGTAGGTTTCCGAATAATGGTTGAAGCCGACGGCCAAATTCAGCAGTTCGTCAGCAACAAATGAGCATACTCTCAACTCCATAAACACACCCGGACTCCAGACCAAGGTCTTGTGTCTTATGTCTTTTGTCTTGAGTGGCCTCTTATTGGGTGTTCTTCTGGTTGCTGAAGAAGCTGCTGTATCCTCCGATTTGGGACCCCGCCTTGCGGGAATCCTCGGCACCCTTATCGGTGGCTTCTGCCGGCAGCGCACGATAATTTTTCACGATTTTCTTGTAAGCGTTGGCATGTTCTTCAATTATCTCAGGCCGATAGTGCTTAAACCACGGCACCCCAAAAACACAACGGTTAATATCTTCGGCAACCGGTAGGGATTCAACATACTGCTCAATTTTTACAGACTCATTGAGGTAAGCAATCCGCGTTGGCCTGCCGTGTCCGTAAACATCCATTGTCGTAAAAAGTGGATGCAAGTGCAGTGGCTTATTGCAGCCGGGATTGCATATCGAACCTTCGGCACAAACTGCTTCACTGAATCTCGACAATGAAAGACCTTCGAGCTCCTCCGTAACATACTTAAAAAGTGGAAAGTACCAGCCGCCCTTGGTGGTGTTCGTACCCTTTGGAGGCCGCATCGGCCTGATTCCCGCACTATCATCGAGCAGGTCACAGAAGTAATTCATTGCCCTATCAATCTCCGCCATCTGTTGGGGATATAGCTCCAATTGCACCAGTCCGAAAGCGGAACTTAACTGGTGCATGCGATGTTTGAATCCACCGCAGGGCAATCCTGCTAAAGGTTTAAGCTCTTTTAGTGTAATCTCATCATGACGTATGTAGTGGCCGAACAAGATGGCGCGTTCATAGACCTTTCGGTCGTCGGTAAATAATATACCTGCCTCGCCGATGGCCAAAGATTTACCGGTCATCAGCGAAAAAGCCGCAGCGTCACCGAATGTGCCGATTTCTTTGCCCTTGTATAAAGCGCCGTGAGCATGTGAGCAGTCCTCGATGATTTTGAGATTGTGTTTGGCGGCGATTTTAATAATGGCATCCATATCGGCCGGCATACCTGCATAATGCACCACGATAATTGCTTTGGTTCGTGGAGTGATTCGGTGTTCGATATCTTTTGGGTCAATGCAAATAGTCTCAGGGTCAACATCGGCGAAAACAGGCGTGGCGCCGAGCGAATAAGCCGGGGCGGCAGTGGCCCAATATGTAAGACTCGGCGATATGACTTCATCGCCGACTCCGATACCAAGGCCGTACATAGCACCCAGGATGGCAGCGGTTCCATTATTGTATGCCAGGCCGTACTTTCTACCGAGCATTTTGGCATACTTTTTCTCAAACTCCTTTGTTACTTCAAAGCCGGACATCTGCCCCGCCCGCAATACTTTCAGGACCGCTTGCTCATGCCGGTCGGTAACAATAGGCCATTTGAACATGTCCCCCTGTTCTGACTTTACTGCCTTTTCACCACCCAACAGCGCTAACTTGTTTTTCGTATATTCTTCCGGGACCATATTGACCAATTCTCCTTTTGGGAAACAGTCATTTAATTTATATGTTACTGCCGGGCTAACTGCAGCGCCCTGGTGGTAATGTAATATTTAGTTATCATATTCGGAACCTCCCACTCCGGCAGCTTTCCATCAGCTAAGTATTGCAGATACTTTTCAGTAACTATTCGAAAATGGGCCTCGTGCCCGATTCGATGCTCATCAGGTATCAGCACCTGCCAGGAGTTTGCCTGTTGTTTCAATACTAAACCGGGGTACTTACTTTGCAGCTCGGCGATTGCTTTTTCCAGAGAAGCTGCCAGCTCCTCGGCACCGGCGCCTGGGGCCGGCTCCACGTAAAGCTCCGGCCGATAGTTCTGTTCTTTACCCTGCCGGATGATTACGTTGGCTTTGCTGCCCCTGAACAGCGAATGATGCGTGTCTCCACCGCCCTGCGGGGCCTGGAAATTCCAGGCAACCGCCAGCTTCACGTGCACGCCTTTCATTGCATAGACCATTTCCCCGTTTGAATAATAGGCCAAAACTCCTTCGTTATTTAACTCCCCTTTCAAAAAGTCGGGAAAGTCCGGCGCTCTTGTTACCTTCTCGTATTGCTGCCGTGTGAGCATTGTCGGCCAACGCCGGGTTTGTATCACCGCGACGTCTTTTTGGTAATCGACTGGCTCATCCGGGAAACACGTCCACATCATCAGGTCTATCAGGTGTGTTGTCACGTCCACCAGCCCCTCGCCCTGCTGGGTCGTATCAAAATACCACGTCGGTCGTTTGATAGGTGTGCCGGAGACGTATTTGAAGAAATGGTGTACACTTTCCTTCACGACCGCCGGCTCATCTATGGAGCCTTTTTCCAATTCTCCAAACACCTCCTTATTAAGCACTAACATTTTCTGTAAGATGCAGAGGATATTAAAACGTTCAGTCATAATATCATAAAGCAATACTCCGTTTTTCTCTGCCGCGGCAAAGGCCTGCTCCAAAAGCTTGAAACCCTCCGCATCAATGCACATCGGCTTGTCACAAAAAACATTAAGGCCCGCATCGACGGCGGACTTGATATACTCAGTTTTTTTCTGGTTGTTACCAGACATAACAACGACGTTGCCGGGTTTTTCAGTGAGCATCTTTTCGAGGTAGTCTTCCCCGGTATACACTTTTTCCTGCCAATTGGTGGGGTCCTCCGGGCGGATATTGAAACTCTCGATGCGCTTGAGATATTCCTGCACCTCAGGGCCGTCCGGGGCATAAACGTAAGCGACAGGAGCAACCTGGTGGTACATACTTTTCTGGACTAATGCCGCATGATAGTGTCCCGGATTGAGAATCATAAATTTGACTTTAATATCAACAACGGCATCTTTAATTTTTCCTTCCTCTTGCCTGGTACAGGAGAACAGCACCGTCAACAGGCAAAGAAATAATACAAATAAAATGGCCTTTCGTTTCATAATCAAACTCCTTTTATAATGGGCGATAGAAACAACTAACCGATTATCCAATAAACCACACCAATCAGCAGAGCTACACCAGCCCATGCAGCAATGAATCCGAAAATACCAATCATAGTGGGCCTTGGTATTTCAAAATCAGGGTGGCTTATCAGCGCTTTCCGCTCGGCCGGTTCCACACCCGCCGGAAGCGTAAACGGCTCGGTCTCCGGCTCATCAGGGCCGATAGGCGTTCGCAAACAGGCATAAAACCGGTCTAAGTTTTCCGCTGGAACTCTCTTTGTAAACAAGCTGACCACAATCAGAACGACAAAGCCGGCACTCAAATAAATAATCATTTGCCAGGGCAGATGGATTTCTATCTTGCGGTTCTTGGCGATCTCCCAGATAAAGGCTTCCTCAAACAGGTAATTGTTGAGCTTGACAAGATCCTCTCCGCGAGGATTCTTCTCGGCGAGCTTGATGGTCTTCTCACTCGTGAACACCTCAGCGAAGCGGCTCCGATCATAAATGTTTTCACCGCTGGCGATACGGTTGAACTCCGAGGCAAGAGCCTGCCCTAAAACAGTGGGTTCGATACTCTCGGGGTTTGCGATAAGACGCCTGGTCTGGTCCGAAAGGCGTTCCCGTATGTACAGCGAAACGACTTCTTTTGCCTGGTTAAGTTTTTGGGCCAGTGCCACAGGCTTTTTGATATCACGGACGGAGAAGTGCCAGCTCCTTAATATCTCCGCCGGATATGCCTCTTCAAGTAGCCAGCGGTTCAGTTTAACAAGAACCTCACCTTCGGGTTTTTTCGATATGAGTTCTTGAATTTTGTTCGAGAGCACAACGTGTGCGAAACGCGACTCATCATATAGAGGTTCAACTCCTTCCTTCTTTTTCTGAACCTCTTCCTTCGTATTTTCGAGTTTGCCCTGGATGAGCAGATTCAGTTCGGTAACAAGTTTTTCCCGCAACTCCTTAGGCATATCGCTACTGCCGTCATATTGTGAGAGGAGAGCTCCGGTTTCCTCGGATAATTTCTGTTGAATATGGGCCGAGAGTGCGTCCTCACCTTCGCGGAGTTTAAGTACCAAGCTCGAAGAGTCCTTGAGCTGCCAATCGTGGAGTAGAGGTGAGGGCGTGGTCTCCTTCACGAAAACGAACCTTGCCTGCTTTGCGAACGGCATCTGCCCAGCAAACCATACAACAGGTGCGAGCATTGTTAGCAATAAGACCGCGAAGCTGGTTAGGGTTGCGGCCCAGGCGCCGGCCACCGTTGCTCGACGCCAGTAAAGCCCAATCCAAAACGCAATTCCCATAAGGGCTGATATCATCCAGTAGAATTCCAGCCCCTTTACGACGCTTTCCAGGTTGAAGGCAACAAAGATGCCTAAGAACACGACTAAGGCAGATGCGATACGGCCGATAAGGGTGTAGTGCTTATCGGCTTTGCCGACCACGAAGAATTTTTTGTAGATGTTTTCGGTAAACAACGCTGAAGCCACCACCATCAGCGAATCACAAGTACTCATAACAGAAGCGAGCATACACGCAATGAATAATCCAATCAATCCGGGGGCGATACCGGGCAGAAGGTCACGCGCCATTGTACCATAAGCCAGATCAGGATCCCCAAGCTGGGTATACATCACCACTGCGCACAGGCCCGTCAGCATCCAGGCAATAGTACATACCCGTTTACCGAAGATGCCTACGGTAACACCAATTCTTCCCTCCATTTCCGTTTTACCTGCCGCACAGTTTGCCATGGTCTCAGGCATAGTCACCCAGCCGACCAGGGCGTTAAAGGCAATGACCGCGATGAAAAAGAAGGTAATCTCGCCCGGGGCCACCAGGGAGAGCATAGCAGGGTCGGAGATTGATTGCCGCAAACCGCTCATACCGCCGACTTTCGCCAACGCAAACGGCAGGATAAGGAAAGACAGAACAATAGTCAACAATCCCTGGACAAAGTTGGTTGCGATAGCTGCACTCAGTCCGCCGGCAACGCCGTAGATAACAAACATAACAGTCATTGCTATGATAGCGAGATTGGAGCTTATAGCACCACCGGAGACGGCTTCGACCATCACCCCGGAGCCTTTTAACATAACTCCGATGGCAACTAAGAGCGGCAATATCCCCATCACTGCATATAGGCCGCTGACGCTGCGTCCATAACGAATCTCAAAATAATCTCCCGTGGTCACAGCTCGCATTCGGCGGAAAAACGGCGCGATTAGCCAAAAGAAAGGCGTTACAAAAAGCCATAGCCACTGGTACCAGATACCGGAGACGCCGGCCTGATAAGTCTTGGAGGCGACACTGACTGCCTGGTCGGAATGGGTCCCGGAGCCGAACATAAAAAAGGCCATCATCACTTTTCCGAACTTCCGGTCGCCGATGAAGAAACTGGCGGCACTGCGGACCTTTTTTGCCGCCCACAGGCCGATGAAGGTAATAACTACCAGGTAAACGATAATGACCGCCCAGTCAATAGCTTCTATGCCGAACATATATATACCTCCTGTATTGCCTGCAAACAACCAAGGCTGCGCCAAAAGCAATTTACATATTCCAAAATCATTGCAAAAGAGCCGATAAGCTATCCAACACAAGGATGACGAAATCCGTCAGCCTCACGGGGCATCATAATAGTATGGACATTATACCGGTAATAAGCGTAGTCGCGGTAGTGAAAAAATATCTGCGAAAGAAAACTCCTGATTCTTATACAGACTTTCAGAAGCAGAGTTTGCTCAATCACCAACAATACGATATAATATTGGCAACAGTTTACTTACTTTGTTATGAAAGAACAAACGGTAGTTTCCGAACTTGCCGGTATTAGAAAGGAGCACTGAAATGGTGATGACAAATGCACGTCGTTTCTTCCGATTGTTGATATGTTTATGTGTCCTCGCAGTCTTGTTTGATGGTCAAACCGCCTCGGCGAGTACCCGGGAAATTTTTCGGGCCGGCATCGCCACAACCGTCATAACGCCGGAGCAACCGACGTGGATGGCTGGGTACGCATCGAGAACAAAACCATCAGAGGGAAAGGTACATGACCTGCACGCCAAAGCGCTGGCACTGGAAGATGCTCAAGGCACAAAACTGATAATCGTCACGGTCGATTTGATTGGCATTCCCCGCTCTTTACGCGATTGGCTGGAAAAGGAAGTCAACCGCTACCACAAGCTTCCGCCCCAGGACCTGTTATTGAACGCCTCCCACACACATTGTGGTCCGGTTATAAGGGAAACGAGGTATTCTATCTATGGGAACTCCTTTTACGGTCTATCACCGGAGCAGATTCAGCAAAGCGAGCAGTACGTGGAAACTTTGCAGCAAAAACTTCTGCAACTGATTGGTCAGGCGATAGAGAACCTTGCCCCGGCTCAGTTGGCATACACACACGCCCGGGCAGGTTTTGCCATGAACCGGCGATTAAAAACCGAACAAGGTTACAGAATCAGTCCTAACCCCGATGGTCCGGTTGACCACGATATTCCCGTTCTGCGGATTGATAGTTCGAACGGCGAATTGCAAGCCGTGGTGTTCGGGTATGCGTGCCATAATACTACACTTAGTTTCTACAAGTTCTGCGGTGACTACTCTGGTTTCGCCCAATTGTACCTTGAAGAAGCACACCCCGGGGTAACTACCTTGTTCATAGCCGGCTGTGGCGCCGACCAAAATCCATACCCTCGTCGTACCCTGGCTATGGCGCAGCAGCATGGGCGTGCGTTAGCCAATGGAGTCGAAACGGCACTTCTATCACAAGCGTCACCCATCCACGGACCGATTCACTCGGCTCTGGAAACCGTTACTCTCGACTTTGCGGAACCACCCAGCCGCAAGCAGCTCGAACAGCAAACGAAATCCGGTAATAAGTATGAACGCCGACATGCGGAAGTGCTGCTGAAGGAACTGGACCAAACCGGGAAGATTCGCACAACATATCCCTATTTGGTGCAAGTTATCCAATTCGGTAACGACCTGACAATGATAGCGTTGGCCGGCGAAGTAGTGGTTGATTATTCACTTCGCTTAAAAGCCGAGCTGCCCGGTCCGCCAGTATGGGTGGCCGGCTATTCGAACGACGTTTTCGGTTACGTACCTTCGCTCCGTGTCTTGCAGGAGGGTGGCTATGAAGGTGGTGACGCGATGAAATACACACCTCTGCCGGGGCCGTTTGCGCCATCGGTCGAGAAGCGGGTCATAGATAAGGTACATAAGTTAGTAAGCAGAGTACGGGCGCCGAAGAGCAACTGATGCCTCGATGAATTGTGGTTGAATGATGTTGTCCTCTTTACTTTGCTTGATTGATGAGGTCTAAAGCCTCCTTTATCATAATCTCGCCGGCCCCTTTTGCCAGGTTGGTTCCTGAAACCGGTTCGTACCCCCCTTCTTCATAAGCCTGGCTGTGGCAGACATAGCCTATTACGTCATTGCTTACCGAGATAACGAAAAGCTTTTCCACACCGGCTCTCTTTTTAATCTCCAAACCAACTTCGACTAAAATTTCTCCGGGCAGCCCTAAAATATAAATATCGCCAAGTCTTAAGACTTGTATCTCCGTGGTGATATAGTTTGTTTCGTCAACCTCTTTGAGTTTATCCGACGATGAAGCCGTCTTTATGGGAAACCTAATTTCCTTTTTGAGCGCGTTTAAGGTGACATCGCCCGTGGTAGTAACGAACTGAAGCCTTCTAAGCGCTTCGCCCCCCACTGCTTTTCCAATTTGCTCACGAGGCTTTACTCCTCTCTGAATTGGAACGGTGTTCCCCGCCAGTCCAAGGGCAAAAAGACAAATCCCTCCTTCCATCTGTTCGACAACCTTCGTTGTGTACGCTGGATAATCAGCCGATATCGTCGTACTCAAATACGGATATATACAGACAGGATGACAGCCGAAATTGACAAGCGAACCGACAATTCCACCGTCCATATCTTCTACTCTGAGCACACAAACCTCTGGATCAATAGGCCCAAAATCCAATTCCGCCTCCTCATCCGGCAGAGTGAATGTCACTTTTACGTTACCTTCGGCGTCAGTCTCTATTTTCTTTGTTGCAGTAACTTTCTGCGGAAGGGTAAACGCCATTTTGACCGAACCATCATTATTTTTTTGCCTTCGATTATATAATATTTCGGGAATTTGCCCTTTTGCTGCACCTATCTTTACTTGGGCCCCCGCCTTGCGGGAATCCTCCTGCATATTTTTATGAGCAATAAGTACCGCCCCTGCCATCTTTCTTATCAGCGTCTGAAGATAAAATTGGTCAATTTCGGAAGCTGGAACCTCCTTCTCTGGTATCAGCTTGGTTCTGGTAAAAACTTCCGGCCCGGAGTGAGTATGAGTAGAACAGATAAGAACATTCTGACTCGGGATGCCGATTTTGTCTTTGATAATCTTACGTATCGGATTAGTAATTTCTTCCAGTGGCGTATACAACAAGTCGGCAGAGATGATTACTATGGTACTGCTTCCGTCATTAAGAACCAGCGCTTTGGCATAGAGTTCATCGAGTATATCATCGCTGCCTTTACCAGCCGAGCCGATAAGCGGAATCCCTAATGGTGGAGTGATGTTTACTTTAGCACAACCTCCTTTGAGCACGGCTTGGCTGGCAGGACAAAGGATATGATTGGTTAATAAAATGATGGACACTAAAAGTATTAATTTCAAAGTAATATATCTTCTCATAATTATTAACTCCTTGTGTAACGTTAGAATACTGTCTAAAAATATTCTAACTCGAATTTTGCATTATAACCAGCCCAAATAGCCGAATAGTATCTGTTGTGGAAAGCAAAAACCGGCGATGTCACCCCTGCGGAAGCAGGGGTCCAGAGTGAAAAAGCTGGATTCCCGCTGGAGTTTATCCCGCACACGATGCGGGGCGAGAATGACAAGTCCTGTTTCCGCAACGGGAACTAAATAGCTATTGAGTCGGACAACCCCGATTATCACAAAAATTTTAATTGCACATCAAGCCATAATAATATTATAAAAGACATTTGAAAACGACATGTCGTAAGAAATCTTGTGTCCTGTTCGGAGGTAATTGTAATAAACAGAAGATTCTTATAAATGAAAGGTTTTGGAAATGGAAAGAGACGATTTAACAAGGCGGCAATTCATAGCCGCAGCATCGGCAGGCTCACTCGCTGCTGTTACCTCAGGGACCATTCCCGCCTATGCAAACATAACCAAAAAAGCCGGCAAGCTGGCAATCCTCGGCGGCAAACCTGTCAGAAAAAACAAGAGCTGGCCTCGCTGGCCGTACTGGGATGAAAATGTCATAGACTCGATATTGAAGACCACAAAGAGCAGGATATGGTGTCGAATCCAATCTAAGTCAGGTACTGTGCCAACACTTGAAAAGAAGTTTGCCGAGTTGATAGGGACGAAGTATTGCGTGGCCACCGGCTCCGGAACACAGGCACTGCACACCTGCGTAGAAGCACTTGGAATTGACGCCGGCGACGAAGTCATCACCTCACCCTATACCGACCCGGGGACGATTTCTTCCATTTTGTCCGCCAGGGCGCTGCCTGTCCTGGCTGACCTGGACCGCGAATCTTTTCAGCTCGACCCCGAAGATGTGGAACGGAGGATTACTGAAAACACCAAAGCCATTATGCCCGTGCACATGATGGGCCAGCCCTGCAATATGGAAAGAATTATGGCCATCGCCAAAAAGCACAATTTGAAAGTGATTGAAGATGCCGCCCAGGCACACCTGGCCGAGTATAAGGGTAAGAAGCTGGGAACCATTGGCGACCTCGGATGTTTCAGCTTTCAATCCAGCAAGACAATTGCATGCGGAGAAGGCGGTGCAATCACAGGAAACGACGAAGAGCTTATGGACAAATGTTACACCGTCCATAATCACGGCACATCACGCGCCGGACGCACCGAAGTGGCCGGCCCGAAATACCGGATGAATGAGTTCGAAGCGGCTGTGCTGCTTGGCCAATGGGACGGTGTAGAGGAACGCTTCGCCCGCCGCAATGAAAACGCCGCCCACCTGACCTCCAGGCTCAAAGATATTCCCGGCATATCTCCCCAGAAATTGTACGAAGGTACCAGCAGCGGCTCTTTTTACATCTATGCCATGACGTATCGAAAAGAACACTTCAACAATGCCGACCGCACCAGGTTTCTCAAGGCCATTGCTGCCGAAGGTGTCAGTCTCAGTCCATATATCACCCAGGGATTACATAAGGAACCCTGGGTAGAGCACATTTTGAGCACAAGGGTCTATCAGAAAATGTTTTCCAAAAAGAGACTGCGGAAATACTGCGAGGAGAACAGATGTCCCAACTGCGATAAGGTTTGCCGGGAGATAGTCATGATTTGGGCGTCAGGCCCTCTGCTCGGAACCAAAGAGGATATGGACGATGTCGCCGATGCCATCCAAAAAGTTTATGAGAACAGGGACAAGCTGAGTTCGATATAATCAGAAAAAATTGTTACCCCGAGTGACTAAAACGTGCGAAGCAATCCCTGTTCCTGCCACTTCAGGGATGTACCCAGATATATTCATATCATCCGGAAGATTATTCGGGAAATACCGGTCGAAAATAATTTTTTGTTTCTTTTGAAGTCAAAGACGAATAAATTATATACTTTCAGGATGTTTAGTTTTTCAATGACAAAAGTGTTAATTCTTATTTGGTGGGGAAATGTGAGGTGAAAATTATGAGATATTTTTTCAAGTACTTCTGTTTAGTCATGTTTTCCGTTGGTTTGCCTTTAATGCTTCCGAAGCAGAGCCAGGCAAAGGTCAAAGCCTGGGAGGGTAAGGTAACGATTCCCACTTACGGATGGGCCGAAGACGTAAATCCCAAGTTCTGGGCTCTCGAAGAAGATGTGAAATTCTCCACCACGGTCAAAGGCTCCATCATTTACCCTTATACGATGCAGGACCACCTTTTCAGAACCAAGGTGGATCGAACTTACAAAGCTTTATTCCTTGAAAACGAATATTTGAAAGTTACCTGCCTTCCCGAGCTGGGCGGCCGTCTGCATTCGGTTTTCGACAAAACTGAAAATAAGGAGATGTTCCATCTAAATGATGTGATAAAACCGGGCATGATAGCGATGCGCGGGGCCTGGATCAGTGGGGGTATCGAATGGAACACCGGTCCGCATGGACACACTGTAACTATTTTATCACCTGTTGATGCACTTATCGGCCAAAACGCAGACGGCTCGGCTTACCTTGAAATTAACAATCTGGAAAAGAGCCTGCGGACCCGATGGACGGTGCGGGTAACTTTGCACCCGGGAAAGGCCTACCTGGATGAGCAAATTCGCATTTTCAATCCAACCGATGCGATAAGCCCGTATTATTTCTGGAACTGTACAGCTTTTCCAAACCAACCTGGTACCCGCTTTATTTATCCGATGACACTTGGGACGGATCATAACGGGGTCAAATTCTTTTCCTGGCCCATTCACAAAGGTAAGGATATATCCTGGCTGAAAAACTATGAAACCTCGTCTTCGGTTTTTTCTGTTGACTGTGTCTTTGATTTCTTTGGGGCATACGACGTAGATATGGACCGCGGAATTGTGCAGGTGGCCGACCACCATGAACTAAGCGGAAAAAAAGCCTGGACCTGGGGAACCTGGGACTTTGGCCTGGTAAGCCAGATGAACCTGACCGATAATGACGGTCCGTATATAGAGGTACAAAGCGGGCCGCTGCCGACCCAGTCCGACTACGGCATGTTATTGCCAAGACAAGAGGTCTCGTGGCAGGAATGGTGGTATCCTGTGCATGGGCTCGGCGACGGCTTCGAATATGCAACAAAGGACATAGCCATTCGAACTATCCGCGAGGATGATAAGCTCCAGTTGCGTATCCTGGCAACGGCTAATTTCTCAGGGGCCAC
>SDBS01003989.1_pt1 | contig 14479 bp, 12 predicted proteins | sample 2277091 | NCBI WGS metagenome assembly SDBS01 (sample SAMN10404972, study PRJNA504765) | marine sediment metagenome | isolation source: marine sediment core GS10_PC15, 163 cmbsf | place: Arctic Ocean: Southern Knipovich Ridge | collected 2010
CGTAGGAGAGGAAAATAAAAATGAGTACTGGTTTGATCCAGAATGAGGAGAAATTTTTAGGAATTAGAGGGCGAGATTTAATTTCGGGTTTGCCGCGAAATATCAAAATATCTAGTAATGAGGTATGTGAAGCAACTTCTGACGTTTTGGCTGAAATTGTTCAAGTAGTAAAACAAATTCTAAGTGAAACCCCTCCGGAACTTTCAGCTGATGTTATGAATAAGGGTATGATATTAGCCGGAGGAGGTTCTTTGCTTCCTAAACTTAATGAATTAATAGCTCAGAGCACTGGAGTCCCTTGTTTTGTTGCCGAGGACCCGTTATTTTGTGTAGTTAAAGGAACGGGATTAGTGCTCGAGAACCTTGATACTTATAAAAAAGTTATAATGAGCAAAAAGTAGAGATAGCAAACTATCTATATGATTATTGGGCATCAAAAACAAAGGCAATTTTTGGAAAAGACCTTACAACTTAATCGGCTTTCTCATGCCTATTTATTTTCGGGCTTAGAGTCTCTCGGAAAAAAAACTTTGGCTTTAGAGTTTATTAAATTAATTAATTGTGAAAAAAGGGGGATTAAAGAAAAGCCCTGCCAGCAGTGCAAGGCCTGTAGGATGATTTCAAAAAACAGTTTCCCAGACCTCTTTATTGTTACATCCCCACACCATAATATTGGTGGTGGGGATAAAAAAGAACAGGGATTAATTCAAATTTCTCAGATAAGAGAACTTCAACATTTTTTAAGTTTCTGTCCTTATTACGGTCATTGGAAGTCAGTAATTTTAGATGGGGCTGAAAAAATGACCCCGGAAGCGCAGAGTTGTCTTTTAAAAACTCTTGAGGAAGTAAAAGGCAAAGCTCTTCTAATTCTAATTTCTTCTCATCCGGAGATGCTGCTGCCGACCATATATTCAAGATGTCAGACAATTAAGTTTTTCCCGGTTAACCGTATTAAGATTAGAGATTATTTCGTAAACCAAGGAGTTCCTGAGGAAAAAGCAGAAATGTTATCTAATATCTCTCAGGGCAAACCGGGGAAGGTTATAGATTTTCTTTTAAATCCTGAAAAATTAAAAGCAGAAACCAAAACATTGAAAGAAATTTTAGATATCTGTAGTTCAGATTTTGCTTCTCGTTTTCAATATGTAAAATCAGTTAGTCGGGACGGCTTCCCGGTCAGTGTTTTGGAAGTTTTAGAGAGGTATTTTAGATACATCTTATTTTTGAAGATAGGCATAGCAGAGTTTCCAGGTTTTGGTTATTTTCCTTCTCCATCAGATAAATTAAAATCTTACCCAGTGTCGAAAATAAAAAAAATTGTTAAATTTATAGAAACCATTAACTTTCTAATTTCTTCAACCAACATAAACTCCAGATTGGCTTTAGAAGTGTTATTAATGGAGATATAATTTAAGTTAAAAATTAAAAGTCAAAAGTCAAAAGTTACAGTATTAAGTTAAAAGTATTATCATCTTTTATTTTTAATTTTAGAATTTAGACTTTTAACTTGAGCGTAAGCGAACATGTATAAAGAAATAATTGAGAAGATTAAACCCGAGTTAGATAAAACCATTAAATTTTTAGAAGGAGAATTAATTAAAATTCGCACTTCTCGAACTTCTCCCTCTTTGGTTGAGGACATAGAAGTTAATTGTTTCGGTAGTAATTTTTTATTGAAACAGTTAGCAGCTATTTCCTGCCCCCAGTCCAACCAAATTGTTGTTCAACCGTGGGATAAGTCATATATTGGACCAATAGAAAAGGCAATTTCTCAAGCCGGTTTGGGCTTATCTCTAATTGTTGACAAAGATACTATTCGGTTAAAATTACCCCTTCTTACCGAAGAACATCGAGGCAATCTGATTAGGATTTTAGGAGAAAAGGCCGAGCAAACCAGAAAGACGATAAGACATTGGCGGGAGGTTGCTTGGGATGAAATTCAAGAAGGATTTAAAGGAGGAGAGATTACAGAAGATGATAAGTTTCGAGGAAAGGATGAACTTCAAGAATTAATTGACGAGCACAATGAGAAAATTAAAGAAATGGTGGAAAAGAAAAAGAAAGAGATAACAGAATAATAATTTTAATATGCTTTTTACAATTCTTATTGCCCTTTTTAGTCTTATTGGCTTGATGGTTATTCACGAATTTGGTCATTTTATCTTGGCTAAAAAGTTCGGGGTGAAAGTTGAGGAGTTTGGAATAGGCCTCCCTCCAAGAATTTTTGGGAAGAAAATTGGGGAAACAATTTATTCTTTAAACCTTATACCATTTGGAGCTTTTGTGAAGATTTATGGAGAAGAGGGTGGCATTGAAAGCGCTTATAGTTTCAGCGGCAAACCAATTTGGCAAAGAGCTTTGATTATCCTTGGTGGAGTTGTGTCTTTTTGGCTTATAGGAGTAGTGCTTCTTTCTGTTGTTTTTGTCACTGGTGTACCTAAAGTAATTGATGATGAAGTAAATTCTGCTCTAATTAATCCAAGGGTTCAGGTTGTAGCCATAGCTCCTAATTCACCGGCCCAAAAAACAGAATTAAAAGTCGGCGATGTTATTAAGAAATTAGAGATTTCCGACGAGCAGGTAGAAATTGATAAAGTAAAAGAGGTTCAGGAATTTACAAATTTACATAAAGGACAAGAAATAACTTTAACAATCGAAATAGGAAAAGAAACTAAAAAGATAACTTTAATTCCCCGGGTCTCTCCTCCCGAAGGAGAAGGTCCAATAGGGATTAGTTTAGTAAGAACAACAATAATTAATTATCCTTTGTGGTTAGCCCCAATTAAGGGAATTGAATCTACTTTTTACACAACGGTTTCAATTATTAAAGCTCTGGCTCTGGCAATATCAAATGCTGTTCAAGGATTGCCAACAGGGGCTCAATTTGTAGGACCAGTTGGCATTGCCAATTTAATCGGCCAAGCCGCCCGGATGGGAGTTAATTATTTTCTACAGTTTATTGCTTTAATTTCAATTTATCTTGCCATCTTTAACATTCTGCCAATTCCGGCTGTTGATGGAGGAAAATTACTATTTCTTGGAATTGAAAAAATAAAAGGCAGTCCGATTAAGAAAAAAATTGAGCAAAATATTAATGCCGTTTTCTTTACTTTCTTGATTGTCTTAATGGTTTTAGTAACAATAAAAGATATCATAAGATTATTTTAGATTTATGCTACAATCGCAACTTTTTTGCAAAACTTCAAAGAAAGCCCCGAAAGAAGCCGAGATTATTTCTCATAAATTACTCTTGAGGGGTGATTTCATTTGTCAGTTGGCTTCAGGGATTTATAATTTTCTACCCTTAGGTTTTAGAGTACATAAGAAAATAGAAGAGATTATTCGTCAGGAAATGAATTCAATTGGTGCTCAGGAAGTGTTTTTACCAACCTTGCAACCCAAAGAACTCTGGAAAAAAACAAATCGTTGGGCACATATGGATCCACCCCTTTTCAAAACCAAAGATAGACACGACAAAGTATTTGCTTTGGGGCCAACCCACGAAGAAGTCATTACCGATTTAGTAAAATCTCGGATTCAATCTTATAAAGATTTACCTTTATATCTTTATCAAATTCAAAATAAATTTAGAAATGAAATGCGTTTCACAGGTGGTCTTTTGCGGACGCGTGAATTTATAATGAAAGACCTTTATAGTTTCCATAGAGACGAAAAAGATTTAGATAATTATTTTAATAAAGTTCTTAAGGCATATGATAATATTTTTAAGCGTTGCGATTTAGATACGATAAAAAGCGAGGCATCGGGAGGAGTGTTTACTAAAGAAAAAACTTATGAGTTTCAGGTTTTATCAGATAAGGGGGAGGATAAAGTGATTTTTTGTCCTAAATGTAAATGGGCGGCTAATTTAGGGGTTCAATCCCAGAATCTTCAGAAATGTCCCGAATGTAATAGAAAGTTAAGCAAAGTTAATACAATTGAAGTGGGGCACACTTTTCGTTTAGGAACAAAATATTCTAAAGCTTTTAACCTCTGTTATTTAGACGAAAAAGGCAAGAGACAGCTTGTAGTAATGGGATGTTACGGAATTGGCCTAGGAAGATTAATGGCAACAGTTGTCGAAGTTCATAATGATAAAAAAGGAATTATTTGGCCAAAGGAGATAGCCCCCTTTCAATTTCATCTAATTCAGATTGGAAATACTAAAAAAGTTAAAAATACTACCGAGAAACTGTATCAGGGTTGGCAAAAAACAAACGTTGAAGTATTATATGATGATAGGGATAATAAGAGTCCTGGAGAGAAATTTGCTGAAGCAGATTTGATAGGTATTCCTTACAGAATTGTAGTAAGCGAGAGAACCCTGGAAAAAGATAGTGTGGAGGTTAAAAAAAGAGACGAAGAGAAAACTGAATTGGTAAAAATCACCAATTTAAATATTTTTATACGAAGATTATGTTAAACAAACTTCTTTCTTATTTTTCAATGGATATGGCTATTGATTTAGGTACAGCCAATTCTTTAGTTTATGTCCGAGATAGGGGAATTGTAATCAATGAACCTTCGGTGGTTGCAATAAACAATAAAACGGGACAGGTTTTAGCAATTGGAGAAGAGGCCAGAAAAATGGTTGGTAGAACACCTTCATATATTACAGCTACCCGGCCCTTAAGGAATGGTGTTATTTCTGATTTTGAGGTAACGGAGCAAATGCTGAGATATTTTATTGAAAAAGGCGGTAAAAAAAGATTTGCTTTAGCTAATTTTCCTCGGGTAATCATTGGGATTCCTTGCGGGGTAACAGAAGTAGAAAGAAAAGCAGTTCGAGATGCTGCTAAAAATGCTGGAGCGAGAACCGTCTTTTTAATTGAACAACCAGTTGCCGCATCAATTGGGGCCAGGCTCCCCATTCAAGAGGCCGGAGGAAATTTTATTGTTGATATCGGAGGGGGAACAACTGAGGTAGCAGTAATCTCTCTCGGTGGGATAGTTTCCTCAAAAAGTTTGAGAGTTGCCGGCGATAAACTTAATGAAGATATTATTCAATTTGCTCAAAGAGAATATAAACTTCTTATTGGGGAGAGAACGGCAGAGTTTATTAAAATAAGCATAGGTTCAGCCATACTATTAAAAGAGAAAAAAGAGATGCCGATGAGAGGAAGAAATTTAGTTACCGGGCTACCGGAGGAAGTTATAGTATTAAACGAAGATATTAAACGAGCTTTAGAGAGATCAGTAAAGCAAATTATTACTGCTATAAAAACAACGATAGAGGAAACCCCGCCCGAATTACTTGCTGATGTTATGTCAAGCGGTATTCATCTTGCCGGCGGTGGTTCTTTGCTTAAAGGTCTTGATATTTTGATTACAAAAGAAACAAAAATTCCCTGTAAAATCATTGAAGATCCTTTAACAGCAGTAGTTCGAGGAGCAGGAATGGCTTTAGAAGACATTGACGCCTTGGCTGAAGTAATGACTAAAGAAGAAGAGGAAGAACCCATTAAATAATAAATTCTCTTGAATTAATTACTGCGTTCGGTCGAAAAATAAAAATATCTTATATAATTAATTCACTCGGTCGAAATAAAAATAAATTCTTATTTCTCCCTCGTTGTTAATTATAAATTTTTAATTCTTCTTCCTCACTTGTAATTATGATTCATAAGAAAGAAGTTCAACACATTGCTAAGCTTGCTCGGCTTGGATTAACGGAAGCTGAAATCAAGAATTTTCAAAAAGAACTATCTTCAATTTTAGATTATTTTAATTTATTAAAAGAAGTTAGTCTTAAGTCATCTCTTTTAACTCGAAAAAAGAAGGGCTTGATTGAGAATGTAACAAGAGAGGACTTAGCAAAAAAACAGCCCCTCAAAACCGTTAGTAAATTATTTGAGGCAGCACCGAAAAAAGAAAAAGGATACATTAAAGTTAAAGCAGTGCTTTAATTTATGTTAAGTAAACTTACCATTACTCAAGCCCACAAAGGTTTAGTAAAAAAAGAATTTTCAGCTACCGAATTAACTAAAACCTTTTTAGACAACATTAAAAAAAAAGATAAAAAGATTTCCGCTTTCTTAACGGTCGCCGAAGATTTGGCTTTCAAACAAGCCAAAACCGTAGACGCTTTAATTTCGCAAAAAAAAGAAATTCCAGTTTTAGCCGGAATACCTATGGCGGTTAAAGATAACATTTTAGTTAAAGATATAAAATGTACGGCCGCCTCAAAGATTTTAGAAGATTACATCGCCCCCTATGATGCTACAGTTATTAAGAAACTTAAAACTCAAGGGGCAGTAATTTTAGGAAAGACAAATATGGACGAGTTTGGTATGGGTGTTTCAACAGAAAATTCCGCTTTTAAGATTACTCATAATCCCCGAGATTTAAGCCGAGTGCCGGGAGGGTCATCCGGAGGGTCGGCAGCAGCTGTAGCAGTAGAAGAATCTTGTTACGCCTTAGGTTCTGATACCGGCGGGTCAGTCCGTCAGCCATCTTCTTTTTGCGGGGTGGTTGGGTTAAAACCTACATACGGAGTAATTTCTCGTTACGGTTTAATTGCTTTTGGATCTTCTTTAGATCAAATTGGACCGATTACTAAAACCGTTAAAGATGCCGAAATTGTATTCGACGTCATTTCTGGTAAAGATCCATTGGATTCCACCAGCGTAGAAACACCAAAAATTCAAAATTCAAAATTCAAAATTCAAAATTTACGTGTTGGTGTGCCCAAAGAATTTTTTGCAGAAGGTATTGACCAGGGAGTAGAGAAGGTAATAAAAGATACTCTTAAAAAAATTGAAAAAGAGGGAATAAAGATAAAAGAGATAAGTTTACCTCATACGAAATATGCCCTGGCAAGTTATTATATAATTGCCCTGTCAGAAGCAAGCGCTAATTTAGCAAGATATGATGGAATAAAATATGGATATTCAGATTCTAACTCTAAAGACCTATTGGATATTTACTTGAATTCCCGGGGAAAAGGTTTTGGACAAGAGGTGAAAAGAAGAATTATGTTAGGAACTTATGCTCTTTCTTCCGGCTATTACGAAGATTATTATCTAAAAGCCCAGGGGATTAGAAATTTAGTAAAAAGCGATTTTGAGAAAGCATTTAAAAAAGTGGATTTGATTTTTACTCCTGTTTCTCCTTTTACTGCTTGGAAAATTGGAGAGAAAATTGATGATCCTCTCTCAATGTATTTAGCAGATGTTTATACGGTTTCCGCTAATTTAGCCGGTTTGCCCGCTCTTTCTCTACCTTGCGGAAACATTGGAAAACTCCCCGTAGGGCTTCAGATAATTGGAAATCATTTTGAAGAAAACAAAATTTTTGAAACGGGCTCGTTTGTTGAAAAAATAATTTAGTTTCAATTATATGGATAAAAATGAATTAATTTCCTATATTTTTTCTCCTGAATTACAAGAAGAACTTTTTTTGGTAAAAGTAGTTTTTATATTCTTTTCTGTAATTTTCTTTATCGCTGTTATTTTTCTTTTGATTAACAGCACTTATCTAAAATATCAATCTTGGCAAGAAGTAACAGAGTTCTTTTCCTGGAAGGCTTTTGGTTTAAGGAGAATTACTAAAAGATGGGAAAAAATTCAGAGAAGAATTGAAACAGGTTCCGAATCTGAATACAAGCTTGCTATAATTGAAGCAGACGATTTTTTGAGTGAAGTTTTAGAGAAGAGGGGTTATCCCGGTAAAACTTTTGAAGAGAGGGTGGAGCAGGTAGAGAAAATCCAACTCCCTAATTTAGAGGAAGTTTTAGAAGTTCACAAGACACGAAACTCTATTGTTTATGACCCGGACTATAAGTTAGATTTAGACCAGGCAAAGAAAATTTTAGAAATCTATGAAAGGAGCATCAAAAACATAGAAGCATTTTAAAAAATACTCAAATATTAAAAAATTTAAGAAGATTGACCTCTTTCTTTTTTTATGATAATATTTCAAGTAGCGCTGTGGAGGAGTAGTACCTCGCGAGTCCCATAAGCTCGAGGCCCTGGTGCAATTCCAGGCAGCGCGACTTGTATTTAGTTGCCGGTGTAGCTCAGTGGCCAGAGCGATAGCATCATAAGCTATGTCGTCGTCGGTTCAAATCCGACCACCGGCACATGCGGGCGTAGCTCAATTGGTTAGAGCACATGATTGTCGATCATGGGGTTGTCGGTTCAAGTCCGGTCGCCCGCGCAAACAAAAGAAAGACCCTAAAGGGTCTTTCTTTTGTTTGCGCAATAAAAAAAGCCCCTCTGGATCACTCCATCGGGGCGTTGTGGCGGGGGTCACCTAACAATTGGTGACCTAGGGCGCCGGCCGTTGGTCAGGTCATCCTAATAATGCAACTGAGGAAGTCGCGCGCATTCATAGCGGTTTTCTCCTTTCTTTGTAAGAGTACCTGATAAAAACATCGCGAATGTACTGTTAGAATCTTATCATATATTAAAAATTTTGTCAATGGTTTCCCCTTTTAAAGTGTTGACTTTTTGTTTAAAGATGGTAAAATATAAAATCTAAAAAGTTCTTTGACAAAATAGGAGAAAAGAAATGGAAGAGTTTTTTTTAGTTGGTGAACCAATTTTCAACTCAAGTCCTAAAAGAGAATTTTGTGCACCGATTAGTCAAATAGACCTTTGTCTGGAAGTTTTAAGAGAAACCCAGGACGAAACTGAAATTATAAATAGGCTTCGTGAAGAGTTTTTAGCTATTGTTTTCAGTTTAAAACAAATGGGAATTGATTTTCGGATAGTTTATGCCCATAAAAATAGGATTGATATGAAAGCAATTGGGATATGTGTCCAGCAACTTGGATGTAGGTTGGCGGGTTTCCCTGAAGATTATTTCTCTCCTTATATTGCTTATCCTCGCGATTTCACCACTGTTTTACCGGGGTTGATTCTGGTAAATCCTAAGGCAGCCAAGCTAAGGGTTAGCCAAAAAGATGGTTGCAAGATTCTCTCTTCGCCTTTCGGGGAAGGTGGTCGAGTTTTAACCTCTCAAGGAGTTATGTTAGTTAGTGAAAGATTAGTTGAAGAAGAAAACCATTCCCGTCCAGTCAGACCTCAAGATTTTGAAAAAATTACCCAGGAGGGGATAAATATTGGCACATTTCCTTTTCCTTTGGCCCAAATATTTTCAGCTTCTCGAAGAAGCGATAGAGTCTTTATTAACGACCATATTGACCGAGTAGGTTGCTTGGTCCATGGGGAAAGTGGAGGGTTACACCTGGTAGTGGATCCGTTGATTGAGACAGCGGTTTGGAAAGGTAAAGGCAGAACTCCTCCCTGGATCCGGCGGACACCCGAAGAAACACGGGAAAAGATTACGGACAGCTGTGAATCTCTTGGGATTAATGTCCATTATCCCAAAACATTGAAGGTTCCTTACTCTCTAAATCTTATTCAATTTCGCGATGATCGGGTTTTGATGACAGGCGGTGATGATGAAGTAGAAAAGTTGATCACTGAGATTATAGGAAAAGACAAAATTTTCAAAACCCCTATTCCTATTCGTTTTTATCCAGTCTGGGCTTACGCAGGTATTCGATGTCTAGTTAGCGAGGCACCAGTACCGTTATTTAAAAATATAAGTTCATAACAAAGCCATTGGAGTTTGTAAAACCAGTGGCTTTTTTCTTTGATTTACCGAAGCACATAAAGTATTATGTGCTCGGTTTATCCACATATTTTAGTTTGATTTTAAGTTAATTTTAAGGTAAAATATAGATAGTAAATATGGTTAAAATGAATCTAAAAAACCTTAAAATTAAGGCGGAAAAAGAGGTAAAACAAGCAAAGAATTTAAAGGAATTAGATGATGTTTTTAAGAAATATTTGGGTAAAAAAAGTGAAATTACTCAGATTTTACGTTCCCTTAAAAACTTGCCAGAAAAAGAAAGGAAAAAGAAAGGAAAATTAGCCAATCAAATTAAACAGGAGATAGAAAAGGGTGTTGAGATAAAGAGAAAAAAACTTCAAGTTTCAATCCGTCAGCCGGCGGACAAGTTTCAAGAAGAAAGAGTTGATGTTACTGTTCCCGGTAAAAAACTATCTTTAGGAAGCCTTCACCCTATAACTTTAGTTAAAAGAAAAGTGGAAGAAATTTTTCGGAATTTGGGTTTTTCAATTGTTGAAGGACCGGAAATTGAGAATGAATGGTATAATTTTGATGCCCTAAACATTCCTGTTGACCACCCGGCTCGTGACCTTTGGGATACTTTGTGGCTTAAGACAAAAACACAAAAATTGTTATTAAGGACTCATACTTCTCCGGTTCAGGTTCATTATATGGAAAAACACAATCCTCCTTTGAGAATTATTATACCGGGTAGAGTTTTTCGTCACGAAGCCACTGATGCTTCTCATGATATTCAGTTTTATCAAGTTGAGGGGTTAATGGTAGATAGAGAGGTTTCGGTGGCAAATTTTAAAGCAATAATCCAGGAATTTTTTAAAGAATTTTTTGAAAAATCAATTAAGATTCGGCTTCGGCCAAGTTTCTTTCCTTTTACCGAGCCGAGCTTTGAGGTTGATATAAGTTGTTTGAATTGCGGGGGGAAGGGCTGCTCTGTTTGTTCCAGAACCGGATGGCTTGAAATAATGGGAGCAGGAATGGTTCATCCCCATGTTTATAAATCTTCCGGTTTAAATCCGAAAATGTGGCAGGGTTTTGCTTTCGGAATAGGATTGGATAGATTGGCAATGATGAAGTATAAGATTAAGGATATTCGGTTATTTTATGGCGGCGACCTTAGATTCTTAAAACAGTTCTAAATTATGATATTTTCATACAATTGGTTAAAGGATTATATTAAAAGTAAATTACCAAAACCAGAAGAACTAGCAAAGATTTTGACCATGCATGCTTTTGAAGTAGAGGAAATCAAAAAAGTTGGTAAAGATTATGTTTTAGATATTGATATTCTGCCAAATAGGAGCCATGATTGTTTGTCTTATTGGGGAGTGGCTAGAGAAATATCGGCTATATTAGGTAAAGATTTAGAGCCGTTAAAAAGAAAAAAATTAAAAAAAGAGAAAGGCGAAATTAAGCCAATTAACCTGAAAATTAAATGCCCTAAATTAGTTCCTCGTTATTCAGCAATAGTAGTAGAGGGAGTAAAGGTAGGTCCGTCTCCAAAATGGTTAAAAAAAAGAATAGAATCAGTGGGGCTTCGTTCTATAAATAATATTGTTGATTTGACTAACTATGTAATGTTGGAGATGGGCCAACCCTTACATACTTTTGATTATGATAAAATTCAAGGCCATTCGATGATTTTACGAGAGTCAAAAAAAGGAGAGAGATTAGTTACTTTAGATGATAGCAGCTATACTTTAGATAAGGGAATACTTGTTGTTGAAGATAAAAGCAGATTAATTGATTTAGTTGGTATTATGGGCGGAAAATTGAGCGAGACAGGTTTAAAGACAAAAAATATTGTATTGCAAGCAGGGAATTTTGACAGACAAACAATTTATAAAACTACAAAAAAATTAAATCAACAAACCGAAGCATCAAATATATATTCTCAGGGAATAGACCCTAATTTAACAACCTCATCTTTAGAAAGAGCCTATTTTCTTTTGACCAAGCTTGGTGGTGGTAAAATAGTTCAGATAATTGATATTTATCCTAAAAAGATTTTACCAAAAAAAATTAGATTAGATTTAAATTATGTCGGGAGGTTATTAGGAAGAACTATCTCTAAAAAAGAAATAATTAAGATTTTAAAATCTTTAGAGTTTAAAGTTATCCCCCCAATTGTTGAAGTTCCAACTTTTAGATTAGATATTTCTTTAACCGAAGATTTAATTGAAGAAATTGGCAGAATTGCAGGTTATGAAAATATTAAACCTGTTTTCCCAATAGTTTCTTTAATCCCTCCGAAAAAGAACTTTGATATTTTTTGGGAAGATGCTGCAAAAAATATTTTAAAAGAGATTGGGTTCACCGAAGTTTATAATTATTCTTTTATTGGAGAAAAGGAAGCTAAGACTTTTGGATATAAAGACAAGGAAGTAATTGAGGTAGAAAATCCAGTAAGTTTGGAGCAGAGATATTTAAGACCAAGTTTAATTCCCAATTTGCTTAAAAATGTAGTAAATAATTTTAGATTTTTTGATGAAATCGAGATATTTGAGCTGGGGAAGATATTTATTAAAGGACAGTCAGAAAAGAGAATGTTGTCTGGAGTAACTGTCGAAGGATTTTATCAAGTAAAGGGAGCAGTTGATTCTTTGTTAAATAAACTTGGCATAAGTGATATCTGGTATGATGAATATAAAGCGACTCCTGAGCAAAGTAAAATCTCTATTTGGCAGCCAGGAAAAATTGCTGAAATTAAAGTTGGTAATCAGGAGATTGGATTCTTGGGAGAGATTTCGTCAAAGATATTAAAAAAAAGGAAAGTCGTTGTATTTGATATTGATTTTGAGAAATTAAGAAAACTTTGTTCAGAAGAACATGAGTATCAACCCATTTCTCAATATCCTTCAGCTGTTCGGGACATAGCAGTTTTGGTACCGATAGATGTTAAGGTGGTAGAGGTTTTAAATAAGATTAATACTGCCGGAGGTCCTTTAGTTAGAGATGTTGACCTTTTTGATATTTATGAAGGAAGAGAGATTTCTGAAAGTAAAAAGAATTTAGCTTTTCATATAATTTATCAGGCGGAAGATCGGACTTTGGCCTCAGAAGAGATTGACAAAATTCAAAATAAAATAATTAAAGGCCTAGAAAGAGAGCCGGGGTGGGAAGTCCGGAGATAAACCCGGCTAAATGCCGCTTTGCGGCAATTTCGGCGAAGCCGAAATTATTTAACCGGGGTAAATTTAATAATATGGCTGGCAAAAAAACCGCTAAAAAACTAAAGAAACAACCTAGACCTAAGAGGGTTTCAAAAAAGAAAGATAAAACTTACGAAGCTAAGGATATTTATGTTTTAAAAGGACTGGAACCCGTCCGAAAAAGACCGGGAATGTATATTGGTTCAACCGGACCCGATGGCCTTCATCATTTAGTCATTGAGTGTGTTTGTAATTCAATTGACGAGGCAATGACGGGTTATTGTAATGAGATTTTAGTTAGACTTTTACCGGGGGATAAGATTGAGATTAGTGATAATGGACGGGGAATTCCTGTTGCAAAACATCCTCAGACAAAAAAATCAGCCCTGGAAACAGTAATGACCACCTTACACGCTGGGGCAAAATTTGGGGGAAAGGTTTATGCTGCTACTGGTGGCCTGCATGGAATAGGAGTTTCAGCTGTTTGTGCTTTATCAAAATATGTGAAAGTTGAGGTTTGTCGAGAAGGAAAAAAATATTCACAAGAATATAGTCAGGGCAAGCCTAAAACAAAAGTTAAAAAAATAGGAAATTGTAAAAGGTCTGGAACAACCATAATTTTTGAGCCTGATTCAGAAATATTTACAACAACCTCGTTTGATTATAAAAGAATCTTAAATTATCTCCGCCAACAGGCTTATTTAACCAAAGGGGTTAAGATAATTATTGAAGATGCAAGATTGCCGAAGAAGAGTTCCTACGCATTTTATTTTGAGGGGGGGATTATTTCTTATGTTAGATATTTATCTCGAGATAATACTCCTCGTCATCAAAATATCTTTTATGTATCTTCTGAAAAAAATGGTATTTTGGTGGAAGCTGCTTTTCAATATACTCAGGAAATGGAGTGTGTTGAAGAGGGTTTTGCTAATAATATTTGGACCCAAGAAGGGGGAACTCATATCACCGGCTTTCGAGCAGCTTTAACTCGAACTCTTAATGATTATGCCAGAAGGGAGGACTTTCTTAAAGAGAAGGATGAGAATTTTAGCGGAGAAGATGTAAGAGAGGGATTAACAGCAGTAATTTCGGTAAAATTAATAGATCCTCAATTTGAAGGACAGACCAAGGCTAAATTAGGAAACCCAGAAGCAAAAAATGGAGTTGAGACAGCGGTTTCAGAGGGGTTAAGCGATTTTTTAGAAAGAAATCCTTCTGATGCCCGGGCAATTATTGAAAACTGCGCTTTAGCTGCCAAGGCGCGTAATGCTGCCAAGGTCGCTCGTCAAACTGTTTTAAGAAAAGGAGTTTTAGAGGGTCTTACTTTGCCGGGAAAATTAGCAGATTGTATTTCTCGGAAGCCGGAGGAATCAGAACTTTATATCGTGGAAGGAGAATCAGCCGGAGGAAGTGGAAGGCAAGCCAGAGACAGGCATTTCCAAGCTATTTTGCCTTTACGGGGAAAAATTTTAAATGTTGAAAGAGCCCGGCTTGATAAAATTTTATCTTCAAAAGAGATTAGGGCATTAATTATTGCTTTGGGGACGGCAATTGCTGAAGATTTTGATTTAGACAAATTAAGATATCACCGAATTATTATAATGTGCGATGCGGATTCAGACGGAAATCATATCAGAACTCTGCTTTTGACGTTCTTTTATCGCTATTTTAAACCGATAATTGAAAAAGGTTATCTTTATATTGCTCAACCTCCTCTTTATCGAATCCAG
>SDBS01003990.1_pt1 | contig 14477 bp, 11 predicted proteins | sample 2277091 | NCBI WGS metagenome assembly SDBS01 (sample SAMN10404972, study PRJNA504765) | marine sediment metagenome | isolation source: marine sediment core GS10_PC15, 163 cmbsf | place: Arctic Ocean: Southern Knipovich Ridge | collected 2010
AACTAACCATAGTTATTACTAAAATTAATCCTAACAACAATGTGAATTTTTTCATATAATCCTTAATCTTATTTTCACCAATTATCTCAATTGTGTTTCTCTTGACTAAACCTATCTTATCTTTAATAACCATCTTATCACAATAAACAATATATAATTTATAAAAGTATTGAGATTAATGTTAATTGAAATTATATTATTTCTTCTTCTTGGAATTTTTTTTGGAATTGTAACAGGATTAATTCCAGGAATTCATATAAATTTAGTAGGTGTTTTTTTAATTTCTCTAGCTGCTTCCTTTTTATCTTTTCTCAATCCAATTTATTTTGTAGTATTTATAGTTTCTATGGCAATTACACATACTTTTGTAGATTTTATTCCTTCAATATTCTTAGGTTGTCCAGATACAGATACAGAGCTTTCAATTTTACCAGGTCATGATTTATTAAAAAAAGGCAGAGGATATGAAGCAATAACTTTAACAGCTTATGGAAGTTTAGCTGCGATATTTATTTTAATATTAATTGCTCTTCCTGCCACAATTCTTCTTGAGAAATCTTATAATTTTTTAAAAATATTAATTCCTGGTCTTTTAATTTTAGTTTCTTTTTTTCTAATATCTTCTGAGAAAAAAATGAAAAATGCTTTTATTGTTTTCTTATTAACAGGCCTTTTAGGTCTTGCTGTTTTAAATATGGATATGAAAGAACCTCTTTTACCTTTGCTTACAGGTTTGTTTGGAGGATCTATGTTAATAATAAGTATTCGAGATAAAATTTCAATTCCAAAACAAACCATTTCAAAAACCAAACCAAAATTTTTTAGACCTTTATTAGGTGCAGTAATGGCTTCTCCTCTTTGTAGTTTTCTTCCTGGTTTAGGAAGTGGACAAGCAGCAATAATTGGAAATAGCATATCAAATTCTGTCCCCTCTATAACTTCAGAAACAGGAATAGCAGGGGTAATAGGAAAAATTATTTCTAAAACAGATGAAAAAACAGATAAAAAAAGCTTTCTAGTTCTCCTAGGTGCAACAAATACATTAGTAATGGGTTTTTCATTCATAGCCCTTTATGCAATTGCAAGAACAAGAACAGGTGCAACAGTTGCAATTCAAGAGATAATAGGAATTTTATCTAAAGAAATTTTAATTTTATCTTTGGCAGTTATTTTAATCTCTGGAATTCTTTCTTTTTTCTTAACATTAAAACTTGCTAAATTTTTCTCTACAAAAATAGGAAATATAAATTATGCTCTCCTCTCAGAATTAACTTTAATTCTTTTAATAATAATTGTTTTTCTTGTTTCTGGATTTTTAGGAGTTTTAGTTTTAGCAGCTTCAACAGCTACAGGAATTTATTGCATCTCCCTGGGTGTTCGTAGAACAAATATGATGGGTTGTTTATTACTTCCAGTTATTATTTTATATCTCATATAATCTTATAAATTTGAAATATGATTAAATAAAATGAATCAAAAAGAACCTAACTTAGAGGAAATTTCTCTTGGAGAAAAATTCTCAAAAGGATTAAAATTCTGGTTTGCTTCTTCAAGTTTTGTTAAAGATTGGGAAAACCAAGGAGAACCAAAAGATAAAGTAGGAGAAACATTTATGTATCTTTTTGAAGGTATTAGACTATTAGCATACACTGCTTTATACATAGAACTTTTTAAAAAATATTTCTAAACCTTAAATTTATATATCTTGTTAAATTTCTTATTTTGGAAAAAGAGGAAAATGCATTGGCTAGAAGTTGAAACAAAAGTAAAAATAGAGAACGTTCCTAAACTTAGAAATAAAATTAAAAAAATTGCTAGATTTGAGAAAAAAGAAAGTCGGGGAGATGATTATTTTGCATTACAAAAAAGAGGATATCCTAAAAAATCATTTAGAATAAGAGATGATGGAGAAAAAATGATTGTTAATTTTAAAAAACATCTTAAGAGTTTATGGAAACAAGGAGTTGTTGTTAAAAGAGAATTTGAATTTGAATTATCAGATATGAAACACATAGGAAATTTTCTTGCATTATTAGAGGATTTTAATTTTAAAGAATGGGTTAAAAAAAGAAAAACAACAGAATCTTATCTTTACAAAAAAGACAAAAGAGTAGTTATTGAGATTAACAAAGTTCAACATTTAGGTTATTATATGGAAATTGAATATAAGGCCAAACTTTCAGAAGTTGAAAGAGCAAGAAAAAAGATTTTACAAGTTCTTCGAGAATTAGAAATTGATAAAAATCAAATAGATAACATAGGGTATACTAGAAGATTATATGACAAAGGAATAAAAGACAGGAAATATTTTATAACAAAAAAATGAAATATGTGACTAAAACAAAAGCAGGATATAAACCTTCTAAAGATGCAAAGAAAATAAGCTTGGCTCCTTCAGATATTTATAAAAAAGCAAAAAAAGATAGAATAAAATTTTGGGCAGATTTAGCAAAACAAGGAATTTCTTGGATACAACCTTTTACAAAAACATATGAGCAAAATAAAAACAGTTTTTCATGGTTTAAAGACGGAAAATTAAATTTATGTTATAATGCTGTTGATAGGAATTTAGATCAAGCAGAAAACCCTGCAATTATTTTTGTCCCTGAAAATCCAAAAGAAAAAAAACAAGTTTTAACATATATTCAATTATATGAATCTGTAAATCAAGCTGCAGCTCTTTTAAAAAAGAAAGGCGTCAAAAAAGGAGATATAGTTGCTATTTATATGCCCCCTATTTTAGAGGCTTTGATTTTTATGTTAGCTTGTGCAAGAATAGGTGCAATTCATTCTGTGGTTTTCTCTGCATTTTCAGCAGATGCTCTAAGAACAAGAATTAAAGATGGAAAAGCAAAATTAGTCATTACTGCAAATTATTATTTTAGACAAGGTAAAAAAGTAGATTTAATGAAAAAAGCAAGAAAAGCTTGCAGAGGAATAAAAATAAAAAAAATAATAATTGACAGAAAAAAAACAGGAAAGATTTTCACAAAAGAAAAGCCAGAAATAATCCAACCAGAACCAATGAATGCAGAAGATATTGCATTTATTTTATACACTTCTGGAACAACAGGAAAACCAAAAGGAGTTATGCACGCTGTTGGAGGATACACAGTACAGTCTTATTGGTCTAGCAGATATGTTTTTAATTTAAAAGAAAATGAAATCATGTGGTGTACTGCAGATATTGGGTGGATTACAGGACATACTTATGCTTGTTATGGTCCTTTATTGAATAAAGCAACCACTGTTTTATTTGAAGGTTTTCCAACTTATCCAAAACAAGATAGATTCTTAAAAATAATAAAAGAAAACAAAGTAAATGTTTTTTACACAGCTCCAACAGCTCTAAGAATGTTTGCTATGAAAGATGGTTATACTAAAAAATACAATTTAAAATCTTTAAAAATCCTAGGAACAGTTGGAGAACCAATAGATGAAGAAACATGGGAATGGTTTTTTAAGAAAATAGGGAGAAGTAGGTGCCCTATTATTGATACTTATTGGCAAACAGAAACAGGGTCTGCAGTTATAGAATCTCTTCCAGGTCATGGGCCTTTTATTCCTTCATATGCAGGGCAATCTTTTCCAGGAATAGAATATGCAGTAATAAATAATAAAAATAAAAAACTTCGAGCAAAAAAAGAAGGTTTATTAGTCCAAGTTCCTCCTTTTGCTCCTTCTTTAATCAGAGGGGTCTGGAATAATAAAAAAAGATATAAAAAATATTTTATAAAAGGTATGTACAATGCTAGTGATAATGCTTTTTATGATAAAAAAGGTAATTTCAGAGTTCTTGGTAGAAGTGATGACGTTATAAAAGTTGCAGGCCATAGAATGTCTACTGCAGAAATAGAAGATGCTATCACAAGTCTTCCAAAAGTTATAGAGGCTGCAATTGTAGGTAAAGAAGATAAAATAAAAGGGATGGTTGTAGTAGCATTTGTAAAAACAAAAGCAACAATGAGTGAAAAAGAAATCATAAATGTTGTAGCAAATAAAATAGGGCCAATATCAAAACCTTCTGAAGTTTATTTTGTTAAAGACATTCCAAAAACCCGTAGTGGAAAAATGATGAGAAGAATTCTTAAATATCTTTTAGAAGGTGAAGAAATACAAAATGTTTCTACTCTTATTAATCCTAAATCAGTAGAAGAAATAAAATCAATGATTAAAGTAAATCCTAAAAAGGAAAAATAATTATTTTCTCAGGCCCTTCCAACTAATTTTCTTTTTTTGCAAAACTTGCAATTGAGGCCATTGATCTTCAAAAGTTTTTCTTGTTTCTTTGTAAATAACTCCTAAAGGTATTCTTCCTTTTCCTAAATTATAATCATACATCTCAGCTAATCTCATTGCTTCTGCTTTTGTTTGTTTTTTATTAGAAACTTTATACATTCTCTTATCTCTATTATTTACATCTAAATTAAATATAATGCAATCTTGAATAATCTCTACAAAAGAAAATCCCTTATGCTTAATTGCTTGCTCTATTATTTCTGCTGTATGTTTTGCATCTCTTGCATTTGTCCTTGCAATAAAAGTTGCATTAGAAGCCAAAGCTAATTTAAGTGGATTCAAAGGAACTCCCAACTTACCCAAAGGTTCTGCTTTTGATTTATAACCCTTTTGACTAGTTGGTGTTGCTTGTCCTGTTGTTAATGAAAAAGATTGGTTATCATGAACAATTAAAGTTATATCTGAATTATATCTTCCAGCATGAACAAAATGAGAAACTCCTTCAGAATAAACATCTCCATCTCCTTCAAATGCTATAACCTTTAAATTTGGATTTCCTAATTTAATTCCCATTGCAGTTGGAATTGGTCTTCCATGCAAACAATAAACTCCAGAAAGATTGAGATAATCAAATATCTTTCCATGACAACCTATTCCTGTTGTTATAGCAAAATTTTTTTGCCTCTCTCCTTTTTTTATCAGATTACTTATTGCTAATTTTACTGCTTTTAGAATTTCAAAATTTGGACACTCAGGACACCAAGTTATTATTGCTTTTGTATCTAATTTAGTTGCTTTTTCTACAGCCATTTTTTTATCTCCTTTTTTAATTCGTCTGATTTAAAAGGTCTTCCATCATATTTTAAAATTCTTTTTTCAATTTTAAGCCCTGTTTTTTCCCTAATTAATCTTCCTAATTGTCCTGTAACATTATTCTCTATTAAAATAACTTTTTTTGCTTTTACCATCTCTTTTCTAATATTATCTGATATAGGCTTCATATATAATACTTGTAAAAATTTAGCATCTAAATCTTTAATTGCATCAACTATTGCTCCTGTAGTAGAGCCCCAACCAATTATTAAATTGTTACTATCTCTTTTACCATGGATCTTAAGCATTTCAAATTTTTTAACTTCTTTTTTAATTGCTTGATATTTTAAAATCCTTTTTTCTACATTATCATTTGCTATTTTAGGGTCAGCAGTAGTATTTCCAAAGATGTCATGCTCATAACTATTTGCTTTAACAATAGCTTCTCCTGGAAGTTTTCTTTTTACTGTTACTTTTAAGGGTTTTGTTTTGTCTTCTTTAAAAGAAAATTCAGATTCTGCTAAATGCTTATCAGATAAAACAATAGCCAATGCATTAAATTTTTGAGATAAATAAAAAGCTTCATTTGTCTTCTGCTGAGCTTGCTCTGGTGTTCCAGGAGCAACAACAATTCTAGGAAATTCTCCATGTCCTCCTCTAAGTGCAACATCTAAATCTGCTTGTGTAGTATACGTAGGAATTCCTGTTCCAGGACCAGGCCTTGATGCAAGATAAACTACAAGGGGCAATTCTGCCATTCCTTGCATACTTAATGCTTCTGTCATTAAATCATACCCTCCTCCAGAAGTTCCAACCATAACTCTTGCTCCTGAAAAACTTGCGCCAAGTGCTGCATTTGCAACTGCAAGTTCATTTTCAGGCTGAAAAACCAAAAGCTTATTCTTTTCTTGATTAGTTGCGAGAATGTGTAAAACAGAAGTAGCAGGAGTCATTGGATAAGCCAAATATAAATCTGCTTTTGAATCAATAAACCCCTTTGCAATTCCTTGGCTTCCATTCATCAATGTTAATTTACTTTTTAATTTCTTTAAAGAATATTTTTTTCCCTGACTTGCAAAACCTTTTTCTGCAGCATCTAAAGATTTTGGATTGTCTAATTGTTCTTTTACTTCTTTTATTAAAAAATTCTTCTCAATACCTAAGATCTTAATTAAAGCTCCTGCCAAAGCAACATTTAAATTTAGCCCAAGATCAGAAAACTTATCTGGTGCAATGACAAATCCCCCTTTTTTCAATATTTTCTTGTGTTTTATAATTGTTAATTTATCCATAGAAACAATTCCATCAAGTTTTGATTCAGAACTTTGAATTTCTTTATCAGATATAGATAATATATTAAAATTATGTCCTCCTCGAATTAAAGAAGGATAATCTCTATAATTAAAAACATAATAACCCTGATCTGTTAAAACTTTTGAAACAATCTCAGAAACCTTATTAATTCCTTGACCTGCTTCACCCCCAATAAGAATATTCAACCTCATTTTCTAATTAAAAATATAAATTAGATTATATAAATATTTATAAACAGCTAAAAAAACTAAAAATTATGGATAAAGATCTTAAAGAAAAATTGAAATTCTGGTTAAAACCAGGAACTTTTATGAAAGTGGCAAAAGAGGAAGGAGAAAGATTAGCCAAAAATTTAGCAGATGTCGTGAAGAAGAACGAGGGTATGCCTCCTTTCGCAGGATACAAGTTCATTCGACAAAAAGCTGAAATACAAGCATACTGTCTTATGGGAGAAACTATCAGACTGACTGCATATGGACTTGCTATGTACAAAGTAGCAAAACTTTTTTTATAACTAAAACCAACCTGCTAATTGTTCTTGCTTTTCAAGTTCTTTTCCAAAAATACTATCAATATATCTCTTTACTAGTTCTAAATTTTGTTTTAGGTATGGGGAAGTATTATATTTTTCAGCTAAACTTATTGCAGGCTCTAAATACTTTTTAATTCCTCCTTCATGCGTTGTAAAAATTAATTTTCCCTTACATACAGGACAACTTCCTTCTAAAGGGGGACGCCTTACAATCTCATTGCATGCAACACACCTAAAACTCTGCATTGAAAAATTTCTTAAATTACCCCTTAAGTCTCTAATAAAATGCCTTTCAATAATTAATCTCGCAGTATCTGCGGTATCAACAGCCCTTAATTTTTCAACAAGCTCCATTTGATGCTCTACCTTTTCTTGCATTGTTGCTAAAGTTTTATAACTCGAACAAACAACCCCATCATTAAAATTAGTTGTATCATGTGTATATCCTAATCCAATAAAAGGATTTTTTCCTTTCTTTAAAACAGATTTAATTGTTTCAATTTCTTTAACCTCTGAAGAATGTTTTTTCTGTTCTGCTAATTTATATAATTCCAAAGGATAACCAGAAGTCAGTTCAAAATCTAAAATTTGATCATCAACTTCACCTGCATCAATTTTAGCATTTAAAACCAGCGGAGCATCTTGAGTTCCTCCTCTATGACTTGGTAAAAATTCTTTTGAAAAATTTAATAAAACATCCATCAAAAGCATAACTGCTGCTTCATCTCCATCACAATCTCTTCTAATTGCTGCATGCATATAAGGTGAAGCTAACAAACCCTGAGTATTTGAAAATCCAACAATCCTACAAACAACTCCTGCACAATTGTGTGGAGCCATACAAACCCCTAATTTTCCAACTAAATCTTCTTTAGACTTTACATTATAAAAAGAATCTAATCCATAAAACCTTTCCAAAAGCTCATCAATAAAATAACTAACTTTCATAAAAACTTGATCTGCTCTTTCATCAGGAGAATCAGTAGGGCTTGGAAGAAGAATATCATGAGGCATTAATTCCACTACTTGTTCTTCAGAAGTTAATTCCTCTCCATTGACATCTTTATCATATCCTAATTCTTTTAATTTATTCAAACTAACAGAAATCTCTTTTGGTTTAAAAGAAACAAGAGGTAATTCAGTAGAATCTACTCTAATAGTTCCATCTTTATTAACTTGTAAATCATATCTTGCTCTTAAAATCCCTTTTGCAAGATTTTCCACAACATGATTTGCAGAAGAAGTTCCTCTAACTCCTTTAATTAACAAAGGAATATCTCCATTCCCTAACTTAAGTTTTTCAACTGCTTTATTAAAATAATGTTTTATATCTAAATCTCTAGTGTAATATGTAGCTCCTTCTTTATCAGAAATCTCTCCATTGCCTCTATCATTATAATTTCCAGAATTATCATATTTGTAAAATCTTTTACTTGTTTTTTTATTACACTCTTCACAAACTCGATAAATTGTTTGCTTTTTGCAATTCTCACAATGATAAATTGGAAATGAACTTCTAACTTGTCCTTCTTCACAAGCTGCTTGCACACTTCTTAATCTACCTCCTTCTCTTCCAACAGGAAACAATACATTTGGACTTCCAACTAATTTTCTAAACTTTGTTTTCTCAGGCCTTCCCATTCTTGATCCAATAAATTCTCCTGCTTTATCTTTAATTTCAAATTCAGATATAGAATTTACAACATCTAAAACAGATTCTCCAATCTCAAGATTCTTTTCTTCTAAGATTTCTTTTAAATCTTTTTTCTCTAAATCTTCAAAATCAATTCCTAAATTTGCTAATAAAGCCTTTGAATTTTCTTCACTCAAAACAACATTTTCAATAGTTACTTCATGCTCAACACCTAATAATTCAAGTGCTCTTTTTCCTAATTTAAATTTCTCTTGTTCTGCTTTTGTATAAGGAAGAATAATTCTTCCATTTGTTCTTGCAACTTTTAACCAATTTATTAATCCTAAAAATTGTTCTGAATTTATTTCTGTCCAATAAAAAATAAATCTAGGGTAAAGAGGAACTTTGTATTTTTTACTTAATTCTTTTGCTTTTTCAAAATTAATTCCCAATAAAATATCTTCTTCAGATGTTTTCTCCCTAAGTTCAAGCTCCCACCATTCTTCAACATATCCTGGCCTAACTAAATTAGCATTTCTATTTAATACATCGCTAAATGGAAACAAAATATCTCCAAGATAAATTATTTCCTCTATATCTGAAAAATATTTTTTTGCTTCATCTTTACTTTTTAATTTTTTAACACTTCCACTAAAAAGTTTGACAATAGGCCCATCAACAGAATCACAAACAGTAACTGCACAACCTTTTGTTGGTTTTTCTATTTTTAATTGAGTTCCTGTAGCAATAAAATCATCGGTCACAACCATTGTTGCTGGAGATACTGAAACAGCACTAAAACCAGAAACCCTTCCTCTTCCATATCTAAATCTAAAACCTCCTGATTTAGAAGGATGCCCAAACACAGGCCTACCTGCAACTAAATCTTTAATATATGTTGGAGAATCTTCTGTTTTTCCTGTATCTCTTTTTTTATGTATTTCAATATATTCTTCTAAAAAATCAAAACCACTTGATTTGATTCCATCTTCCTTTGCTTTTTTTAATAATCTAAATGCTTTTGCTGCTTTTTGAGCTATCCCCTCCCCCATAATCAAACAAAAACCACTTCTAAGATAATTTGTATCAACTCTTTCTAAATTTTTATAGTTTGAAACTTCTAATTTTTCAGAAGGGTCTCCTGCAATTTGAATTGGAAGGTTTCTAGCAAGAAACAATGCTTCTTCTTCAGTAGGCATATATTGTAAATTAGTTATTCTTTCATGAAAATCATATAATTCTGCATATACTCTTTTAATCTCATCTTCTGTTGGGTCATATTTTGCAAATCCAAATAATTCTCTTAAATAATCAATTAATATCAAAGCTACACATGAAGCAGTTGTGCCTGCACTTCTAATAGGTCCTGAAAAACTAGCTTCAAAATATTCTTTTCCATCTTTAGTTTTTCTAATCTTTAAGCCTGTATAGCCTTCAATAGGGGAAGAAACAACCCCTAAAGTAGCATATGCAAAACCAATTCTTATTCCTGCATCAATAGCATCTAAGAGATTTGAAAAAGTACAAAATTTTTGCTTTGCAACTTCTTCTGCAATTTTAAAAATAACAGTAACATCTGATTTACCATATTCTTTTTCTAACTCTAAAATTCTATTTGCAATCCCAGAATCAATTAATTGAGGATAAACAGTTGCTATCAAGGTAACTACTTTTTCAGCCATATTCATTGCCAAAGGAATTTCAACTTTATCAACAGGATCTAGGCCTTTTGCTCTTGCTTCTTCTGCAACTTCATAAACTTCCCTAACTTGTTTTTCCAAATCTCTAAAATATGATTGTGTATTCATGCCAACAACCTCCCAATTGCTTGCCAATCTTTTACTCTTGTAACTCCTTTAATTTCCCCATTTTGATTCCAAGGCGAATCGTCTCCAAATAACAACACTTCTATTCCTTTCTTAACACATTGTTTAGCATATTCTAAAGAATCATCAATTAATAAAGAAGCATCTAAATCATAACAAATTTCTGCTTTTGTTCTTCCACTATTTTTTGCTTTAGTATAATGGTTTGATGAAAAAAACACCTCTGAAAAAATATTTGGAAGATGTTCTACCAGCCATTCTAAAGTGCCTCCTTGCATATGAATGGGTCTAGAAGTTACAATAAATAAATCATTATTTTTTTTTAGTTTTTGAATAACTTCTACAACCCCCTCAAAAGGTTGCATTTTTTTGAAAAAATCTGTCTTATAAAATTGATTTACTGTATTTATTTCTTGTTTTATTGTTCCTCCTCGTGCATGACTAAAAGAATATGTTTTAAAATCTTCTTTTTTCAAATTTGTTTTATAAATTTCATTATGGAAATTTATAAATGTTCCTACAAAATCTAATAAAGTGTCATCAATATCTATTCCAATTTTCATTCTTTTTCCTCCTCAAAATCAAGAATCTTTACTTCTCGTGTTTTTAAATTTAACATAGGAACCTTACAATGATCTGGATCATTTCCAAACTTTTCTTGATATGGAGTCATATCTTCCCAACAAGAAATTGAAATAACTAAAATATTATTGTGATATGATACAGCACTTTTATGAGTATGACCTGAAACAAAAATATCAGGAACATCCTTAATTATTAAATTGTCTTCCACACTTGGAAAAAATTGAACAGATGCATGAGCAGGAGCCAAATGCCTATTTCTTAAAAGATACTTCATAATTAAATCAGGAGAATTCATTGCTTTTTTCATCATTAATCTGGGAACATTATTAGCATAATATGGAAAACTAAAACCATGATAAGTTAAAACGTCAAAACCAACAAAACTATCCTTAGCCCCGATATTTACATATGAAGGATTTGTTGTTAAAATTACATTTTCTAAATCATATAATGGCCAAGCATATTTTTCATCCAAAAGAGGTTGAGGCTCCATTAATCTAACTCCATCATGATTTCCAGGAGAAATAATAATCTTAATGTCTTTTCTAATTTTATCTAATAATCTGGCAAGACTTATGAATTGTTCTTCTAAATCTTTTATTTTTAAATCTCTCTCTTGATTAGGATAATTACCCACCCCTGTTACTACATCTCCCAAAATAAATAAATATTTTATATTTTCAACTTCAGGAGTATTTGGAACTTTTCCATTTAAATAATCTATAAATTTCAAAAAACTTTCTTCCAAAAACAATTTACTTCCAAAATGCAAATCCCCTATAAATAAAGCATATTCCTCTACATTGGATTTTTTTCTCTCAGGAATTGCGGCATCTGGAAAAATAATATCATTCACAAAAATTATTTCTCTACTTCCAGAACCTTTAAATCCTACAACAGAATCCAATGCAATTTCTTCTGCTTTTTCATAAATTTCTTTTTTATTTTGATTAACAACTACCTTTATCTTTCCTGTTAAATCTTCAATTTCAAATAAAAGGTTTTTATTTTTAGTCACTCTTTTACTAACAATCATCCCAATCAAAGAAATTCCTTGTCTATTTCCATAAATTTTTCCTATTGAAACAAGATTATTTAATTGAGGGCTCTCTTGTAGAAAATTTCTCATTTCATTAAATCTACTTCTAAAATGACTTACAAAATCTTTTACTTCTAATTTTCTTCCGATAGAGGCAGGCATTGAAAGAACTCTAACACTCACCTCCTCTTTCAAAAATTGTTTGGGTTTTCCCTCTTGAATCTCTGAGATTACTTCTTTTGAAATTTCAATTTTTAATCCTAATTTTATTTTTAATTTCTCTAATTTCTTTTGATGCTGTTCAGGAAGAGCTGAAAAAACATTATTTGCTCTTTCCTTATCTTGAAATATCTCACGTGTAATAATTTTTTTCTGAGTGGTATTTTTAACACTCTCTAAAACTAACTTAGCTGATTCTAAATCTCCTGTTTCAGATAATAAATTCAAGACTTCTTCGTCTAATAAGAAACCTTTCTCTAAACAAAATGCTAAAATCTTCTTTGTATCTATCATTTAAATTTACCTCCTCACATATAATCTAAAGAATCTTCAACTATTTTCTTGGCTTTTGAAACAATATTCTTTGAAATTGCTAATTTTATTTCTCTCATTCTTCCACCTCTTCCTTTTGAAATAACTCTAACATTAATTATGCCCAACATATCAAATTCTTGAATGATATCACTAACTCTTCTTTGGGTTAAAACTTCTAATTTGTTTTTTATGCACAAATCTTGATATAAATTATAAATATCTCCTGTAAAAATAGGCCCTTCTTTTTGCTTTTCAGATAATTGAATAATAGCATACAATACTAATTGAAATTGCTTGGGTTCTGTGCTTATAACATCTAAAATCTTATCTCTTTCTATCTTTTCATTTGCTTCATCTAAATATTTTAATAAAACTTTATTTGAATTATCTCTTTCTGCTAATTCTCCTGCAATCCTCAGTAAATCAAGTGCTCTTCTTGCATCTCCATGCTCTCTAGCAGCAAAAGCAGCACATTTAGCGACAAGACCTTCTGTCATGACTTTTTCTTTAAAAGCCCCTTCACACCTTTTATTTAAAATATCTTGTAATTGTAATGCATTATAAGGAGGAAAAACAACGTCTTCTTCTGATAAAGAACTTCTAACTCTTGGGTCAAGCTCATCTAAAAAAGTCAAATTATTACTTATTCCTATTATGCAAATTTGTGCTTTTGAAAGTTCAGAATTAAGCCTTGTTAGATTATACAAAAAATCACTTGAAATTTTCTTTACTGTTTGGTCTATTTCATCTAAAATTAGTACAACTAATTGTTTTTTAGAATCAATAATTTCTATAAATTTAGAATAAACTGCTTGTGTAGGTAATCCAGTAGCAGGTATTTCTTCTCCAAATTGTTTAATAAGCTCAGCCAAAATCCTATATTCTGTATCAGATACTTTTTTTAGTTTGCAATTTAAATATTTCATTTGCACCTCAAAATCAACATCTTTCTTTAATCTCTTTAAAATTTCATCTCTAACATATTGCACAGAAAGAGTTTTTCCAGTTCCAGTCTTACCATACAAAAATAAATTACTTGCTCTTTCACCTCTTAAAACAGGTGCCAATATAGAAGCTATCTGTTTTATTTGCTCTCCTCTATGGAGTATCTCTTCAGGTTTATGATTAATTTGTAATAGAGATTTATCTTTGAAGATGTTATTCTTATCAAAGTTTTCAAAAATTTTATCTAATTCAGTACCCATTATACTCTCCCAGGTCTATTTCCTATGGAAAATCAAATAAACCTATATTTTGCTACGGTAAAAAATTAAATTATTATATAAATGATTATAACCACTGAAAAAGAAAAACACCTACATTTCTTGTGGAAAATGTGTTTTTCTTGACATTTTACTTAATCTGCTCTTTTTATTGATATCTTATTTTATTTTAGAATTGAAATATTTTACAATTTATAACCTATTTACTTTAATATATAGTTCACAATATATACTTTGTACAACATACTTTTACAATGTTTAAAATAATAGTTTTAAATTAATCTAATTAACTTGCCTTATTATTAGTTTGCCCTGATTGTCGCTACTACTACTACTACTACTACTACTACTACTACTACTACTACTATTACTATTACTACTACTACTACTACTACTACTACTTACTATATACTATACTATACAAATACATATAACGCCAACAAAAATTCCAAATTTTTTAAATTTCTTTTTAAATGTTTCCATATGAAATCAAAGGGTCAGTCTGTTAAGCCTCAAAGATCATTAAAAGAGCAAGATAACTATTAAGTATATACTCTCAAATCTATTTAGATTCACAGAAAAATTTATAAAGAATTTGCATCTAAGATTGGTATGCAAAGTAATAAGAATCCTTTTAATGCACTCGTCGGAAAAATGATTGTTACCAAAGAAGGTAAAAGACTTGGTTTTGTTAAAGATATAACCTTTGAAACAAGATCAGGAGAGTTAATCAATGTGG
>SDBS01003991.1_pt1 | contig 14473 bp, 8 predicted proteins | sample 2277091 | NCBI WGS metagenome assembly SDBS01 (sample SAMN10404972, study PRJNA504765) | marine sediment metagenome | isolation source: marine sediment core GS10_PC15, 163 cmbsf | place: Arctic Ocean: Southern Knipovich Ridge | collected 2010
GATGAAGGCCCAGATTCCATTGATCCACACTGGAGTGGCTCCAATCGGCTGGATGGAGGGTGAAGCCTGGCAGTCGATGTACTCATTCTTAATAGCCCATAAGAATCTTGCCGATGTGGTTGATGTGGAGGAAGCGTATACAATGTGGTTCCTGGAAGATTTGTTTGGGAGCGAATGATGAAGTTAGCCACCAAATTGGCGTTCTTCTTCATTCTACTTTCCATTATTCCCCTGACAGTCGTGGGCTATATAGCCTACTTGAATGGCCGGGAGACGATTGTACAGCAAACCTATGATAACGTGGTTTCAACCAGCGTCCTCAAAGAGAGTGAGTTTAATCGTTGGGTAAACGATAACAAACGCAGCTTGCGTGGTTTGGCTCAACGCCCATTGGTACGAGATTTCACTACCGTGTTAACTAAACCAGGTGCATCCCCTGCTGACCCACAATACCAGGAGGCTTATTTAAACATTATAGAGGATCACTTTTTCCCAGCCATTGAGGAGAAAGGGGGTTTCCTGAATCTGCTCCTTCTTCGAGCTGAAGACGGGTTTATTTTGGCGGCAACAGAAAAGAGCTATGAGGGAAAGTTCCGGGCTGGTCAGATATTCTTCGAAGAGGGCAAGAATCAAACCTATGTTGATGGCGTCGTCTTCCAATTCAGCGAAGGCGAGATCCACATGCACGTCAGCACGCCTATCCTGGATGAGGGTGGCAAGACAATTGCCGTCCTTGTGGGTCATGCGGATCTGAAAGAACTTTCAACCATCATAGGGCAGCGAGGTTCTTCGATCGCCAGTGAAGATAGTTACCTGGTAAACGCCTTCAACTTTTTTGTTACCGACCCCCTTTTTGGTGTGGAGTACGCTCTGCAGAAGGCTATTTACACTGATGGTGTGAAATCCTGCCTGGCGGGCAACGGGGGTACCGGTATCTATGAAGATTATCGGGGCATATCAGTTCTCGGTGCCTACCGCTGGATGCCGGATTATCAAATGTGTCTCTTGACCGAGGTGGATCAAATTGAGGCCTTCGCTCCTATCAAGAGCTTGCGTTTGTCAGTGGTCGGATTCGGCATCGCTACCGCCTTGTTCGTTGTCCTGCTGAGTTTGTTATTCGCCCACACTATCACCGATCCGCTGCGTCGACTGGTCGAGAGCGCGGAGGAAATCGGCCGCGGCAATCTAGATTTCCGCCTAAAGACTGAAGGCAAGGATGAAATTAGCACCCTTGCCCAAGCATTTAACCAAATGGCAGAAAACTTAAAATTTATCACTGCCTCCAGGGATGAGTTAGATAGCGAAATTATCGAGCGCAGGAAGGCGGAAGAGCAACTTCGTATCAAAGATTTTGCCTTTGAATCCTCATCGAGCGCTGATAGTATTAGCAGCAAAGAGGGAGTACTCACTCATGCAAATCCTGCATTTGCAAGCATGTGGAGATACGCGAATGTGGACGAGGTAATCGGGTTACCGATCCTTGATTTTCTTGCCGAAAAAGATGAAGCTCTTGAAATTATTGAATCCATAACTGCTACTGGAAAGTGGTCAGGAGAATACAAAGCTCTCAGGAAAGATGGCTCGACGTTTATTGCCCTGTCTTATGCCAACGCCGTTTACGATGCAGAAGGCAACCAGACCGCCCTGTATTCCAGCGTTATAGATATCACCGAGCGCAAGGATGCTGAGCAGGAGATCTTGAGGTTGAATGAAGAACTCGAGCAGCGAGTGGTTAAGCGAACAGCCCAGCTTAAAACTGCCAATGAAGAACTCGAGGCTTTTGCCTACTCCGTTTCCCACGACCTACGATCCCCCCTGCGCGCCATCGACGGGTTTTCACGCATAATCATGGACGAACACCTTTCCGATCTACCCAGCGAGGTTCAGCGTTACCTGGGTCTGGTACGGGATAATACCCTGGATATGGACAAACTGATCGACAGCTTGTTGGCGTTTTCCCGGCTGGGGCGTCAAGATCTGACCAAGCAGCGGGTATTCCCAAACGAAATCGTCAACCTTGCCCTGAAAGAATTGGAAATTGATCTGGCAGGACGTGCAGTTGAAAAGACGATTGCCGAACTTCCAGAATGCCAGGCTGATCCCTCGCTGCTAAAACTGGTCTATATCAACCTGCTGAGCAACGCCCTTAAATTCACCCGCGGTAGGGACCCGGCCATCATCGAAATCGGTTTTATCGATCGGGAGGGCGAGCTGATTTACTTCGTCAAAGACAACGGCGTCGGGTTCGACATGCAATACGCCGACAAGCTCTTTGGTGTCTTCCAGCGGCTCCATCGAGCCGACCAGTTTGAAGGCACGGGTGTAGGGTTGGCAAACGTACAGCGCATCATTCACCGCCATGGCGGCCGGATATGGGTTGAGGCCGAAGTGGATCAAGGCGCAACTTTTTACTTTACATGTGAAGGAGTAATCAAAGATGACTGAAAACGCGGTCGAGATTTTACTTGTTGAAGACAATCCAAACGACGTTGAATTGACCCTGCATGCATTCAAGAGCAATCACGTCAACAATCTCATCTATGTCGTGCGTGATGGAGCTGAAGCGCTGGAGTATATTTTTTGTAAGGGTCAATACGAAGATCGAAAAATCGAGAATTCTCCCAAATTGATCCTGCTCGATTTAAAATTACCCAAAGTCGATGGCATGGAGGTCCTCCGGAAGATCAGATCTGACGATCGCACAAAATCGATCCCGGTAGTCATACTCACATCCTCAGACGAAGAACGGGATGTTATTGAAAGCTACAAATTAGGGGTCAACAGCTATATCAGAAAGCCGGTGAATTTTGAGAAGTTTTCGGGGGTTGTCAAAGATCTCAAATATTATTGGCTCCTGCTCAACATTGGACCGCCAAAATAATCTGATCGGTGATTGAAGGGGAATGAAAAGGAATCCGCATGTCTAATCGAAAAGAGGACTCGAAGACCAAGGGAATACCGCTCAAGGTATTGATCCTTGAGGACCGTCCGGCTGATGCCGAGCTCATGCTCCACGAGCTGCGGGCAGCGGGTTATGACCCGACCTGGCAGCGAGTGGAGACTGAGGACGATTTCAGGCAGCACCTGGACCCTGCACTCGAGATCATCATCGCCGATTACAACCTTCCGGGATTCACCGGTCTGCAAGCGATTGAGATCCTCAATGATACTGATCTGGATATCCCACTAATTGTTGTTACGGGCGTAATCGAAGAAACCGCCCTGGAATGTTTAAAACGGGGAGCTGTTGATTATTTGCTTAAGGACCGAATGGGACGATTGGGTCCGGCAGTTCAGAAAGCGCTGGAAGACAGATTGATCCGCGAGAACAGTAAACTCGCCGCAGAAGCGCTGCGCGCCAGTGAGCAGCGTTATCGTGGAGTTGCAGAGACTGCCTTAACAGGCCTTTCGATCGCGAATGCTGATGAAATTATTACTTTTACAAACCCTGCCCTGGCAGAAATGCTCGGCTACACAGCTAAAGAACTGCTGGGGATGCCATTAACAAATCTTTTTGATCCTGAAGAGTACATTCAGGTCAAAGCTCGCTCAGAACAACGAAAACAAGGCTTGAGTTCCCAATATGAGACCAAAATGAAACGAAAAGACGGAGAAGTGCGTTCCGTCATCGTTTCTGCCAGTCCCCTTACCAATCAAGATGGCGATTATGAGGGTTCTCAGGCGGTGATCACGGATATCACCGAGCGTGTGCAGGCGGAGGAGAAATTTAAGATCATATTCGAGTCTGCTCCTGATCCATATTATCTTACTGACCTGAAGGGAAATTTCTTAGACGGAAACAAGGCGGCAGAAAAATTAACGGGTTACCTGAAAGAGGAACTAATAGGGAAAAGTTTCCTTGATCTTGACCTACTCTCCAAGAGCCAGCTCCTTAAGGCAGCTGGTCTCCTTGTAAAAAATGTACTGGGCCAATCCACTGGTCCTGATGAGTTCACGATAAACCCAAAAGACGGCGGGGAGGTTGAGGTAGAGATAACAACACATCCTGTCGACTTTGAAGGCAAGACCCTGGTGCTGGGAATAGCCAGGGACATCACCGAGCGGGTGCAGGCCGAAGAACAACTCAAATTGCAATCCCTGGCACTTGAGTCGGCCGCCAACGCCATCCTCATCACCAATGCTCTTGGCACCATCCAGTGGGCTAATCCGGCATTCAGTACCCTGACAGGATATACCCTCAAAGAAGCGATAGGAAATAACCCCCGGATTTTGAAATCCGATTATCACGATCAGAAATTTTATAAAAACCTGTGGGACACGATCAGCTCAGGTGAAGTCTGGCAGGGCGAAATTATCAATAAACGGGCTGATGGGGAACTGTATACCGAGGAGATGACCATTGCCCCTCTCTTATCTGATCAGAATGAAATTACTAACTATATCGCCATCAAACATGACATAACCGATCGGGTGCAAGCGCAGGCAGAAATACAGCAGCGCACCCAGGACCTGACGCTGATCAATATAATTAACGATGCTGTCAATAGCGGTGAGAACCTGACAGAAATATTAAGATTACTCACCAAAGAAGCCAAGCGTGTTTTTGACAGTCAAAACACAACTGTTTATCTGTACAGCGAGGATCAAAAGTATTTGGAGATGCAAAATCTCGCACTTCCACGTGCACTGGTGAAACGGATTGAAAAACTTATCGGCATCAATCTGCCGGATATTCGCATCCCTGTCGAGGAAGGGAGCATAACCCACGATTTGTTATTTGCCGATGGTCCACGCCTTATTAACGATCCTGAGACTATCCAACAATGGATGATGGAGTTCACTCATACCATTGACTTATCTGAAAAATCAAGGCTTGGGATTCAGAAATTAATTTCGAAGGTTTACAAACTTATGGATATTCAATCCGTTATAACAGTCCCCATGAGATCGGCTGGTGAGCTGATCGGATTGATGGATTTCTCCCGCCGCGAGCCTTTTTCCGAGGAGGACACAAAACGAGTTGCCGGTGTTGTCGGTCAAGTGACGACAGCTATTACCAGCTTACGGGCTGAGAAGGAAAAAGCCCGCAGCCAACGCCTGCTGTTAACTCTCAGCCAGGCCGCTCCGGCAGTGCAGCGCGCTGGTAACGCCGAGGAAATCTACAACGCTATCGGAGCGCAAGCGGCCAAAGTGGGTTTTGATGTCTCGGTCTTTACCCTGAGTGACGACAGGAAACAGCTGGTTGTCTCCTATTACGGTATAAAATCAGATCTGGTACGGACTGTCGAAAAACTGACTAACCTGTCAGCGGAGGGATACAGTTTCCCACTGAAGAAGGGAGGGTATTTCCATAAAATCATCACCAATGGAGAGGCGGTATATAATCAGCTTGATATCAAACCTATTGAAGAGATCTTGCCCCGGCCCTTGCTCCTCCTGGCAAACAAAGTGCTGGATTTATTTAAAAATCAGCAGTCTATATTTGCCCCGTTGACCGATCATGGAGTGGTATATGGCTTGCTGTCCTTTTCCGGACCCGACCTTCACGAGTCCGATGTGCCCGCCATAAAGACCTTTGCAAACCAGGCAGCTATTGCTCTCGAGAAGACCCGACTTTTCCAAGAAACTGAAGATTTGGCAACCTTCAATGAGAGCATAGTCCAGAACATGGCAGAAGGCATCGTCGTTGAGGACGTTGACGGGATCTTTACCTTCGTCAATCCTGCGGCGGCGAGCGTATTAGGCTACACAACTGAAGAATTGGTGGGAATGCACAGGATGGAGATTATTCCTCTTGATCAACAACCCCTAGTCATGGAAGTCGAGGGTCGACGGAAACGCGGTCAGGCCGACCAATACGAATTGGATTTGGTATGTAAGGATGGCAGGCGGGTTTCCGCCCTGGTGAGCGGCTCTCCCCGCTTCGATGAGAAGGGTAATTTCGCTGGAACGATGGCGGTATTTACCGATATCACCGAGCGCAAACGCACAGAGGAAAAAATTTCCCGTTTTAGCCGAATCTTCGAAGACTCAATTAATGAAATCTTTTTATTCGAACCCGATACGCTGAAATTTACCCAGGTGAACTCCGCCGGCCAAAATAATTTGGGTTATACGCTGGAAGAACTCTCTCAACTAACACCACTTGATATAAAACCTGAAATTACAGCTCAATCGTTCGAATATTTGATAGCTCCCTTGCGAAAAAAAGAAACAGATGGGATAGTTTTTGAGACAGTTCACCAGCGTAAAGATGGATCACTATATCATGTTGAAGTACATTTGCAATTACTTCGTTATGAAGATAAAGCCTTGTTTGCTGCAATTGTTTTGGATATCACCGACCGTTATAATGCAGAAATAGAAAGCAAGCGCTATATCAGGCGCCTGGATGCCTTGCTTAATATCGACCAGGCCATCATGGGTAGTTTTGATTTACAAGTTACCTTGAATGTCATCCTGGAGCACATATTGACACAGTTGGCAATTGATGCAGTAGCGGTGTTGAGCTACCATTCAGACCTCCAGACATTAAACTTTACCCAGGGCCGCGGTTTCCAAACTCCTGCCCTCCAGTACACAGACCTGCGATTAGGGGAAGGGTATGCCGGGGAGGTTGGTTTGCGGAGAGACCATGTCTTCATTCCCGACCTGAACCAGGCTGAAAGTAAATTCCAAGAATCTCCCCTGTTCAGCCAAGAAGAGTTTGTCTCTTATTATGGCATCCCGCTCCTCGTAAAGGGGAAACTGGTCGGTGTGTTGGAGATTTTTAATCGATCTACCCTCGATCCGGAAGATGAATGGGTGAATTATCTTCGGCTCCTGGCCGGTCAGGTAGCTATCGCCATCGATAATATCTCCTTGTTCAATGGCTTACAGCGCTCTAACATAGATTTGACTCTGTCCTATGATGCCACTATTGAAGGTTGGGCCCATGCCCTGGAATTGAAGGATATGGAAACCGAGGGGCACAGCCGCAGAGTGGTTGAAATGACCCTGGCTATGGCCAGGAGATTAAAGATCAGCGGTGAAAAGCTGGGACATATTCGCCGGGGAGCTCTGCTCCATGATATCGGCAAGATGGGTATCCCTGACAGCATTTTACAAAAACCCGGGAAGCTTACAGACGATGAGTGGCAGATCATGCGCCAACATCCAGTTTACGCCTATGAATGGTTATCTCGCATTCAATACCTGCAGCCTGCCATGGAAATTCCCTATTCCCACCATGAGAGATGGGATGGTACGGGTTACCCGCGTGGTTTGTCAGGAGAACAAATCCCCCTGGCTGCGCGTATTTTTGCCCTTGTGGATGTCTGGGACGCGCTGAGATCGGATCGGCCCTATCGGAAAGCATGGTCCAAAGGTAAGACTTTAGCCCATATCAAAGAGGGTTCAGGAAAACACTTTGACCCCCAGGTGGTGGACGCTTTTGTGGAGATGATCAGCTCGCAGTGAACAAGAATGGGACCCACATTCCACCCCATTCTTTTTCCCGGATCATTCCTCTGTACTCGCAAAAAATATCAAAGGGGGAGTTTTCAAGTGAAATTGTTGAAAGGACCACAAAAACATTTAGCCTGGGAGTATAATCTAAGTTAATGAGTTTAGCCTGGATAAATTCGGGGTGATTATTGCTTGAAAGGGGAAAACCAGGGGTCCGTCCAGCCTTCGAGAGCCTACTATATAAAGTGTTGGTAAAATTCTTTAACCCGCTTGACATAATGTTCAACATGGAACAGTTGAACAGTTGGAGACGATGCTTTATCCGGCTAACTTAAGATATTTATCAAATTAGCTCCGGCCTTTCATTTGCGCTCCTAGTCGGGAGGTCATTTTGAGAAAAAACCCAACGACCTTATTGACCCGCATCATACTCTTAGGGCTTGCCGCTGTCTTGTTCAGCGGCGCTTGCTCGTCCAAAACTGGAAGTAGTGCCAATCTGCCCGCGCCTGACCTGTCAAACCATCCTATCTACAGCAGTTACAATTTTGGGCAGGACGAAAGCGTGATCGATATCGGAATCCAGCCGCTCTGGGCTCCTGTAAGCGCCATCAGTGAGGTCATGGGTCATGATAAAATCCTGCAAGACGCGCTTGAGCGGGAGGGATTCGGGGTTCAATTCCACCCCTTCAAGAAAGGTATTGACCTGAATTACTTCATAGAACAGGGAGACCTGGAAGCCGGGATCGGGGGAGACATGCCCACATTGATTGCTGTGTCTGAGTTAAATGTGGAAGTCGTTGCTGTCGTACAAGAAGGGTTCACTTCGATCGTGGCTAACAAACCAATAATGGTATCCGATCTTCGCGGAAAACGGATCGGGTTTCCACAGGGATCACTGTCCCATTATGCCCTACTAAAGGCTCTTTCGACCTCCGGGATCCCTACTTCCGCGGTCACATTAGTGCTGATGGATATCGACGAAATGCCTGCCGCACTTGAGTCGGGGACGATCGATGCCTTTTCCGGCTGGGAACCAGCACCGACGATTAGCATTTCAAAGTCAATGCAAAACCATATCGTCCAACGCACAATGGGCTGGGGCTTTCTTTATTTCTCACCCACCTTCAGCGAAGATCACCCCGAGATAGTTCGTTTGATTACAGCGTCATCCTTGAGGGCTTTGAATTGGATGCAGCAGGATGACGCCAACCTGCTTCAGGCGTCGCAATGGGCATTAGAGGCTGAGAGAGAGTTTGGGGGAGACGAATCCAAACTGAGCGCTAAAGAATATTCGGAGCTTATCCGTGAGGATATCTTAGCAGCCGCACTCTACCCACACCTCCCCGAGAGGGATTTGGCGCCGGGAGGACGCATCTGGGAGGAGTTTCAGTTCCTGAAAGATGAGGGTCTCATCCTGGAGAATGTGTCATGGGCTACGATACTCTCGCACTTCTCACTCTCTATAATTCCCGAGATTCTCGCGAAAGCGCAGGTCTATGAGCTGGATTTCTTCCAATATTCGCTTCCCGGAGAGGATCGGCCGTGAAAAACACAAACCGTATCAACAAGCCCACCCAGAGCCGTTGGTGGAGACCTCATAGCATCCGCGGGCGGATGATCCTATACTTCAGTGTGCTCTACATCACCATTATTGGTCTCTCTATATCTATATCCTTTTATGGTGTCCCATTCACATCTATAACTGGAAAGATCGAAGGACAGCGCCAGAAGAACATACTCAACTTGGGTTTGCTCGCGGATTCGAAGAAGGAGATCCTAACACGCTGGCTGGACGAGAAGCGTTCCGATACTCGATTGATAGCGAATACTATTCCGGATGTACCATCGATTATTAATTTGCAGGAGGTATGGAGATCGTCCTCTGGCCGCGGGGTGACCGAGACCGAATTTCTTGACAAGCTTCGCCAGAACCCTGACTTTCTTCTCCTCTCAGAAACATTGAATAAAATTATTCTGGCGCATCTGGATTTCGGTAAAATTGAGATCGCTGACGTCGAGACTGGTATCGTTGTCTATTCCGAAGAAGAGGGGATGCTAGGTTCTGATCTTTCTTTATTCAACAGCTTCCAACAGGCTAGAATGGCTTATGATGTTGTAATAAGCGAAGTGCACTTCGATCCGATCGACCACATTTATACCCTCAGTTTCATGCACCCGATCTTCGACGAGGGTGGCAAAAGAGTTGCGATCTTGATTCTCAGTACGAATATTGAGAATGTACTTCTTCCTCTTCTGCATACTGGGGGAGGCCTCGGGCTCAATGGCGAGGTGGTGCTTGTAAACAATAATCAGGTTATCATCGCAAATCTCAAACACTCGCTCCCGGATGGGACCGTTGCACAGCCTCTCGAATATCGCATCACGGCGAAACCCGCAATGCTCGCCGCAACCGGCAACGAAGGTGTCATCGAAAGCAAGGATTACCGCAACCAGCCAGTGCTTGCCGCATATCGTTACATCCCGGTAACCCACGATGAGGGATGGGGCATGGTCGTTAAATTGGATGTGCAGGATTTAAACGCCCCGCTCCAGGAAGATGCAATGCTCAATCTTCTCGTCACGAGCATCGGTGGTCTTCTTATCATCCCATTGACGATTGCCATCGCAAGCGGAATCACCCGTCCACTACAGCTGTTGAGCGAGACAGTAGATAAGATTAGCAACGGCAATTTTGAGGTTCGAACCCGGGTGGTCTCCGAAGACGAAGTGGGGCAGCTAACGAGTGTCTTCAACATCATGTTGGACCGGATACGCGATATAACCGCAGACCTGGTGGCTGCGAACGAAGAAATGGAAGCTTTCGCGTACTCCGTCTCTCACGATCTTCGGGCTCCCCTGAGAGCGATATCGGGCTTTACCCAGGTGCTGATGGAGGATTATGCAAACGAATTGGATGATGCCGGGAAGGGATACCTGGGTCGTGTGACGGCGGCCAGTCAGCGGATGGCTTCGCTTATCGACGATCTGCTGCGGCTTTCACGAATCGGGCGTAAAGAATTACAATATTCGGATGTGAACTTGAGTGAAATCGGACGTTCAATTGCCCGCGAACTTTCTGCCTCCGAACCGAATCGACAGGTGACGTTTGTCATTGCAGATGACCTGAAGACGAAGGGGGACAAACCGCTCTTGAAGCTGGCTTTGGAGAATTTGATCGGAAACGCCTGGAAATTCACCCAAAAAAACGCTCAGGCTCGGATCGAATTTGGATGTGACGATCAGCTGCCCACTCGTGTATATTACATACGTGATAACGGAGCCGGTTTCGATATGGCTTACGAAGACAAGCTTTTCTCCCCTTTCCAGCGCTTGCACCCGACTGATGAGTTCAAGGGCACCGGCATCGGGCTGGCGTTCATCCAGCGGATTATTCTCCGCCATGGAGGCAAAATCTGGGCAGAGGCAGAAGTGGATAAGGGAGCAACGTTCTTTTTTACATTAGGCTTATAAGGAGGTAATCATGGATGAGAGGAACATCCTTCTCGTGGAAGATAGCTCGGATGATGAAGCACTATTACTGCGTGCCTTTCGCAAGAATAATATTATAAATGAGGTTATCGTTACCCGAGACGGCGCTGAAGCGTTGGATTACCTCTTCGCCAGGGGAAAATTCGATAAACGGGATCCCAAGGATCTGCCGGTTGTCATCCTGCTGGATCTAAGACTTCCGAAACTCAGCGGGCTGGAGGTGCTGAGCGCGATTCGGGAGGATGAGTGTACTCGGCTTACCCCGGTTGTCATCCTCACCTCTTCCGATGAGGAAGAGGACATGATCCAATCCTACAAACGCGGCGCAAATAGCTACGTCCGCAAGCCTGTGGATTTCAGTGATTTTTCGGAAGTGGTAAATCAACTTGGAATCTACTGGGTGATGACAAATTCACCTCCGCCACGAGTTTAGCAGAGACGCCAGATGAAAGAACATCTACGTGTCCTCCTCATCGAAGATGTAGAGGATGATGCCCTGCTCATAGTAGATTCCCTCCGCCGCGCAGATTATGAGATCTCTTTCACGCGCGTGGAAACGGAAAAATCATTCCTGCATGAACTCCATAACGAGTACTGGGATCTCATCCTGTGTGATTACAATCTCCCGGGTTACTCAGCAATCGAGGCTTTACAGGCGATGAAGGAGAGCGGGCTTGACCTGCCCTTCCTGGTCGTCTCGGGCACGATCGGTGAGGAAAAAGCAGTTGAGTTGTTGCGGGCTGGGGCCCATGATTATGTCATCAAGGACCATTTGTTTCGTCTCGCTCCAGCCGTTAAACGGGAGCTGCGGGATGCAGATATACGGAAACAGAATCGCATATCGCAGGCAGCCATCCAGGAGAGCGAAGAGCGCTTCCGCTCCATGTCTGAAAATAGTCCCGATGCCATAATCATTATCAACGCTTATGGGGTTATCGAGTATTGGAACCCTAAGGCGGGAGAGATTTTCGGCTACACAGACGACGAAGCCGTCGGAGAAAAAGTTGAGATCATCTTACCTGAGAATTTCATTGAGAAGCATCGAAAAGGGATTGAGCCCGTAATAACAACCGGCGCAACCAAGATCGTTGGAAGGACGATTCGGGTTGAGGGGCAGCGAAAAGATGGTACTCTCATTCCGCTTGAACTGTCGCTCGCGATGTGGAGACAAGGAGACCAACCCTACTTCAGTGCCGTCCTGCGCGATATCACGGAGCGCAAGCAGGCGGAAGAGAAGATATTGCGTATGCTCGAACAGCAAACCGCCATTAATGAACTGGCGATTGAGTTGGGGGTGACTAGCGATCTAAACCAGATTTATGACAACATCTACAGGCATATCAATAATCTAACAGATGCCTGGGGATTTGCCGTCTCCTCTTTTAATCATAAGACCCAGCTCATCCAGGCGGAGTATGTATTGCACGATGGTGTGTCCCTCGATGTGGCAGGTTTTCCCTTGATTCCTTTAGGTGAACCAGGTCGCGGCACACAGAGTCGTGTGATCCATACCGGAGAACCGTTTTATTCGCCTGATTATAAAAAAACCGTTAAAACCAGCCGGAAAGAATATAGAGTTGAGAAAAACGGGACACTCACTGAAGATCCTCAACCAAGAGAGGATCAGGAAGATACAGCCAGATCGGCGCTCTTTGTACCCATGAAGGTTGCCGGGGAAACCGTGGGCGTGATGCAGCTCCAGAGTCCCCGGTTGGACGCATATCCACCTGAGGACATTATTCTATTAACCACGTTAGCCAATGTGGCAGCCGGGACCATCCATCGAGTGCAGGCAGAGGGAGAAATCCAGCAATACATCAGGCGTCTGGACGCTCTGCACAATATTGATCAAGCTATCATCGGCAGCCTTGATTTGGATATTACCCTGAATATATTATTGGATAATTTACTAGCACAATTGGAAGTAGATGCTGCGGCAGTGCTGAGCTACCAGGAAGATCTCCAGACATTACAGTTTACTCACAGTCGCGGTTTCCACACCACCGCTCTCCAGTATACAGACCTGCGATTGGGGCATGGGTACGCCGGGGAGGTTGGTCTGCAAAGAGAGCACCTCTTCATCCCCGATTTGAGCAAGGATGAAGGCAAATTCCAGGAATCTACCCAGTTCGGCGAAGAGGGGTTCGCGGCCTATTACGGCGTCCCCCTCATCGCAAAGGGAAAGCTGGTCGGCGTGCTGGAAATCTTCCATCGTTCTCCCCTCGAACCGGATGATGAATGGGTGAATTATCTGCAAATGATGACCGGTCAGGCAGCCATTGCCATCGATAACATCACCTTGTTCAACGATCTGCAGCGCTCTAATGTGGATTTGACCCTGGCCTATGACGCTACCATTGAAGGATGGGCCCATGCCCTCGAGTTGAAGGATATGGAAACCGAAGGCCACAGCCGGCGGGTGGTTGAAATGACGATGGATATGGCGAACAGAATGGGGATCAGTGGGGAGAAGCTTGCTCACATCCGCCGGGGTGCGCTGCTGCACGATATTGGCAAGATGGGCGTCCCCGACTCCATTTTACAGAAACCAGGCAAGCTCACTGACGAAGAATGGCAAATCATGAAGCAGCACCCGGTCTATGCCTATAAGTGGCTTTTTCGGATTGAATACTTGCGGCCCGCATTAGAAATACCCTATGCTCACCACGAGAAATGGGACGGATCCGGCTACCCACGCGGTTTAGAAGGAGAGCAAATCCCGCTGGAAGCGCGTATCTTTGCCATTGTTGATGTCTGGGACGCGCTGAGATCGGATCGGCCTTACCGAAAAGCCTGGTCCAAAGATAAGACCTTGGCCCATATTCAGGAACAATCAGGTAAACATTTTGATCCCCGGGTAGTAAAAGAGTTTCTTTTAATGATTGACTCAGCTTGATATGATTTAGCTGGAAACCAATCAACATGAACCCGATTAAGTAATGATCAAATTCCAGCATATCTGAAAATATATTTAAATAGGATGCGGTATCCCTGGACCGGCCCGAATTTTCGGATCTGATCAACGATAGTATTTTTAGTCTTGAGTATACAAGGGGGAATTAATCTCAAGTTGTGTAATTGAGATCTAACTGTTCAGATGATCCCCAGCAAGTTTTAGAATCCTATAACATTTTATAAAAAGATAAAAATCTTCTACCTCTGAGATGAGAGCATATTCGCACTCCGGGTATGGCCAGGATATTCGTGGATGGGTATAACCGCCGACTGAATCAACCAACCTTTTTGTATGGGCAGGATACCAGCGGCCAGCCAAAGGAGAGGGACGGATATCGATAGTTACCTCACGGTTTCATTTCGGCAGCATCATATCCGAGAATATTGTCAACTGGCAGCAGGGCACTGCAGGGTAGAGGATTATTTTATAAAAGAAAGGTTAATGACAATCCCGGGAAAGTATATCCCCTGGCGGCTATTCCTTGGTGTGGAACCTTTTCCTGAAATTGTCCGTTAAGTACATTTTGGAAGGATTTGTAATGTCCATAAGCGACCAAAGAGCTGTTTCTTACATATTTGTAATTAGATTTGACTGTAATTGGGAGTACCTTTTGTATACTAC
>SDBS01003992.1_pt1 | contig 14473 bp, 13 predicted proteins | sample 2277091 | NCBI WGS metagenome assembly SDBS01 (sample SAMN10404972, study PRJNA504765) | marine sediment metagenome | isolation source: marine sediment core GS10_PC15, 163 cmbsf | place: Arctic Ocean: Southern Knipovich Ridge | collected 2010
GATCAATAATGTACATTATATTAGCTCTCTCTTCAAAATTGTTTTAAATCACAAACTAAATTAATATCTTTCCGCAACCTTAAAAAATACAAAAATCTACAAATAGCATACTCCTGTATAATTGCATGATATCCTTTTTTTAATTCTACAAGCAAAATACATTATGTCAAGAAATCTGATGGACTGGTCCCATAGACGTTTCCCATCATATATACAAAGAATATGATTGAAAAAGCATTCGTAAGTATTTTATAGGTGAATCGGGGGCCTTTCGAAGCCTATTTTTGCGTATTTTGGCGAATCGCAAATTATAAAAACTCCTATCAATAATCTTTTGCGGGTTCAACCTACGACAGAATAGTTAATTTCGTGCTGAAACCTGTATAATGTATTGGCTTTCAGCATATTGAGATCATTACAACCCGCAAGAGATTTTTAAAAAATGGGTATTTTTAATTCATTAAAAATAAAGAATTACATGTAAGCCATTTTTAGCTGGCTATTTGCTAAGACCTCTGGTGATCCAAGTATGCCTGTACTGCGCCTTTTCCAATTTCCGATGGAAATTGCGCCGCCGTAGCACATTTTGGAGCCAGACCTCTCGCGAGTAAATCAACAACATCCGGAATTGCATCGACTGCGCCTATCGCCACCTCGCCAACCATGTCGGCATTTTGAAGCGCGGTATATGCCCCCAGGAAGGCAGCATCGTTCATACACAGAAAAGCGTCTAAATCAGGATTGGCCTGCAGGATGTTCTCTGCTACATTTACCCCTTCTGCGATGGTATTTCCCATCAACTGGAACGATACTATATCAACATCCGGATTCGCAAATACCAGGTCTTTATACGCCTGAATCCTATCGATAACTGCTGGTACGGGGGGACCGTCCATGATTGCCACATTGCCTTTGTGGTTTATCTGCTCCATAACAAATTCACCGGCCAATTTTCCGGCTTTATAGTTATCTGAAGCCACAACGGTGACAAATTTTCCACTCGCCGTCGCATTATTCAAACCGATTACCGGAACTCCGGCCTTGTTTGCCGCTTCTACAGCCGGTGAGCTAGCCACCTTGTCAGAAGCATCAATAATCAAGACATCTATATTCTGCTGAAGAAGATCTTCAACATTTGCAAGCTCCTTGGCGACCTTGTATTGCTCGGCGTCCGTGACAATCGCTGTTCCTCCAGCTGCTTCTACAGCTGCAACAACTGCATCGGTAAGTGGAACATAAAAAATGTTCATCGTTGGAACAACTATTCCGGCCTTAAAGCTGCTTGTGGATTTTTTCGCATCTCCTCCCGGTTTTGCCCCTGTAAATAAAACCGATGTACCAATTACTATCAGTGCAATAATCAACAATGTTCGTATCACTTTGTTAGTAGCATTCAACCTTTTCATCTTACAGCACCTCCATTTGAAAAATTTGCAGGATAAAATTGACAGTCAAGTTCCATGGTTTCTTCACTATCAACCAACTATGTTTTTCCAGGATAATTACGAACTGCCAGGCAGTCTGATACAATTCGTTCTTTCCTGACACCAATGGCAGTATCTTTCTCGTTTGTACATCGATCAATACTGACCGTTGATAGGCGAGTGTAGCTTTATTTTTGCACGCTGTTAAGAGATATTGCTTTTTTATTAATACTCACTGCAAATATGAGTGGATCCGTTTTTGGGGCAGGTCAATCAAATTTCTTGACATAATGTATTTTTCGTGTAGAATTAAAAAAAGGATATGATGCATCTATACAGGAGCATGCTCTTTGTAGATTTTTGTATTTTATAAGGTTGCGGAAAGATATTTTTTTGGTTTGTGATTTAAAACAATTTTGAAGAGAGGGCTGATATAATGTACATTATTGATCTGTCACACTCATTGGTATCCGGTAAACAGCGTTTTAGACTGGATGTTAAATCATTTCCCGTAGATGAGTATATACCTGGGTATAAGGTCGCAAAAGGGGAATGGTACATAATGCAGGAACTCAATTTATGTACTCATGTTGGGACCCATGTCGAGGCACCATTCCACGCGATTAAAGACGGGAAAAAGGCAGCAAACCTGGATTTTCGACGCATGATAGGCCCCGCCAGTATCGTTAATTTTACTGATATGAAATATAACGATCCTATAACCAGGGATGAACTAAAAACGCGGGGGGCCGGCATCCGGTCGGGGGATATTGTCTTGATTAAAACCGGGATGAGTAAATATTACGGCACACCGGAATATAAAAGACCTTACATTGAAACAGCAGCTATAGACTGGCTTATAGAACAAGATATAAAATGCCTGGGGATTGATTGTTCAGGAATTGAAAATAAACAGATTAACAGTAAACAGATAAATCATAGAAAATTATTCATGAAAAATATTCCACTAATTGAGGACATGAACAACCTTGACAAACTGAGGAGTAAGCGGGTTTTTTTTATTGCTTCAACTCTACCGATAGAAGGCCTGGATGCTTCACCAATAAGGCCGCTTGCATTTGAACCGCTGGAAGAATGCGAGATTTTAATTGATATATTCTTAGGTCCTGATACCGTTTATATAAAATAACTTTTTAAAATGACAGCGGTAATTGTGGATAATCATTTCAATTAATGAAACGAACAGATCTGAATACTTGGGGAATGAGGGTAATAGCTGATGATTGATAAGGTGCCGGTGAGTTTATCTTTTCTGCAGCAGATGTACAGAACAATGGTGAGAATTAGGCTTTTTGAAAAAAAGGTCAATGAGTTGTTTTTAAAAGGTCTTGTCCCCGGAACAATCCACCTATATGCCGGAGAAGAAGCAGTGGCTGTAGGGGTCTGCAGCGCTCTTGACAGTACAGATATCATTGTAGGGACACACCGCCCCCACGGACATGCCCTGGCAAAGGGCGTAGATCCAAATATAATCATGGCAGAGATACTTGGAAAAATCGGGGGGTGCTGTAAGGGCAGGGGTGGTTCGATGCATATAGGTGATATATCAAAGGGAATGCTGCCCGCGCTTGCTATTGTGGGTTCCGGAATTCCTATAGCGGCGGGAGTTGCTTTATCATTCAAATTAAAAAAAATTCAAGGAGTATCGGTCTCTTTTTTTGGCGATGGAGCGACAAATGAGGGCGCATTTCATGAAGGATTGAACCTTGCGGCTGTATGGAAACTGCCTGCAGTATTTATATGTGAAAATAATCTATTCGGCGTAAGTACGAGGATTAGTGATACCGCACTGCTGGAGAATTTAAGTGACAGGTCTTCATGCTACGGAATACCCGGTGTTTCAGTGGATGGGAATAATGTGGAAGAGGTCTTCTATGCTGCGCGTGAAGCGGTCGGCAGAGCAAAAAAGGGGAATGGTCCAACGCTTATTGAATGCAAGACCTATCGGCACTGGGGACATTCGCGAACAGACCCCGCGAAATACCGCCGAAAGGAAGAGGTAGAGGCATGGTTGGGCCGGGATCCCTTAATCATAACCAGAAACCGCTTAACAGAAATGGGTCTCTCAGATGGTGATTTTGAGTGCGTCGAACAGGACCAAAAAAGTGTTATAGAATCAGCCGCGGAATTTGCTGTCAATAGTGAGCTGCCATCGCCTGAGGAAGCTTTGACAATGGTATGGGAAGATTAAGGAGTTTCAAGTTGTCAGAGAGAAATCCACAAAAGCAGAATATGAAAGGATGTATATAGATGAGAAGTTTGACATTGATGCAGGCAATGCGTGAGGCGTTAATACAGGAAATGGATATAGATAGTAACGTATTTCTGATTGGTGAAGATATTCGGATAGGGGGAGGATTTAGCGTTACAAAAGGGCTCCTGGAACGCTATGGAGAGGATCGTGTATTAGATACTCCCATATCTGAGACTGGTTTTACCGGAGCTTCCATTGGCGCTGCTGTTATGGGCATGCGGCCGGTAGTTGAGTACCAGTTTGGTGATTTTGTATTTTGCGCTATGGATCAAATTATTAATGAAGCTGCCAAGCTGCATTACATGTCGGGCGGCCAGGTGTCTGTTCCTGTTGTGTTTAGGCTGCCTGTTGGTGCCAATAGGAGGGCAGCACAGCACAGCCAGTGTTCGGAAAGTATTTTCATGGGTGTACCAGGGATTAAGCTGGTAGTCCCGTCGAGCCCCTTTGATGCAAAGGGGCTGTTGATCTCGGCAATTCGTGATAATAACCCGGTTCTATTTTTCGAACACAAACTGCTGTATAATGTCAATAAATTTAGAGGTAAAGTTGAAGATTACGTTCATCAGGATGTTCCGGAAGAGGGTTATGAAATTCCCTTTGGTAAAGCGGAAGTTAAACGAAAGGGAAAGGATGTCACTGTTGTCGCTACTCATCTAATGCTTCACAGGAGCCTCGAGGCTGCTGATGAGCTCTATAAAGAAGGAATTAAGGTAGAAGTAATAGATCCAAGAACGCTTGTTCCTCTGGATATCAATACAGTAGCCGAATCGGTTCGGAAAACAGGGAAATTGGTTGTTGCGCATGAATCTCCTAAAACCGGGGGCTGGGCCGGCGAGATTATTTCTTCCGTATGCGAGATCACCGGTGGTAATTGTAAAGTCAGAAGAGTTACAACACACGATGTACCGATACCTTATGCTCCTGCTCTTGAAGATTACGCAGTTCCCGGGAAGGAACGTATCAAAACGGAAATTACAAATATCCTTAAATGAATAATCGTGTAGTATTCACACCTTAAACATGCTTGTCACAATTTTAAATATTCAGTTTTAACGTCGTTCCTGTAATTTATGTTATATAAGATTAGAGGTATTTTAGAATGGTAGAGGACATAATGATTCCGCAGGTAGGCGAGACTGCAGATGAAGAGGTTATAATTATAAAATGGAAAAAAAAAGTTGGAGATCATGTTGAGAAAGGTGAACTGCTCCTCGATATTGAAACGGGAAAAGGAGCAATGGAATTAGAATCGGTTTATGAAGGTATTCTTATTGAAATAATTGCCGGTGAGGGAGAGACTGTACACCCTTTGGCAAAAGTGGGGAGAATTAAGATTACTCAGGAACATTGACAGGAATAATAATGCAGCTCTTCCGCTTAATTCTTGCAAAATATAAAAATAATATCTCATATGAAAATGAAGAGGTTTTGTTGTGCCAATGGAGTTTATCGCTGAGCAAATAATTTAAAGAAGGAGAATTCGGAACTTATGGTTCCAAAAGAATTATTGTCAATTGTTGTTGTGGGAAGCGTAAATCTGGATATGTTTTTCAGAACAGACAAGCTGCCGGTTCCCGGTGAGACGGTTGTGGCGTCAAGCGTTCAAAAGAGTTACGGTGGTAAAGGGGCAAACCAGGCTGTATCTGTCGCAAGGCTTGGTGGAAAAGCTGTGATGGTGTGTAGAGTTGGTCAGGATTCGGCGGGTAGAGAACTCTTTGATAACTTTAAAAGGTCCGGAGTTTCTACTGAATATGTGATACATGACCCGGATGCCTCTTCAGGCACGGCTTTTGTAATAGTTGACAGTCAGGGTGAGAACAGCATTGTTATTCATCCAGGAGCGAACATGAAACTGAGTGTGACAGACCTGGATATGGCTATTGACGAAATCAGGAATGCAGGCCTTGTTGTGGCACAGCTCGAAATACCTGTCGCGACTGTTGAAAGGGCGGCGGAAATTTCAAAAGAAAATAAAGTACCTTTTATCCTGAATCCTGCACCCGCCCCATCTGAGGATATTTCTTCTATCCTCATGAATGTTGACTTCATCTGCCCGAATAAAACAGAGGCAGAAGCTCTAACAGGTCAAAAAATACTTAATGTTGAAGATGCGAAAAAAGCAGGTGTTAAATTAATAAAAGCTGGTGTGAAGAACGTCGTTTTAACTCTCGGCTCATCGGGGGCACTGTATGTTTCAAAAGATACTGAACAGCTTTTTCCAAGCCCTCCCGTAACAGTGCGCGACACTACAGGTGCCGGCGATGCATTTGTAGGGTCGTTCGCTTTTTCTCTTTGTTCCGGGAGCACGATCCCCGAAGCTGTAAAATTTGCCAATGTATCAGCCGCAATTTCAATAACAAAGGATGGGACGCAAGCAGGGCTCCCAACATATGACGAAGTGAGAGAATTCTGTAAAAGCAATTACAGCAGATGACGAGTTGACTTACAGGGTTTAACATAATAAGAGGAGGAGTTAGACATGGCAAGACCATTTAATGAAAATATTGTCAGGCAGAGGGACAGGATGAAGTTGTCCGCATGGGAAGTAGAACAAAGAATAAAAAAGTCTCCTTTTGGAGAAAAAACAAAAGAATGGGCTGTAAGGTGGGCGGGAGTGGAGTCTTATGGAAATGTGGGTTTGGGGTTATATAATGTTGTACCGATTATGGAGAGGGGCAAAGGGGCGTATTTGTATGATACTGATGGGAAAGAATACCTGGATCTGCTTGCCGGTTTTTCGGTTTCATCTCTGGGAACATGCAATGAGGAAATAACCAGGATAATCCGGGAGCAATCGGGGAAATTAATTCATTATTTTGATTTTCCCCACGTTGAAAGGATCAAACTTGCGGAGAAATTGGTGAGCCTTTCAAAAATTAAAGAAAAAACAAGGGTCCTTTTCGGGGTGACCGGCTCTGATGGGATCGAGCTTGCCGTGAGGTCAGCAAGATACTACACGGGACAGCCCTATATACTTTCGGCCTATGGAGATTATCACGGCAATACATACGGTACAATGGGGTTAACAGGGAAGGGCGGCATGCAGCCGTATTTTTACCCTGTTTTGCCGAACACGGCTTCCGGGCATTTTCATTTTCCTTATTGCTACAGGTGCCCTTTTGATAAAGAATACCCTTCGTGTGACATGTTTTGTATGAAGAGTTTTGAGAAATTGCTTGACAGTAAGGAAAGCCCTTTTGGAGATGGAATGAATAAGATCAACAATGTTGCCGCAGTTCTTGTAGAGCCTCTTCAGAGCTCTGCCGGGTATTTTGTTCCGCCGGTCGAGTATCTGCAGGAATTAAGGAGAATTACGCAAAAGTTCGGTATGCTTCTGATTGTGGATGAAATCCAGAGCGGGCTTGGAAGAAGCGGCAAATTGTGGGCCTTTGAACATTCGGATATAGAGCCGGACATGATAGTGGTATCAAAAGCGCTTGGGGGAGGTGTTCCGATTTCCGCGGTTATCGGAATATCAGATATTTTCACTGAATGGGGGCCCGGCGCCAATGTTTCCACCCAGGCTGGTAATGTACTGGCCTGCGCTGCGGGGAATTATGTTCTAGATGTAGTTTCATCAAAGGACTTTCTCCTGAAGGTCAATGAAACAGGGGCATATTCCCACGAGAAGATTAAAGAGCTTGGGCAAAAGCATAAAATAATAGGGCATATTAACTGCAAGGGTCTTTACACGGGTTTAGAGCTTGTAAAGGATAAAAAAACAAAGGAACCAGCTGTTGAAGCTTCAGAGTTTATAAGGGACCGCTTGCTCGAAGAGGGGCTTTTGTATGAAAAAGGCGGATATTACAACAACAGAATGCAGTTTATTCCTCCAATAAATATAGGCAAAGATGTACTTGACAGGGTCGTAAAACTACTTGATAAAGTATTCGATGCCGCAGAAAAGCAGTTCAGTGTTATTTAAAATTACAGCATATAATTTTAAAATTGGAGTTAAAGAAATGAAAAAATTGACATCAAGAGAAAGAGTAATGATTTCTCTTGAACATAAAGAGCCGGACAAGGTTCCAATTGACTTTGGAGGGGTGCATACAAGCCTGCACGATTTTGCTAATAGAAATCTTAAGAAATATCTAAAGCTTACAGGGCCGGAAGCTGTGATACAGGAAACATTACAGCAAATTGTGCATCCTGATAAAAGAATAATGGAGCTGTTTCAAAGTGATGTTATAGGTATTTATCCGAAAACATCATCTTCCTGGACATTAAAAATTGATCCTGATAAAGATGAATTCACAGATGAATGGGGTACAAGGTACGTAAGGCCGAAAAACGGGTATTTTTACGATATCAAGGATCCTGCTATGAAAGATTTCACTATCGAAGATCTAAAAAATTATAAATTTCCGGACCCAGGGGATAAAGGAAGGGTCAAAGGGTTAAGGAAAGAAGTGGTTGATTTACGTGAAAACACCGACAAGGCATTGATAATGTACAGCGCAGTTTGGGGGCCCTGGGAGAGCTTGTGGCTTCTTCGCGGATTTGAACAGGCTTATATAGATATTGCCTCTAATATTAAATTTGTGGAATTGTTTTTCGACAAAATTCTCTGGTGGACTAAATCTTTCTGGGAAAATGTATTAAGTGAGGTCGGCGATCTGGTAAATGTCGTACAGATAAGTGATGACCTTGGTACCCAGCGCGGTCCCATGTTTAACCCTGATGTCTATCGTTCCCTGTTGAAGCCCTGCCATAAAGAACTGGTCAGTTCTATTAAAGCCGGGACAAATGCAAAAATATATTTTCATACATGCGGTTCCGTGTCCTGGGCAATAAATGATTTTATTGATTGCGGTATTGATATTTTGAACCCTGTTCAGGTCGGCGCAAATAATATGGACTCTAAGACACTGAAAAATAATTTCGGGGATCAGATCTCTTTTTGGGGTGGGGGTTGCGACATAAACGTGCTCTCAGGCGGGAACCCGGAGCAGGTTGAAGAAGAAGTTAAAAAAAGGATGACTGATCTGTCACCCGGAGGCGGGTTTGTTTTTGCTTCAATACACAATATACAGGCTAACACCCCTCCTGAAAATATTTTTGCAATGTATGACACGGCTGTAAAATACAGAGAATATGGTTAACCATTTAACTGTATATATTCACTATTACTAAAATACGGAATTAACAAAATAAATCTTGACAAAAAAAAATCGCCAATATATAATTATTTCATGAAAAAATCAAATATTTTACTATTTGATAAAAAAATATTTAAGAAAGGAGAGAGGGATATGTCAGGAAGAAAAAAGATCTTAAAAGTGGTAGTTTTTTTGCTGTTCATGTTTTCCCTGCTTTTTGTTCTTGGAAGCGGGAATAAGGGGGCTGACGAAGAAAAGGAAATAACCCTTACGGTTGCAGTTTTGTCCGGTGTTCACAAGGACCCGTTTCTTGCTACCGCCCCCAAGTTTCAGGCGTTGCACCCGGAGGTCACGATCAATGTTGTTGAGTATCCATTTTCTAATATTTACGAAAAATTGATGCTCGAAGCAACATCGCATTCCGGAGCTATTGATATCTTCGAGCTGGCTAACGGATGGGTCCCGGATTTTGCGGAGGGTAATTTTATCCTCCCCCTTGACGACTATTTTAAAGAGAAAGACCCGTGGCTTGATGATATATTCCCGGCATTTAAAGGATTAATGAAATACAACAACAAGTATTACGTGCTGCTCCTGGATGGAGATGTTTTTATGACTTACATTCGTAAAGATCTGTTTGAAAACCCAAAAGAAAAGGCCGCATTCAAGAAAAAATACGGTTATGAGCTGAAGATGCCGGAAACCTGGGATCAATTTGCCGATATGTCTGAGTTCTTTGTCCGGGATACCGATGGTGACGGGGAAAATGATCTTTTTGGAAGCGCGTTTATGCTTGGAAGAATACATGGCGCCTTTACTTTTATGCAGTTTCTCCATTCATACGGGGGCGCCTACTTTGACCCGGATACAATGAAACCCGGCATAAATTCCACAGAGGCTATGAGTGGTTATAAGATGATTGAACGTCTTTTAAAATCCGGTTCACCCGATGGGGCCGCATGGAACTACACTGAGATGCACAACGCATTTTTACTCGGTGACATTGCGATGATGGTTGAATGGAACGAGGCAACTTTTGAAATCTGGGAAGAATCAAGAGTGAAGGATAAAATTCTCTACGGCCCCGCGCCGGGTGTTATGATCGGCGGAAAGCTTCACAGGCCGGCCCTTCAGGCATGGGGGTGGTGTGTTGCTATATCGTCCGATTCCAAGAACCCGGATATGGCATATGAATATCTTCATTTCAATGCTTCCCCGAAGGTCAGTCTGGAGGATTTCGCAATACCGATTAACGGGCTGGAGCCCTGGCGGGCCTCCCATTTTAGTGATGAAGCGATTGAGCTGTGGTCCGAGCTTACGCCCGCGGCCCCGGATATGCTTGATGCTATGAAAGAGAGTGGTAAAAACGGCGTTTCAGATTTGCGTATCCCGGGTATGTTCGAATATTACGACGCGGTCGCAATTGAATTTGGGCTCGCTCTCACAGGGCAGAAAGATCCCCAGGATGCACTTGATTCCGCGGCAGAAGAATGGGTTAAAATAACCGACCGCAGGGGGAAAGAAAATCAAAAAAGAGCTTACAGGGCGATTTTCGCAAAGTAAGTGTAATAAATACATTTTAGGTTTATAAATGTTTTCTGGGCGTGAAAAATATTTTGCGCCCAGAATAATTTTATATATCCCATGACACGAAAGGATCTTTCAAATAATGCAAATGTCAATGCCTGTTGTAAAGGAATCCAAATGGGGAAGAATCCAAAAGAAAAGCACTCCATTTATGATGATCGCACCTGCAATCATCATTATCCTCGGCGTAACAATTTTCCCGCTGTTTTATTCTATAAGTATAAGCCTAACCCCAATGAACCTTACAAGACCGATGTCAGGCAAAGAGTTTATCGGATTGAGGAATTATTATGAAGTGCTGGGGGAGTTCCGTTTCTGGAAAACATTATCGAATACCATGATCATGGTTTCTCTGGGGATAACCTTTGAATTTTTTGTTGGGCTCTCCTTGGCCGTGATTCTCAACAGAAAATTTAAAGGCAAGCAATTGATAACAGTTCTCTTTTTAATACCCACGCTTGTTGTCCCGGTCGTGATCGGGATGATATGGCGTCTTCTTTTACATTATTCCTACGGGTTTATTAATTATGTGATTCGTGTGCTTAATCTTGGGGAAGGTGTGCCATGGTTGGCAAAGCCGTTTCTAGCGTTAATGGTAATGATAGTTATCGATATCTGGGAATGGACTCCATTAATATTCCTGATCATTTTAGCCGGTATGGTATCACTTGCGAGGGAACCGTTTGAAGCCGCGGCCATTGAAGGGGCGACGGCATGGCAAACCTTCTGGCGTGTTACGCTTCCACTATTAAAACCTGTTTTGATCGTTGCGCTTCTCATAAGGATCATTGATGCCTTTAAATTATTCGATACAATCTTTATACTCACACAGGGAGGACCTGGGCTTGCCACAGAAACTACCAGTATGTTTATTTATTACAAAGCGTTCAAATATTTTGATGTTGGCAAGGCTTCGGCAACATCGTGGTTGTTTCTGATAATAATCGTTGTCATCACTACTTTTCTTTTAAAATATATTTACAGGACAGAGAGGTAATTTTTGTGATAAAGCCGAGAAAGTTGAAAGTAGTAAAGAGGGCGTTATTTTATCTCCTGGTTCTGGCAATTCTTATAACAACACTAATCCCGGTTTTTTGGATAATTAACAATTCGTTTAAGATACGGGTTGAAATTGTAGCGAGGAAACCCGTGTGGTTTCCGAAACATCCGACATTTAATAATTATAAAGAGATTTTTTTCCCGCCTGAAGGCGACCTGGGCGGGTTTGTCAGTATTAAAAACAGTATAATTGTTGCATCGTTTAGTACAATACTGGCCTTGATGTTCGGGTCTTTGGCCGCCTATGGTTTCTCAAGGTTCAAGTTTAAAGGGAGAGATAATATTGCATTCTGGGCATTGAGTACGCGGATGTTCCCACCAGCAGCAACCGTAGTACCGATTTTTAGGATATTTTCAAGGCTCGGTCTTATAGACACATATATATCACTGATTGTTGCTTACCTTGTTTTCAATCTACCGTTCGCTCTCTGGATGATGAGAGGATTTTTTAATGATATTCCCCAGGAGTTAGATGAATGTGCGATGATTGACGGCTGCACCAGGGTCCGTGCCCTGTGGAGAGTGGTCATGCCTGTCGCTCTTCCTGGAGTAGCAACAACTGCGATATTTTGTTATCTGTTTTCGTGGAATGAGTTTTTATATGCCCTGGTTTTGACCAGGGCCAGGGCGCAAACTTATCCCATATTAGTATCTTCTTTTTTAGGACCTAAAGGTATTGAATGGGAATTTATGTCAGCCTATGGTGTGACCGGGACCATTCCGTTGATTCTACTTGCTCTGATTGCGCAAAAATACCTTGTGCGCGGGTTAACGTATGGGGCTATCAAATAATCTGTATAAACACCTAACCTATTACGATCAGCTGTTATTCTTAATACCGCACCAGTGAATAGCCATGGATGCGTAAGCTTTGGCCGTGTCGATAAATTCCTGAACATCGACATACTCATTCGTTGAATGCGCCACACCTATTACCCCCGGCCCCCAGTTTATGCACTTCATCCCCTTTTCAAACATGTAATTCGCATCTCCGACACCTTCAAGGATCCGCGGTTCGGGTTTAAACCCTAAAACCGCCTCACATGAAGATATTGCTGTGGTAACACCGTCATCATCATTTTTTACATCCAGGGGTACCTTCGGCGGGAATGGAAGACTGTATACCGGCCTGTGGTCTTTTAACCAGTGGTCATGATCCGCTATATATTTAATGGTGTCCAGTATCTGTTTCCTGATCTCCTCCAGGCTGATGTTGGGAGCAAAAAGTGAAGCGATTGTCATTGAACATTCATCAGCCTGGGCTGAAAAACTGTCCCCTCCCCTGATCCTGGAGACCGTGAGAGTTGTCAGCCCGGGTTCCATTTCCGGATGATAATAAGTCAGGCCCCATGAGCGTTCCAGCTCGCTAAAGGCATTGATAAGCTTAACCATTTTGTCAATAGCGTTTACGCCTATCTGGTCCTCTTTTCTTTTTTGAGGCCAGATTGTTTTATATCTATTGCAGATATGGGTTGAGGCTCCTTTAACTTTGATGTCGTAGTAAATCTCACCTTTAGACCGGTTTGCGATGGTAGCCAGGCCGGAAGGTTCACACATGATGCCGAAATCCGCTGTATAACCTTTATCTTTGAGCGACCAGATCCCTATTTCCGCCCTGCCTGATTCTTCTCCATCTACAAAGGTGAGCAGTAAATCACCTTCTAGTTTTAGGCCCAGAGCCTTCAAAGCTTTCGCAGCATAGATTGCCGCAACATTACCGCTCTTCATATCGGTGGCCCCCCGGCCCCACACCTTGCCGTCTTTTACCCCACCGTCAAACGGTGTAAGCCCGGTCCACGCCTGCTCCTGTTCCGGGCTGACGGTCACAACATCCGAATGCCCGTTGAGCATAAGGGACCTTCCATCCCCGTTCCCTTTACGGACAGCAGCAACATTCGGCCTGCCCTCTTCGATCTCATAATACTCGACTTTATCGAAATAGCCTGTCTTCTCCAGCACATCGGCGACCCATTTTTGGCAATCTACAAATTCCGATTTTTGTCCCTCCTCGAGCATCTCAAAATTGAAGGAACGAAATTGAATATATTTTTTTAGCGTGGCAAGCATTTCATCTTTTTCCGAGTCAATATACTTATTGATATCCTCGATAATCTTTTTATCCATAGTCAAATCCTCCTTTATTTAATAGTTTTCATAAAGTTTTTCCTCCTGAGAGGTTGATTTCCAAAGTGTTACAGCTTGACCATTCTATGTTCTTTGGAATGGGGTATTTAATTACCTGCTCCAGGGGTTCTATTTTATTAAAAGGCTTTCTATCAATAGCTAATTGCCGACCGGTTTTCAATTCATCTTTGTGAATAATTAACCATTCTAATATAACGCTTAAAGCTTTTTGGGGAAATCTTCCTTTATCTTGTTGATTTTCAGTTGTTTTCTCATGGGATGATTATAACTTTGCCAATATTATTTAAAACAACCGGCACCGGAGTAGATGTGGAAATAGATCAGCATATACACTGTTTTTAGGAGAATTTACTATGACCTCGAGAGAACGAGTGATACGGGCATTGAATCATCAGGAGCCAGACCGGGTCCTAATCGACCTGGGTGGGCACGGAGCTACCACGATGAACAAGTTTGTTCATAAAAAACTTATGAGCTGCCTCGGTTACAACAACGGTGACGCCACTGTCATGGATCTATTGCAGCAGTATGTAGATCTTGATGAGCGTCTAAAGAAGCACTTCGGAAGCGACTTTCGCCCGCTATGGCGGGGAGCATCGAAGAAAAGGCCCGATGAACATTTTCCGGATGGAACCGTTAAGGATGAATGGGGTATAGAGCCTACGCATAAACTAAAAATTTGGTAAAGTTTATTAAAAAATATTTTGTCCTGCTATCTTTTTCATGAAGAAAGTGGTAAAAAAATGTTCTTAGATTTTAAATCATAGGCTCTAACCAATATTTTGCCTCTCCGTCTGGAGAAATAACATGAATATGAATTTTCGTTTCTTCTTTCGAGAAAAAGTAAAATCTATATTTTCCTTCCTTGAAAACTGTTGTGC
>SDBS01003993.1_pt1 | contig 14473 bp, 11 predicted proteins | sample 2277091 | NCBI WGS metagenome assembly SDBS01 (sample SAMN10404972, study PRJNA504765) | marine sediment metagenome | isolation source: marine sediment core GS10_PC15, 163 cmbsf | place: Arctic Ocean: Southern Knipovich Ridge | collected 2010
TCCGCTCCTGACACGCGCATCCGGGCAACGCTCCGTCTATCGCTGCACTGCCTGTCTCGACAATGCCCATCCCCAGAGAAACGGGATGCACGCCAAGATCGCCACAAGCAGCATGGCCCACGCGGCGGCGGCTTCGCCCCCCAACCAGAACAGCAAGACGCAGAAGACCACGAGCCCAGCGCCAAAGGCGAGACATAGCGACGCCACGGTCAGCAATAGCCACAGGCCAAACATCGTCGCCATCCCGGAGAGACGCATGCCTAGCGGGCTATCCTTGCCCACTATGGACACGGCGCCGCCGCTCCGGTTCCAGGCAATGGCGCAGATCACACCTAACCCCAACATCAGAAGGGGCAGATCGACCAAGAGGACGTAAGTTGTAACGTCCATTTCCCTTGCCTCCTTTGCCAGCGCTGCAGCCCAGGTCTCTCCACCAACCCTCGCCGCCATCCAACCCAGGGCCATCACGATGGGGGTAACAATGGAGCCGAGGTTCCCCGGTAGTCCGACGCAGGTCCCTTGTCCTCGCCACCTTGGTACCTCCTCTCGATGCTTCCATCCGCACTGTCGCACCGCCAGCACTGCCGCGCGTCGGCCACCAGGATGCATCGCCTTCGGCCTTCAGGATGTGTACCTGTCAAAAGGTCTAGTACTCCTGGTACTAAAGGTTCTGGACAGAATTGGTGAGTCATCACACAATTCCTTTGGGCGCGGGCGGGAGAGGAGATTTGGAAAGTGATTACCGTCGCGCTGGTGGACGATCACAGTCTGCTGCGAGAAGGAATGCGCAGGGTTCTCGAGAGAGAGCCGGATCTGCAGGTCGTGGGCGAGGCGGCTAACGGCGCGGAGGCCGTGGCAATGGTCCAGGCTCTCGAACCAGACGTCGTCCTGATGGATGTGGTCATGCCGGAACTCAACGGCATCGAAGCAACCAAGCAGATCAAGGTGTCGAACCCCACCACTTCAGTCATCATCCTCAGCGCCCATGACGATGACCGTTACGTGCTTGGTCTGCTAGAGGCCGGCGTTGCTGGCTACCTCCTGAAGCACTCAAGCGGCCAGGAGGTGGTCCAGGCAATTCGCGCAATCCACGCGGGCGACGCCGTGCTTGATCCGGCCGTCACGGCCAGGCTCCTGGTCCTGGCGTCCCGCTCGCCCGGTTCTGCTCTGTCGTCTGGCAGCGGCGGGAGGCCCACGAAACGGGAGTTGACCGTGCTGAGCCTCGCCGCCAGCGGTCTGGGCAACAAGGAGATCGCTAACGAGCTGGGCCTCAGCCTCCCCACTGTGAAGGCCCATATGGTCAACATCTTCAACAAGACTGGCGTTGGCTCCCGCACCGAGGCAGTGCTGCAAGCTCTGCGCAGGGGCTGGATCCGGATGGAGGACGTGACACCGATGGACCCTGACGTTGACGCCCGGGAACCAGGTTAGGACTCGAGAAAGTATGGAGACCAGGGCACCCCGAATTGACTTCCACCGCTGGCTCGGTCGGCTCGGGCTAACCAGGCCAAGAGCGGACGGATCCCTGCTTCCTCTTTCACTTATCATCGCCATGCTCCTGGTGGCCATCCTGTTGCACTATGGAGACTTGTTCCCGCTGCTCTCGAGGGTCGCCGATCTTTCTCCGGTGGGCCTTACCAACAGACAGAGCGTGGAACGGATCCTGATCCTCATACCGGTCGCATATGCCACATTCGTGTTCGGCGCGCGGGGCGGCGTGGCCACTGGCGCCATCGCTCTTGCGCTCTTGTTTCCGCGGGCGGTGATGAATTCCGGCGAGACCGACCACGCATTGCCGGAGATGGCCGGAGTTACGGTAGTAGGCGGGCTCCTGATCCTCGCCATAACCCAGCAGATCAGGGGGTCGGAGACCCAGGAGAGGGTGCGCGATGGCCTGCGTTACTTCGTGCGCCAGGTGCTGACGTCACAGGAGGACGAGCGCAAGCGCATCGCCATGGAACTCCACGACGAGACCGCGCAGGCGCTTCTTCTTAGCTGTCAGCGGCTGGACCGACTGGTCGCGGACGAAGGCTTCGACCTTCCGTCTGACGTGTCGTCGGAGTTGCAGGACCTGCGTGCCGACACTGTCAGGACTCTCAATGACCTCCGCCGTCTCACCCAGCACCTGCGGCCGCGCGTCTTCGATGATCACGGCCTCGTTCCCGCCCTGGAGTGGCTCGCCGATAGCCTCCTCGACCAGTACGGTATCGGGGCCCGTGTACAGGTGATGGGAGCCCTGCCGGAGCGTTCGCCGGAGACGGAGTTGCTCCTGTTCCGCATCGCCCAGGAGGCCCTGCACAACGTGGGCCGGCACTCGGGCGCGACAGAGGCCGTCGTCTCTCTGCAGGGTGGGCGAGGCCGGATCATGATGACCGTGGCGGACAACGGACGTGGATTCAGGCTGACGGGATCTCTGAGCGACCTGGGCAGGAAGGGCAAGCTGGGACTGCTGGGAATGGATGAGCGGGCCCGTCTCGTGGGCGGCACTCTGGACATTCGTTCGGTGCCACGCGGGGGCACCACAATCACGGTAGAACTGCCCTGCAGCTACCAGGATGTCACCGAAGCGCGGCTGCAGAATCGCAGCACAATACCTGTGGTGGCTCAGAACTCATCCGCATCCTGCTGAACGTGAGCCACTCCCCGAGATTCGCTTGACTTCCCGCCGCAGTTGGGTGAGCGATGTGACCGATGGTTAGCGAGTCACTCCAGTCACTTTCGTCCCTCTAGATCACGTCCTGTGGTACTGAGGGCGAATCGCCCGAAGCGCTCCGGTCCTACGCCGAGACGCTCAAGCACTTCATGCGGGTGGTGGAGCGCCTGGGCTACCGGACGACCCGGGTCTCTTCCGGCCGGCCGATGTCCAGGAGTTCCTCGGTCACGTTGGGAGCACCGGAGTCTCCGCTGTTACCCAGTGGAAGGTCTCGCAGAGGAACGTGCAGCCGTTTACGGCGGACGACATCCAGTTGCTCCTCAGGCACTGCGACGCTGGCACCCGAAAAGGGGCTCGTGACCAAGGCTTGATCCTCGTGCTGCTCGACACGGGTCTCCGTGCGAGCGAACTCGCCAACCTGGCGATGGGGGACGTGGACTTCGCGGCCCAGTGGATGCTGATCCGTCTTTCCCGTGGCCGAACCGGTTGTATGGGAGTCCACTCTCGTAGTACCCGGACTCCATTCCTGCCATGAGACCCTCGCGGCTTAGTATATAGCTCGCTCATGAGGGGGGGTATTACGGGCCGGACAGCCAGCCGAAGGGCCGGCCCCGTCCCGCCATATCTCAAAATGTGGTGCCCCCGGCGGGATTCGAACCCGCGATCTCCGCCTTGAAAGGGCGGCGTCCTGGGCCGCTAGACGACGGGGGCAACAGATTCAGTTTAGGGGAAGGCTGGTGTCTGCGCCAACGGGCGGCGCCTGCGGCCGGTCGGGGCCTGCGGCCCGTCTGGGCTACGGCGCGGGAACCGGCAGGACGGTGTCTGCGAGCGCGTCGTTGATCGACTCGTGGTCGAGGACGCGAACGTAGTGCGCTTCGAGGCCGCCGCCGTCGCCCGGCTCACTCCAGATCAGCACTCGTTGTCCGACGCCTGGCTCGCCGCCGGCGATCTCCGCCGTCGCGAGGACGTTCACATCGCCGAACTCAAGTGTCCAGCGGTTGCCGTCGATCCCGCTGATCGTGCCTTGCGTGCGGATCATCTCCTCGTCGTCTGTCGCTTCGATCTCGAAGAAGCTGGACGCTGTCAGGTCGCCGCCGTCGCCGCGTTCTGTCTCGACGCTGATCAGCGCGCCGACCTGCGGCTCATCGCCGCTCTCGACCGGGATGATGGGCAGGCCGCTGACGACCCACTGGGCGCCCTGGAAGCCGTCGAAGGTGCCGATGACCGTCACGACTTCGGCCTCGGTCTCGCTGGCGAGTACTGACACGCGTGATGCCTGAAGCTCGCCGCGATCGTTGACCGCTTCCACCTGCACGCGTGCGCCGTCGCGGACATCTCCGGCGCTGGCGTCGACGACGGTGCTCTCGGTGATGCCGAACTGGAAGCCGCCGATCAGCCACTCGCTCTTAGAGCCGCTGACGTCGCCGTCGATCGTGCCCTCGAAGGTGAGCGCCTTGATCTCGGCCGATGTGCGTGTGGAGGCAGCGGGCTTGATCGCGCCTGCGACGATGCCGTCTTCGGTGGTCATGATTGTGATCTGCGCGATCTCGCCCGGCTCGATGTCGTACGGCTGGAACGTCGTGTCGGAGAAGCGGAACCAGGTTCCGCCGACCGAGATGCCTTCGCTGGTGATCGATTCGACCACGCCGTTCACGAACGCGCCAGTGTCTGGGCCGTCGAGCAGGCCGCCGCCGATCAGGCTGAGGGCTTGCCCGCGGCCGTTCGCGCTGAGCGCGACGACAACACGCGCCGTCAGGCCGGACACGATCTCATCGCCACCGAGCGTGCGGTCGTCGACGTTGACCAGGACGCCGCCGATGCTCCAGGTACCGTCGCCCACCGCCTGCGCCTGGCCGGAGATGCTGAGGATGCCGCCGAGGATATCCTCCGGCTGCAGGGCCACGAGCGTGCCGGTACCGGCACCGCCGCCCAACCGCACGTTGTGCAGAGACGCGACGGCTACTGTGTATTCGTCGCGGGCGTCGTCTGACACCTGCTGCCAGAGCGCTACGAGCAGGTCTTCCTGCTCCTGCGCCTGGGTCAAGATGCGCGCGCGCAACCCCGTCTCCTGGGGCCGGTCTTGCAGGATCGACACGGCGCGCCGGTTGCGGTTCTCGAGCGCACCGAGGACGTTCTCGGGGATCGTCTTGCCCTGGCTAACCATGCCGCGGATCTCATCGACGCGCTGTTCGGACTGGTCGAGCAAGATCCCCGCTTCGTGCATCTCGTCGAAGACGAACCAGAGGCGGATGTCTTCCGTCGCCAGCTTCACGCTGTAGAGCGGGCTGTCCGGCATCGCGTCCTGCGATGCGTATGCCAGGCCGCCGCCGAACGAAGATATGAGAAGAAGCACAGCGACGAGAGCGCCCGCCGGCTTGAGGACCGCACCGTAGTTCGCACGCCGCGCCGCCACGCGCCGGCCGCCCGTTCGCAGCTGGTGCGCCCGCTCGCGGACGAGCCGCCAGCTCTGCTCCCGTGCCTGCGCTCGTGGTGTTACACGCGGGCTAGACTGCACGCGCGCTGCCAGCGCGAGCGCCGACCGCAAGCGAGGGGCGTGGCGCGGATAGCGCGCGACGATGTGCTCTATCGGCTCGCCGGCGCGAAGAGCGGCCAGGCATTCGTCGAGGACTGAGCTGTATCTGCGAAACATGGCTATACGTCGTCCGGATGGAGGATGCGCCGCAGGGCGCCAAGGGCGCGGTGCTGGAGCGACTTGATGGCGCCTTCACTCCGGCCCATGATCTGGCCGACCGAGCGGTTGTCGAACCCCTCGATGAACTTGAGAACGATGACCTGCCGTTGTTCCGGGGTCAGGTGCTTGAGCGCGACCTGGATCTGGCCCCGCTCGAGCGCTCGCTCGGCGAGCACTTGCGGGTTGGCGACTGCCGTGGCGATCGTCTCGCTGAGGTCGACCTCGCCGCGACGCTTGCGGCGGCGGTGGAGATCGATCAGGCGGTTGCGGGCGATGCGGAAGACCCAGGCGCCGAAGGGCATCCCCTTGAACTTGAAGGTGTGAACCTTCTCGATCATCTTCAGCATGACGTCGGAGGCCAGGTCTTCGGCGGCCTGCACGTCGCCCATCTGCATGAAGGCGTAGTTGTAGATCTTCGGGTAGTAGGTCTCGTAGATCGAGTGAATCGCGTCGTTGTCGTACTGCTGCGCGCGGCGGACGAGTTCCCATTCGGCCAGGACCTCTTCCTTCGGCTGCGCGGACGGCTTCGCCTGAGCCTTCTCGTCCGGCGGGCTGCCGGCACGGGGCTCATTAAGGGAGCGGGTCAATCGGATGTCCCAGGTGGCCGTACGCATCTGTCCAAATACAGAAACGTGTGGCGATAGCGGTAGATACGGTTGGTTCGCATGGGCGGATGAGTGTTCACTCTGATAGTCCAAGAAGCTTGCGGCGCGCGCCGTCGTAACGTTCCTTGGCGCGCGCCTCTCTGTTGAGCAGGCCTTTCAGCTTTGGCGGTTCCAGCTTCTGGCCGTCGAGCAAGACGCCGTGCAAGTCCCGGACATGCTTCGTCCAGGCCTCGTACGCTTGCCGGTACTCCTCTTTAACGTCCTCCGGCATCTGCCTCCTGCGCTAATGCTAAAGGAGCATACGGGTATTTGAAAGCGCTGGATTGCTCCTCCTATAACCAGCGCGACTTGACGTCGCCGTCGATAACGATATCGAGCAGCCGTGGCTCTCCTGATCCCTGCGCCTCGCGCAAGGCGTCCCCGATCTCATCCGGGTGCTCGATGCGGACTCCCTTGACGCCGAAGGAAGCGGCGATCTGCGCGAAGTCCAGCGCCGGATCCGTCATGTCCATCGCCACGAACTCGCGGCCGGCAGCGCCTTCGCCGAGGTAGTCGAGCATGTTCAGCTTGAGGATGCGATAGCTTCGGTTGTTGGCGATGACCCAGGTCACCGGGATCCTGTGGTGCGCGGCCGTCCAGAGCGCCTGGATCGTGTACAGGGCCGAGCCGTCGCCGACGACCGACATCACGGGCACCTCGGGCCGTGCCAGCTTGATGCCGATCGGGTTGGGCATGCCTGGGCCCAGGCCGCCGCCGCTGGCGCGGTAGTGGCGCCCCGTGTCCGGGAAGCGCAGGTAGCGCATCAGGTACCCGCCGGCGGTGATCGACTCGTCGAAGAGCACAGTGTCCGGCGCCATCGCGTCGCCCAGCTCGGACATCATGCGGCCGGCCGTCATCGGGCTGTCGTCCCAGCGTGCCTTCGCTGCCGCCCCGAGCGCGCCCATCATCTGGTCGCCGGCCTGCTTCACCTTGTCCGCTCGCTCCCGGGCAGTCTTACGCTCGTCGTCAGTGTGCAGCCGCTTGATCGCCCCGATCACGTCGATCATCGTCACTCGCGCGGCCGCCATGAGGCCGACGTCCACCTGCCAGTTTTTGCCGATTTCGCGCGCGTTCAGGTCGATGTGCACGACTTTGGTGCCGTCGGCGAACGGTGGCTCGTCCAGCGGGAAGAGGAGCGTGAGGACGGGCGTGCCGATGGCGACGACGAGATCCGAGTCGGCGAGTTGCCCCTTGAGCATAGACGGCGTAACAACGTTGAGGAGGCCCTGGTACAGCGGGTGCTCTGAAGGGAACGGCAGCTCTGCGGCGAAGCTCGAGTGCACCCGCGAGCCGGTCAGTTCGGCGAGCTGCACGAGTTCGGCCTGGCCGCCGCTGACCGAGACGCCGTCGCCGACGAGGAGCATTGGCGAGCGGGCGTCGATGAGCAGGCGCGCGATGCGTTCGGCCGCCTCGGCGCTGGGGCGGACTTTCGTGTCGACATAATTCGCTGGAGCGATCTGGGCCTCGGCCTCTTCGTCCATCACGTTTGCCGGTACGGAGATGAACGTCGGGCCGCGCGGTGGCTCCAGCGCCAGCTTGAAGGCGCGGCGCAGGAGGATGGGCAGTTCGGCCGCGTCGCCAGCCTCAACGGCCCATTTCGTGAGCGGCTCGGCCAGGCGCACGATGTCGCCGGTGAGGATCGGGTCCTGGCTGGCGCCCCGTTGCGGGTGTTGTCCCGCGTAGATCACGAGCGGTGTGCCCGCACGGTACGAGTTGTAGAGCATGCCCATTGCGTTGCCGACGCCGGGCGTGATGTGCAGCTGAAGGAACGCTGGCCGGCCAGAGGCGCGGGCGTAGCCGTCGGCGACGCCCGTCGCGACGCCTTCATGGAGCGCGAGGATGTATTCAAGCTGCGGGTAGTCCTGCAGGGCATCCATGAAGCCCTGCTCCGTGGTGCCGGGATTGCCGAAGACGTACTTCGTCCCTTCTGCCAGGAGCTGCTCGATCATGAGGTACCGGCCGGCGAGGCGTGCCATTTTGGACTCCTTTCGGGGCGCAGGATAGCACGCGCTCACCCATAGCGCGCGCGAGATATACCGTCCGTTTACTCTCGCGCCGCAACGCCGGCGAGTAGTCCGAGCATCCAACTATACGGAGGATTTACGGCTTCTATGTTGACGTCAACCACACCAGCGACGCACCGGACGCTCCTCTCGCCGGCGCCGGAGATGCCGGTGCCGCCGCTCTGGGTCGAGTCTCTCTGGGCGATCGACTGGCTGGCGCTCCGGCTCTCGTCCGTTTACTACGGGTGGGGCGTACCGCGGGGCGACGGCGAGGCCGTGGTTACAGTGCCGGGCCTGATGTGCCCCGACGCCTTCATGCTGGAGATGAACGGCTGGTTGCGCCGCGTCGGCTACACCCCGTACCTTTCCGGCCTCGTCATCAACGCGGATTGCCCCGGCAGGCTTGCCGAGCGACTGGACAAGACCGTGCGGCAGGCGGTGCGTGATACCGGCCGCCCCGTACGCCTCGTCGGCCACAGCCTCGGCGGGATCATCGCCCGGCGCGTGGCCGTCGACCAGCCCGAGAACGTGTCGCAGCTGATCTATCTTGGCACTCCTTTGCAGGCCGTCCAGGCGCATCCGCAGGTGCTGGCCACGGGTGTGCTTCTGGCAGCAGCAGGCATGTTCCTGAGTGGCCGCGAGTGCCGCTGCTTCACGCTGGACTGCCGCTGTGGCTTCACCGCCGCTGCGGCGCAAGAGCTGCCCGCGTCCGTCAGGCGCGCCGCCATCTTCACGAAGTCGGATGGCGTGGTGGACTGGCATAACGCGACGGAGGACTGGTCGAGGTTGAACCACGAGGTCGGCGGGACACACATGGGCCTGCCGTACAACCCGCGGGCCTATCGAGCGCTCGGGCACATCCTGCAAGACCGGCGCGAAGCCCGCTAGGCCAGCCAGTTGAAGCCGGGGGCAGCCCGGCGCCGCGCCACTGATCGACCCTGAACCCGTTCGCGGTATGCTGGGCTTATCGTGACGATTGAGGCAGGGGCTGACGACAGGCGGAGGACGGCGACGCTGGCGACGCTGTTCCTCGCCGTCTTCATAGCGCTCCTCGGCCTCGGCATCGTCATCCCGCTGCTGCCCGTCTACGCCGACAACTTGGGCGCCAGCGGCATCATGATCGGCCTGATGGTGGCTGGCTTCTCCATCAGCCGTGGCGTTCTGCAGCCGTTTGTCGGTAGCATGTCCGACAAGCACGGCCGCAAGCGATTTCTCGTCACGGGCCTGCTCATCTACTCGGTCGTCGGCTTCTCGTTCACGCTGGCGACCTCCGTTGAGCACCTGATCTTCATTCGCACCATCCACGGCGTGGGCTCGGCGATGATCGTGCCGATTGCGATGTCCTACGTGGCGAGCTTCGCGCCGAAGGGCGAGGAGGGCCGCTACATGGGCAGCCTGAACATGGCGCTCTTCTCTGGAATTGGTTTCGGGCCGATCATCGGCGGCATATTCCGCGACACGCTGGGCTTCGACGCCGCCTTCTACGCGATGAGCGCGGCCGGCGCTCTCTCAATGACGCTCGTCGTGCTACTCCTGCCGGGCGACGCGAAGCTGGAAGGGCGGCCTCTCCCTCCGCCAATGCTTGAGACGATGCGCCGGATGGCCGGGAACGTGCGGCTGATGGGCGTGCTGCTGTCACGGATGTCAACGATGTTCATCATGGTGCCGCTCATGGCGTTCCTGCCGCTTCTCATGACGGACTTCATGAACGCCTCGGGCACGCAGATCGGCATCGTCATCGCCGGGCGGACGCTGGTCAATGCCATCCTCCAGATACCGTTCGGGACCCTTGTGGACCGGATGAACAAGACGACGACGCTTGTCACCGGTTCGCTCATCGTCGTGGCGGCGACGTCGGTGATTCCGTTCGTCGAGAGCTTCCCCGGGCTGATCGCCGTCTTCGTGGTGATCGGCTCCGGTGAGGCGTTGGTCTGGCCGACGCTTGGCGCGCTGGCGACAGAGGAGGGCCGCGAGTACGGCCACGGCGCGATGATGGGCGTGTTCAACATGGCGATGAGCGGCGGGATCCTCTTCGGCTCGCTGGCCGGCGGTGTCGCCGTCGACACGCTGGGCCTGAAGTACACTTTCCCGATCATCGCCGCAGTCCTGGCGGTGGCCACGTTCGTCTCCGCGGCGATGATCCGCAGCCCGTCGCGAGCCGCTCCGCAGCCGGTGCCGGCCGGCTCCAAGAGCTGACGCCGGCCCGGGCACTGAAGAGCCCCCTCATCGACGAGGGGGCTCTGTTTGAAAGTTGGTGGCGCATACGGGATTCGAACCCGTGATCTCCGCCTTGAGAGGGCGGCGTCCTAGGCCGCTAGACGAATGCGCCACACTTGGCTGCGGGGCTAGGATTCGAACCTAGACTAACTGATCCAGAATCAGCCGTGCTACCATTACACCATCCCGCAGCACTCGCCTAATGTTAGCAGAGGCGATTTCAGCGCGGCAACGACGCTTCTTCTGCCGGACTCTTGTCGAATCCCTTCCTCCTTCAGAGTGGTCTCGGTGCGTGGCGCGTTGCGAGGGCCGCTCACTCCATGGCGAAGGAGATCGTCTCGATTATCCGCTCGCACTCTCCGACGAGAGATTGGCTGCTGGCCACCTCGCTGCCGTCTCTCGTGACGTAAGAGGGGCAGATGTAGAACTTGGCGATCGTGGCCTGCCACTCTGGAACGTAGCGCTGCCAGAACGACCCCGTGTAAGTCAGCGGATGGTAGTCGTCCACGGCGTGCCGAGCGTCGTCTGGTACGCGGCCGTTGACCGCCTCCGACCCTGCCCGGCCGGCCGCGGCGGTGCCCCGGTGATAGGCCGACCAGGTGTCAGCCTTCCCATCCAGCCTCCACCACGTTGCTCCGTCGCTTTCGGCCGGCGCGGCGGATAGGTCGCCCAGCAGTCTCACGCGGCGTCCGTCTGAGAACGAATGGGGACAGCCGGCACCGCCGAGAACGAGCCGCTGGTCGGCTTCGAGAACGTCGAGAGTGTCTTGCTGAAGCGGTCGTCCTTCGTCGTCGAAACCGAAGTGGCGTCTTCCGTCGCCGTCGAAGACAACGTAGGCGCCGACCCAGGCCTGGTAGTAGTCAGAATCGGGGTTGACGAAGTCGCTGTACACTCGGCTCAGATTGAACCCTCCGAAGTGAGAGTGAGCGGCCGCCTCCAGCGGGTAGCCCACCACTTCGGAAAGCGTCGGGCCGAGGTCCGCCGTCAGCGTCGTCCGGATCCAGCCGCCCTGCTCGATCGGAATCCGGATCTTGAGGCCGCGCTTTCTTAGCGGATCGGACACTGCGGCCGCGAGCTTCCGGGCGCCTACGCTCTTGAGGTGTCCGCGCCGGCCCCAGGCCAGAACGCCGATTGCTGAGGCTGCAATGACGAAGAGAAGTCGCTTCATATGGCTCTAGCCTCCGATGTTACTCGCGGGGCGGTCATGGTTCCGCCTGATCCCGCCAGTGCACCAGGTCGGGCGTGATTTCGTCGATGCTTGTGGCTCCGGTCAGGGCCATCGTCCGGCGGACGCCCTCGTGGAGTTGCGAGAGGATGTGGTCGACGCCGCGCTCGCCCCCGGCGCCAAGGCCGTAGAGGTAGGCCCGCCCGGCCATGCAGGCCCGTGCGCCGAGCGCGACGGCCTTGACGATGTCGCTGCCGCGCTGGATGCCGCCGTCGCAGATGATCTCGACGCGCCCGCCGATCGCCTCGGCGACGGGCTCAACCAGCTCCAGCGGTGGCGGCGCGCCGTCAAGCTGCCGCCCACCGTGGTTGGAAAGGGCGATGGCCTGGACGCCGGCGTCGGCGGCGAGGCGGGCGTCCTCGACCGTCTGGATGCCTTTGAGCACGATGGGGCCGTTCCAGACGGACTGGAACCAGCCGATGTCGTCCCAGGACAGGCCGGCATCGAACTGGGAGTTGACGTAGTCAGCCAGCGACACTGGATCAGACTCGTCGTCCTCGGAACGGTTGACGACGTTGGAGAAGGCGATCGGCTCGGACCGCACGAAGCTCCAGGTCCAGCCGAGATGGAGCAGGCCATCGATGATCGTGTCGAGCCCCATCTGGGGCGGGAGGGTGAAGCCGCGGCGGACGTCGCGCTCGCGCTGCCCGAGCACGGGCACGTCGACGGTGATGACGATCGCTTCGTAGCCGGCAGCGGCGGCCCGCTCCAGCATGTCCTTGACCAGACCTCGGTCCCGCCAGACGTAGACTTGAAACCACTTGCGGCCGTCCGAAACGGCGGCAACTTCTTCGATCGAGCGCGTGCCCATCGTTGACAGCGTGTACGGCAGCTCGAACCTGGCTGCCGAGCGAGCGACGGCGAGTTCGCCCTGTGGTTCGACCATCCGCGTGAAGCCCGTGGGCGCGAGCACCAGCGGATACGCCAGGGGCTGGCCGAGCAGGCTTGTCGAGGTGTCGATCTTGTCCACGTTGCGCAGCACGCGGGGCCGGAACTCCACGTTGCGGAAGGCGGCGGCGTTTCGGGCCGCACTCAGTTCGTCCTCGGCTGCGCCGTCTATGTAGTCGAAAACGCCCCTTGGCAGGCGGCGGCGGGCGATCCGGCGCAGATCGCTGACGTTGGCGGCGCGGGACAGCCGCGCCTCAGTCGGGTCACCCCCGAAGCGGCGGAACCGGAGTACCGATTGAAGGGTGCGGACTATCGAGGCCACGGAGCCAACTCGCGCTGGCGTTAAGCCTTCGCGATGTCCACGGCGATGCCCCGGTCGATCGGTATCGGCTGACACTGCATCAGCCAGTAACGCATGTGTCCGTATCCACCCGCAAGATGGAGCCACTTTACCATCCCGGGCTCGATCGAAGCGGGGTCCTTCCACTCCTCGAACTGGTACGGCTCCCAGCCGTTGTACATGATCACCTGGCCGGGCCTCACGGAGGGCGAAATCTTTACGGCGCAGACGAACTCCGATATGTCGTTGAACACGCGCACCCGGTCGTCCGCTCCGATGTTGCGGCCCTCCGCGTCGGTCGGGCTCAGGATCACGGACGGCTCGCCCCTGTGCGTCTCCAACATCGAGCGGTTGACGACGTTGGTGGTGTGCACCGTCCAGCGAGCGTGTCCGCTGGTCATCACGAAGGGGTGATCTCCGCCCTGTTTCGGGTTCTCCTTGTGCACTGGAAACTGTTCGCCGGCTTCCAGGAACCACTCGTGGTCGATGTAGAACTGCGCGCGGCGGGTGAGCGTTGGGTAGGGAATCTTCTTTTCCGTGTGCCAGCGGAACGGATTGTGAGTGCTGTCGGGTTCCAGGTCGGACGCCTGTGCGATCGCGAACGGTACGGCGCCCCAGTTCGTGAACCTCACGGGGCCGCTCTCCCGCATCGTCTCCAGGGTCGTGCCCTCGGGGATGTTGCCGAAAACTGCGGTGTCCTGGATCCACTCGTCGGCCAGCTTCTCCGGAGTGTCGATCTCGCCGCCGAGTGTGTACGAGCTGACGAGGTTGTCGAGGCGCCGTGTGGCGCCGCGCGCGTCCTTGTACTCGACGAGTCCCCGGGCGGCGGCCCGCTCCTCGATCTTCTGGGCGAGCAGGTGGAATATCTCGAACTCCGGCTTCGCTTCGCCGGGCGGCTTGGCCGCCGCGTCCGAGAGCGTGAGGTTGAGGATGTCCGGCGTTGGGATGTGGAAGGTGAGCTTCTCGTAGCTGATGGCCACGGGCAGGAAGATGTCCGAGAACATGCCCGTCGTGTGCATCCGCCAGTCAACGATCACGATCATGTCCAGCTTGGGCCACAGGTTCTCCAGCAGGAGCTTCTGTCCTCCCCGCGCGCGACGGAGGAGGTTGCCGCCGATCTCGAACAGCACTTTCGGCGGATCGTCGGGCCCGGGGCGGTTGAGACCCTGCCACCAACCCTTGGAGATCGCCTCTTTAAGCCGGCTGTCGAAGCCGTCGCCGATAGCGGGATCGTTCCATTCCGGCTTGTTCCAGCGCTCTGCGTAGCCGTAATGGTAGTACCAGAGGAAGGCCGGCGGCACGGTGTTCCCCATGGGGGCCGACATCCGCATCAGCTCGAAGGACGCCATCTCGTCCGTCATCGTCGGGTCCTGCGCCTTCACGCCCTGCATGATCATGTTGCGCATGTTGAGGACCCGCTGCGCCTCCTCGCGTCCAGCCTTCTCCTTCATGGAGTAGAGGTAGGCCCCATCAAACATGCCGACGGACCAGCTGCGGGTGCCGGTACCTTTCTTGCCCCAGTTGCCGGTGAGTCCCAGCAGCAGGCACATGGACCGCTCGATCAGATCGCCGTGGTAGTACTTGCCGGCGTTGAAGCCGAGAAGGAGGTTCGTGCGGCGGGCGGCAACCTTGCGCCCCAACGAGCGGATCATCTCTGCGTTCGTGCCGCACAGGGCGGCCGCCTTCTCCGGCGTGTAGTCGACGAGTTGGTCCTTGAGGAGCTGGAAAGCCGGCGCCACCTCCACGGTGCTGCCGTCGGCCAGCTTCGCCTCGAAGCGGCCCTCCAGCGCGGGTTCGATTTCGCCGAGATC
>SDBS01003994.1_pt1 | contig 14471 bp, 13 predicted proteins | sample 2277091 | NCBI WGS metagenome assembly SDBS01 (sample SAMN10404972, study PRJNA504765) | marine sediment metagenome | isolation source: marine sediment core GS10_PC15, 163 cmbsf | place: Arctic Ocean: Southern Knipovich Ridge | collected 2010
GGATTCGTAGCAAGGGCTCTTGCAATTCCAATTCTCTGTTTTTGTCCTCCGCTAAATTCATGGGGAAATCGAGAAGCATTTTCTTTTTGCAACCCGACAAGTTTGAGTAATTCTTCAAGCCGCTTTTTCTTTTCAGGGCCTTTGAGAATTTTATGGATCTCTAGAGGTTCTGTAATGATGGCCCCTGCTGTCATTCTTGGATTTAAGGAAGCATAGGGGTCTTGGAAGATCATCCCTGTTTCATGGCGAAAAGCTTTGAGCTCTTTTCCTTTGAAATCGACTATGGACTTTCCTTTATATTCAATACTTCCAGCGGTCGGGGTAGTAAGTCCAAGCAAACACCTGGCAACTGTGGATTTTCCACAACCACTTTCTCCAACGAGACCGAGCGTTTCACCGGGATAAATTTCCAGGGAAATATCGTCAATCGATTTTACAATCTTCCTGTCTTGTGAGAAGTACTTCTTCAGATTTTGGATCTTGATCAGGGGCTGTTTTCCAGCAGGCAACATCATGTCCTTTTTTTAATTCTTGTAATTGAGGGGTTTGCTCTTCGCAGATGGGCATAGAGTACTTACATCTAGGACAAAAGGCACATCCGGATATTTTTTCTGTTAAATTGGGAGGAGATCCATCAATGGGAATGAGAGGGGAATCTTTTGGCATATCGAGACGGGGAATCGATTGCAAAAGTCCTTGAGTATAGGGATGACGTGGCGTGGAAAAAATGTCCTCTACAGAGGCTTTTTCAATAATTTTTCCACAATACATGACAAGAACTCGGTCGCAATAACCGGCTACTACGCTCATATCATGGGTAATCAGGATAAAACTAGTTCCTGTTTTTTCTTTGATCTTGTGCATTAGATCGAGGATTTGTGCTTGAATTGTCACGTCGAGAGCGGTTGTTGGTTCATCAGCAATAATGAGTTTTGGTTTTGCGGCTAGTGCAATGGCGATCATTACTCTTTGTCGCATCCCACCGCTTAGGGTATGGGGATATTCTCCAAAACGAAAAGAAGCATGGGGGATGCCGACAAGTTCTAAGAGTCGCAAGGCATAGTCTTTTGCTTCAGAATGCTTTGTGGATTTGTGATGGAGAAGATATCCTTCAATGATTTGGTCTCCGATCTTCATAGTTGGATTGAGCGAGGTGATCGGATCTTGAAAAATCATTCCGATATCTTTACCCCGGACTTTCTGCATCTGCGATTCGGTATATTTTAAAAGATTGGATCCTTGAAAAAAAACTTCCCCTGAGATGAGCGTTGAATGCGGTGGCAGAAGTTTTACGAGGGCTTTTGCAGCAGCGCTTTTTCCGCATCCTGATTCTCCAACAATTCCGAGAATTTCGTGGGGATAGACAGAAAAAGAAATTCCTCGTACGGCCTCTAAAAGCTGTTTTTGTATTTTGAAAGTGACATGAAGATCGCGAACATCCAGTAAGGGTTCTGAAGGTTTTGTCATATTCTCAACCTCGGATCAAATGCATCGCGAAGGCCATCTCCAAGAAGATTGAAGCTGAGCATGGTCAAGCTGATGAAACCCGCTGGAAAGAAGAGGCGCCAAGGATAATAGCGCAGTGCTGGTAATCCATCATTTGCCATTGTTCCCCAGCTGGCAATGGGAGCTTGTACGCCAAGACCAAGGAAACTTAAGAACGCTTCAGCGAAAATTGCGGTTGGAATGGTGAGGGTGAGGGTTACGATGATGGGGCCGATTACATTGGGAATAAGATGTCTTGAAAGGATGCGAAATCTCGAAGCGCCCATTGCCTTTGCTGCTTTGATGAAATCGAGCTGTTTGAGTTGCAAAATTTGTCCTCGGACAATACGGGCCATGCTAATCCATCCTGTAATGGTTAATGCGATGATGATTGTTGTGATCCCTGAGCCAATGACCACCATGAGGAGGATCACTACGAGTAGATAAGGAATCGAATAGAGAATATCGGCGATTCGCATCATCAATTCTTCCACTTTGCCTCCAAGGGAAGCTGCAAGTGAGCCGTAAAGAACCCCAATAATTAGATCGATCAGAGAAGCGGAAATTCCCACAAGCAGGGAGATGCGAGCGCCCCACCATACGCGAGTAAAAAGATCTCGACCCAATTCATCTGTGCCGAACCAAAATTGTAAAGAAGGGGGCTGATTTTTCAAATGCAGGTGTGTCTCATAATAAGTATAGGGAGTGAGAAAAGGTCCTACAATTGCGAAGAAGATGAGAAAAAAAAGGGCATATAGTCCCACCGTTGCCATCCGATTGCTTTTTAATCTTTGCCAACTTTCTTGCCAGTAGTTGTAACTGGGGAGTTCCTGATTTTCTTTGTTGTTAAAAAGACGTGTTAAGGATTCAAGCAGCGTTTTTGTTTTTTTTGTCATGATAGGTTTATATCCGTATTTTTCTCTCTAAGAGCTGAATGCGCGGGTCAATAAAACAATAGAGGACATCAACCAAAAAAACAGAAAGCATCAATATGGCGCTATAAAAGACGGTTGTGCCCATGATCACAGTATAATCTCTATTTGTGATACTCATCACAAACCATTGTCCCAGTCCTGGAATTCCAAAGATTTTTTCCACAGCAAAGCTTCCTGTTAAAATTGCTGTTGTGAGAGGACCTAAATAGGTCACAACTGGAAGGAGGGCATTGCGAAGAGCATGACGCATGACAATTTGATAGGAATTTAAGCCTTTTGATTTTGCTGTTTGAATATAGTCTTGTTGCATGATTTCGACCATATTAGACCGTGTAAGGCGTGCAATAAATGCCATGGGAAGGGCGGCCAAAGCAATGGCAGGCAAAATGGAATGCTCAAAAGAGCCCCATCTAGCGACAGGGAGAAGGTCGAGTTTCATGGCGATGAGATATTGGAGAAAGGTGGCCAAAATAAAGCTCGGCACTGAAATCCCAAGGACTGCTAAAACTATGCTAAAATGGTCTTGCCATTTGAGATGTTTGAGAGCTGCAATGCATCCCAGTCCCACACCAAAGAAAATCGATAGAATGAGGGCTTCGAGGCCGAGTGTTAAGGAAACGGGAAATCCCTCACTGATAATTTCTGTTACTGTTCTCCCCTGATATTTGAAAGAGGGGCCGAGATCCCATGTAACCAGTCCCTTTAAATAGCGAAAATATTGTACATACCAGGGCTGGTCAAGGCCATAGTGATGATACATCGCCTTGAGAATTTCTTCAGGAACGGCCTTTTCTTGGGTGAAAGGGTCTCCAGGGATGATTTTCATCAGTACAAAAGTCAAGCTCGCTACTATAAATAGCGAAAAGAGAAGAATGAAGATTTTTTTTAATAAAAAGCGAATCATTGCAGTTCGAGAAAGGCAAATTTGAAATCAGCTTCGCTGAATTCTGTCAACTCCACCCCTCGGAGGTATCCTTTTTTAATGTATGTTCCTTGGTAATAATAAATAGGTGATACGGGCATTTCAGAAATAAAAATCGCTTCAGCTTGGCGTAAGAGTTTTTCTCTTTCATTTGGATCTATGCACCTCTCTGCAGTCTCTAACAATCGCGTAAATTCTGGATTATTCCATCCTGAAAAGTTATTGCAGCTTTCTGGGTATTTATAGAGATCGAAAAATGTCATTGGATCATTAAATCCAGCAATTCCTCCCATACGGGCTACTTGAAATTGTTTATGTTGGAGTTCATTGAGAAAAACCTTCCAATCCACATTTGCGAGTTTTACCCGAATACCAAATGCTTGAAACCACTGTTCTTGGATAGCCTGAGCAATTTTGTGATGCGCCTCTGAGCTGTTATAGATCAGAGTGATTTTAGGGAGAGTTGCTAAGGTCCAACCCATTTCATCGAGTCCAAGTGCAAAAAATCTTCGTGCTTCCTCTACATCATTGTCCTGAAAATAGGACTTTACATCCCACATCGTTGGGGGAATAAAACTTGTTGCAGGAGTTTGATGAGCTAGGGTGATATTATCGATGATTGCTTTGCGATTGATCGCATAGGCAAAGGCCTTGCGCATGTTGAGACTATTAAAGGGAGGCTCATTCACATTGAAAATATAATAATAGGTTCCAGAAAGCGGATAAGAGATGAGTCGTTTTTTCCCTGCAAGAGCTTGCAATGCATCTGTCGGAAGGTTGGAAAGGGGATATCCTGCCCAATCGAGTTCTCCTGATTCATACATATTGAGCTCAGTATTGGGATCTTCAATGATGCAAAGATCAATTTCATCAAGAGTCACTACATCCTGATCCCAATAAAGTTCATTTTTAGTCAGCTCGATGCAGTTATGGTGCTTCCATTTTTTCAATTTATAGGGCCCGTTCCCGATAAAATAAGGACCACTATTGTCAGCCCATTTAGGGTAGCGCGTAGTGATGTGGGAAGGGACAGCAAGAAAAGAGTGCGATGCAACGAGGTCTAGGAAATAGAGGACTGGATATTCGAGTTGGACATGGAGTGTTTTAGCATCGATGGCTTTGACGCCAATTTCTTCTACAGAGATTTCCCCATTTTTTGCCGCTTTGGCATTTTTGAGAACATATAAATCTTGAGCAAATCCGGAAGGGAAATCGGGATCAAGAATTGTTTTCCAGGTATGTTCAAAATCTTGTGCGGTCACTGGCTTACCATCCCACCAGTTTGCAGAACGCAAATGGAAAGTATAGAGTGTATTGTCTTCGGAAATTTCAACATGATAAGAAATTGCGGGATGGATCGTTCGATTTCTGCCCCGTTTCATCAGCCCTTCAAAACACATGCTAATGATCCCTAAAGAGGAGGTGTCGATTGCTTTGCGAGCATCTAAGGTTGGTGGCTCTGTATGGAGATTGAGCCGGAGGGCTTGTCGATTTTCATCGATTGGGCGGACCTTCTTCTGACATCCCATATTTAGGCATGCAAAAAGACAAAAAAGTAAAAGCAATCGCATGGAGACCTCCAAGTCAGAAGCATAATTGATTTCTTTCTTTTAAGGAACCACCCAAGTTCTCTAATCGCGCGATTAGAGAACTTGGGTGGACCCCTACTGCGTAAATGTAACCGTAGAAAGAGTGCACTTCTCAAGTTTATGAAAATGTTTTTTTAGATTTTGTAATTCTTCAGGAGTATATTCTCCAGAAGAAATCTCCAGAAAACGAAGATTGGGAAATTTTTTTGCCACTTCTTCTACGAATTTTTCTGAAAGTTCATCCATTTTCAATTTTTCTACCTTTTCTAAATAGAAGGGCTCATTGGGAAAAAGATTTATCATAATATCCACAATAGGATCTATCTGTTCATTTGTCGTACATGTAAGACTAGCATAAGCATCTTGCGTGGCGACTTCGGCATTAAAATTTTGAAATTTCCCCAGAATAGTTTCAATAGAATACTTAGGATGCAGCAGGTCCAATTCTTTTACATTTACGCAAAATCGAAGAGCATAAGAAAAAACAAGGGGAATGCAATAATTCTTCCAAAGACCGTACAATTCTTTACTTGGAATATCAAACTTCGGAGCCTTAAACGCGGGATTTTGATGGATCAGGAGATAAAATAGGGGTAAGTGCAATCTGACTAGATCTTCAGCTCTTAGGGTTTCTTGTCTGCGTAAGTATACTTGTATTGCGGGAAGAGTAAGATTTTGAAATGTACGACAAACACTTCTTGTCTTAAAAATTTCATTTTTCCGAACTAGACGAGACAAAATTTCTTCCCACATCTCTTTAGGATAACTTTCGAGAAAAAGAATGTGTGTTTCCTCTAGTTTGGGTTTTTTTGCTATGGGTTGGGACATAGTCACTAATCCCTCTCTTTTTGGTAAAATAGTTTACCTCTGGAAAAGCTTTTGAGAAAAGGAAAATGGTATAACTTGCCATTTGTCTTGTCGTTTCTTACAATCGCCAAAAAAAGGGAGAGAGACGCATGGCTTCATATAGCGATATCCAAAAAATTCTAGGGGATAAAGCAGAATTTTTGCTTGGACATGAATGCAAAACTGTTAGCAAAGATAGACTTCACATTCCAGGTCCTGACTGGATCGACCGGATTTTTTGTGCTTCTGATCGCAATATTCGGGTCTTGCGCAGCTTGCAAACCATTCTTGGTCATGGACGCTTAGCTCATACCGGATATCTCTCTATTTTGCCCGTTGACCAAGGGATTGAGCACACAGCAGGAGCTTCTTTTGCTAAGAATCCCGACTATTTTGATCCTGAAAATATCATTAAACTTGCAATCGAAGGAGGTTGTAATGCTGTTGCAACCACTCTCGGTGTCCTTGGCATGACTGCACGTAAATATGCCCATAAAATTCCGTTTCTTTTGAAGTTCAACCACAATGAACTTCTTCGCTATCCCAATATTCATGATCAAATCCTGTTTGGTTCCATCAAACAAGCCTATGATATGGGTTGTATGGCAGTAGGTGCTACTATCTACTTTGGATCAGCGGAGAGCCGTAGACAAATTGTCGAGGTGAGCAAAGCCTTTGCAATGGCGCATGAGCTGGGAATGGCGACAGTCCTATGGTGTTATTTGCGTAATAAAGACTTCAAAACTGCTGAAAAAGATTATCATGTTGCAGCAGATTTGACTGGTCAGGGAAATCACCTAGGAGCAACGATTCAAGCTGATATTGTGAAGCAAAAGCTTCCAGAAAATAATGGGGGTTTCAAAGCCCTCAATTTCGGGAAAGAAACGGAAAAAATGTATACGGAGCTGTGCTCTGACCATCCGATTGATTTGACCCGCTATCAGGTGATCAATGATTATATGGGACGTGTAGGATTGATCAATTCAGGAGGGGCTTCCGGGGAAAATGATCTGCAACAAGCTATGGAAACGGCTGTGATTAACAAACGGGCCGGGGGGATGGGTCTGATTTCTGGACGCAAGGCATTCCAGAAACCCCTTAAAGAGGGTATTGAGTTGCTTAATGGCATCCAAGATGTCTATTTATGCAATGAAGTGACAGTCGCATAATTCTTTAGGAAAAAGCCTATGAGGGCTTTTTCAAACGCTTTGCTATTGAGCTTCGTAGAGATTGGAATCTCAAGTAGAAAATCGTCAGGGAGATTTTTTGCTTCTTTGAATACTTTTTTCAGAGTTTGTGGTGGAAGCCCTAGAGTGATATCCATATGATGTTTTTTGAGATCAAATTGCCCGCGCACTGTGACTTTCATGGATGTATTGATTTCGATCTGCATCTGCTGAAATGCAATGGTTCCGTTCTCGATTTTTGCAACAATTGGAGAAAAGTGCAATTCAAGATCTTTTTTCTTCTTCTTTTTGATGAAGCGAAATTTTGCTTGTGATTTCATTTCAGCCCCAGTGACCTGGACATTTAGAGGTTTTTCTTTGAAGCGGAGGCAATCGGATAGGCTTGCCAGAACGGCTACTTGATCGGCAAAAAGAGTAATGCCATTCGAGGGATCGATCCATTGTACTTTGTGACAGGTCTGTATACTAAACCAACTGAGGGAAAGTTTTTCGATTTTTACCTCGCCGCCTAGTTGCTTTGCCAAATGGGCTTCAACTTGACGCTTGGCAAAGCCAAAGGAGGCGATTTGGGGAAGAAAAAAGACGACTGTTCCCAAGAATAGGATGATAAAAAGAACTTTACGCATGACTTTTCCACCTTTGATAGCGCAGGATTCCTGCAATGGTTTTTGCATCGGAAATTTGCTGTGAATCGATCATCGCAAGTGCATCATTTAAGGATACTTCCATAACATCAATGGCCTCGTGCAAATCTCCCGGAAGAGGGCTTTCTTCTAAATCTCTTGCAATGAAAAAATGGATATATTCTGTGCAGAATCCCGGAGCTGAATAAATCCCTCCAAAGGGAATTATTTCCTTTGCTCGGTATCCCGTTTCTTCTTGTAACTCTCTCTGAGCGCAAAGGAGTGGATTTTCCCCTTCATCAAGAGTGCCCGCAGGAAGTTCGTAAATGATTTTTTCGATTGCTCTTCTCCACTGTTGGACAAAGATAAAATTGCCCTTTTCATTCACCGGAATAATGGCTACAGCTCCAGGATGTTCGATAATATCCCAATCATGTGGGAGTCCAGCATCAAATTGGAGATGATCGCGCCTTAAGGAAAAGATCTTTCCCTTATAGAGCTCTTTTGTTTGCAAATTTGCCTGATCTTCGAGCTGTTTTTGCTTGAGTGCGTTTCCCAATGCTTAATTTTTCTCCATATCAAGGGTGTAGACTTTGATTTGCTCTTTGCGTCCAGGAAGAGCCATGGATCCCAGATCTTTAAATGCAAATTTGTCTTTTGCTCCAAGATAAGTTGTTTCACTCAAGAGAATGGGCGTTTTGAGGATTTTTGTTGCTTGTTCTAGGCGTGAAGCCACATTGACTGCATCACCAATTGCTGTATATTCCGTACGTCTTTCGGATCCGATATTCCCCACGACCGCATCTCCCGTATGGATCCCAATGCCCATTCGAATGCGGGGTCTATTTTCTTTTTCCCAGCGGTCGGATAGTTTTTCGAGTTCCTTTTGCATTTCAATTGCTGCTCTTACGGCATGCTCCTCTTGATTGACATCATCTAAAGGAGCGCCAAATTCGGCCATAATCCCATCTCCAATGAACTTATCAAGGGTACCAGAGTGCGAGAAAATTACCTCAATCATCACCTCGAAATATTCATTGAGTAGAGTGACCACTTCCTCAGGGGGAAGTTTCTCTGCAAGTTGGGTAAATTGCCGGATATCAGAAAAGAGCAAGGTCACTTTGCGCCGTTCTCCTTCAAGCTTTAGGGGGGCTTCAGACTGGAGAATTTTTTCCATGATATGCATAGAAACATATCGTGCAAAGCTCATTTTGAGCCGCTCTCGTTCCTGCAATCCACGTGCCATTTTATTGATCTCGCGAGAGAGCACACCAAATTCATCATTTGTTTCTAACGTAGAGCGCTTCTGCAGGTTTCCATCTCCAATTTCTTTTACAACGTAGCACAAGTGATCGAGAGAAAGAGTTACGCGCTTAGAGAGAAAATAAGCAATGATAATAGAGAGAATCAAAGAAGCAATTAATCCCCAAATAGCAAACTTGATTAATTGTTGGGTCCGGATGTGTATGTCTTTGGCATTGATATCCACTCCGAGAATAGCTACAAGCGTTCCATTTTCATCTTTTATTGGGGCATAGGCGCTGAGCCAGAGACCAAATTGGTCAGCGACAAAATGTTCGTCCACATAAGAAAGCTCTCGATTTTTAAAAATCTTGTCTTTGTCGCTATCTTTATAAAGTGACCCTGGGGGATCAGGGTTGATATCTGACTCCACACCATATAGGAGCTCATTTTTATTTTGTGGGTCTACATAGAGCGTATAAACATCGGAGACATAAACATCATTTCTGCGATTGGCGGCCGCAATTCTTCGAAGTTCCTTTTGCAGAACAAGATATGCGGGAACATTTATAGAAGTTAAACCATTTCCTTGTAGCACCATCTCGGGATTGAGTTGCGCTGCACCTGTAGATGCAATCGAAAGTGAACGGCTTTGAAGCATCTTAAAAATGAGTTTTTCAGTTTCCACGGAGAAAATGACAATCCCTAAGACGATGCTTGCAAAGGCGACAGCAACTAGGGAGATATAGAGTTTGGTTCGATATTTCATATTGAGTTCAAAATAGTTCCCTATAGAGTTTTATTCAACAGTGACCGATTTAGCGAGATTGCGAGGTTGATCAATGTCTGTCCCGTGCTCTTTTGCTATATAGTAAGCTAAAAGCTGCGATGCGACGGAATATGGGATTGAGGCGAGGGAATCAGAAACAGAGGGGAGCAAAAGGAAGTCGTCGGCTATTTTTGCAATTTCGGGTGCATTAAGAGGAATGAAAGCCAAGATCCGTCCACCGCGTGCTTTTACCTCCATGAGGTTGCTAAGCATTTTGTCATATGTCAGAGCATTTCCGCACATTCCAATAATGAGACAGCTTGGATCAATGAGGGCAATGGGACCATGTTTCAATTCTCCAGCAGGATAGGCAAATGCATTCCGGTAGCTAATTTCTTTGAGTTTGAGCGCAGCTTCAAGACTCGTAGGGAACATGTACTGTCTGCCAATAAAGAAAAAATTCGAGAGCCTGGCATATTTTTGTGCTAAATGAATCAAAGTCTCTTCTTGATTGAGAACTGCTTCCACAATTTTGGGAAGATGAATAATTTCTTTTAAAAATTCCTCACCTTGTTTTTGATCGATCGGACCCAATCTGCCCATTTTTAAAGCGAGGAGAGCTAAAACTGCCAGCTGACAATTGTAAGCTTTTGTGGAGCAAACACTGATTTCTGGTCCTGCACGCAGAGAAATGCTAAAATCCGCTGTGCGCATCAAAGTCGATCCAGGAACATTACAGATAACCAAAATCTTTGCTCCACTTTCTTTAGCCTTACGGGCAGCGGCAATCGTATCTAACGTTTCACCTGACTGGGATAAAGCAATCACAAGGGTTTTTGCATCAATTTGGGTTTGTTTATACCGATATTCCGATGCAATTTCTGCTTGCGCGGGAAGTTTGGCATAGGCTTCAAACTGCAGTGCTGCAATGCAGCCTGCATGCCAAGAAGTGCCGCAACCCAGCAGGATTATTTTTGTAAATTCTCCCTTTTTGGGGTGAAAATCCTCGAAGTCAGCATCCCCTTTATCCAGCACAAATCGATTGTGGATACTACTTTGGATTGCTTTTGGTTGCTCAAAAATTTCTTTCAACATGAAATGAGCATAATCCCCTTTATCGATATTGATCTCTGGGAAATCGATTTGCTCAGGGACAACTTCCACCTTGCGTGCCTCCTGATCAAAAATTTGAATGGAATCGCGAGAGACGACACCTATTTCGTGATTTTTTAGATAAAAAAGATCGAGATCCTTTTCCTGAAAAGCATAAGGGTCTGAAGAGATATAGGCTTCTTGCTTAGAGAGGCCTACGATGAGAGGATTTTCAAGGCGAGTGACAATAATTTGATTGGGATGCTTTTTATGTATGATTGCCAAAGCCCAAAAACCTTTCATCAAGGAGCATGCACCTCGCACGGCATTTGCGAGATCTCCTTCATAGGAGTGCGCAATTAATTGAGCAATCACTTCTGTATCAGTATCGGACTCAAAGACAATCCCTTTTTTTTCTAGCATTGTCCGAAGTTCTTGGTGATTTTCCAGGATCCCATTGTGAACAAGAGCAAGATTTTTCATTTGATCCGCATGAGGATGGGCATTGCGGATATTTGCTATGCCATGGGTAGCCCATCGAGTATGTCCGATCGTTGCAGTGAAAGGAAGAGAGCGATCTGCTAGGGTTTTTTCCAGAGCTGAAAGTTTCCCCTTTTTCTTAAAATAGAGCATTTCGCCTTCTAGAATACCTGCGATACCAGCTGAATCATATCCTCGATATTCGAGAAATTTCAGTCCGCTTAAGCATTTCTTTATTGAATCAGTTTTGCCGATATGTCCAAAAATTCCGCACATAAGACCCATTCTATCAAAATATCAAGTTTTTTGGCAGACAAGAGTCAAAAAGAGAGGAAATTCATGCCTGGCCCGATTTTCCATCCGGGCTTTGCCCCCCATACTTTTCTTGTCTGAGATCCATTCTTCTATTTGGAAAATTGCAAATCCGGTTTCTTTGAGCATTTGGCTATACTTTGAAAGACTATAGTGGAAAGATAAGGTCTGCCCCTTCTTCTTTCCTGGATGCGTTTGGATGGGAATTTTTTGAGGGGAGAGGTAACTGTCCATTCGGCGATACTGCAATTTTTTTTTTTCATCGATTCCCCAATGAGATTGGCGAGGAATCCGAAAGCAAGGATGATTGAGAACGAGAAATAACACCCCACCATCTGCAAGATGGTAGTAAGCATTTTTTAAAAGCGACATAGGATCTTCGATATTCTGCAAAGCCAATAGCACTGCTGCATGAGAAAATTCTCCTTTGGAAAAAGGGAGTTTTTTTGTCACATCATGAGACAAAAAAGTATGGAGCGGATTTTTTGTGCGAACCTTTGCAGCGCGAATCAGGGTTTTTGAGAGATCGACTCCCATGTATTTGATATTTTTGGGAAGAGCTCGAGCGAGAATTCCCTGGCCACAGGCCAGATCCAGGATTTTTGCCCCTTTTTTGAGCTGCATCAATTCCAAGAGCTTGGGAAGAATCACATGCTCGTGATAATAATGCCCCTGCTGCCCCACCACTTCATCATACCAACTAGCAGAAGATTCCCATGAAGTTTTTATTTGTTTTGTCATCGAGGATCTACTATATAACAAGACAGTAAATAGCATGAGTAAAAAAGAGCTTCACCGCCGAGTAGGCGATTTTATTTCCCCTGTTCATACGAATATCAAGGTCAATCAGACCGTAGAGGAAGCCATTGCCTATATCCGGCAGCATCCAACCCGTGAGAAAATTTTTTACTTTTATGTCATTGATAGTGACATGCATCTCAAGGGAGTTGTCTCTACAAGACGTCTTCTTCTAAGTCCTTTGGACAAAAAAATTCATGAAATTTTAGAAGAACATGTCATTTCCATCTCAGCCAATCACACATTGCGAGAAGCCATGGAGATTTTAACATCCCATCGTCTTCTTGCAGTCCCCGTTGTCGATGAGGAAAACCGGCTACTTGGGATTATAGATGTCCAACTCTATCTTGAAGAAGCAGTGGATGTAGCAAAAACTCGTCATAGTACTACCGATCTCTTTCAGGTTCTCGGTCTTAAACTTGAAGAAGGAAAAGTCGCTTCTACCTGGTTGACTTATCGGACACGGATGCCTTGGATTTTTTGCAATATGATTGGCGGAATTGGCTGTGCCATTATTTCTCGAATTTTTGAGGGAGTCCTCATTCAAGTAATTCTTCTTGCCATGTTCATTCCTCTTGTACTCTCTTTAAGCGAGTCCATATCCATGCAATCGATGACTTATAGCTTGCAGATATTGAGTCGTCCTAAAATTTCAAGAAGGCGTATTCTTTACAGAATTCTTTCTGAATGGAGAATGGTTTTCTTCCTCGGTTTGACATGTGGAATCATTGTCGGGGGGCTTTCTCTTCTCTGGGGCGATGGAATCCACCCAGCTATTGCCATTGCTTCCGGGATTATTCTTTCCGTGACGATTACCGGAACTGTTGCGGCCGCAATTCCCCTTATTCTTCACGCGCGCAAACTCGATCCCAAGGTAGCAGCAGGGCCAGTCGTCCTCATGTTTGCCGACGTGATCACCACCATTATTTACCTCGGCCTCTCAAGCTGGTGGCTTCTTCTTTAGGATGTAAAGAATGGAGAATCAATGAGCACAGTGAATCCTCCAGATCAATCTTCTTCTCCTGAAATTCCTCAGAAAAAGGAATCTTCAACGCAGATCATTGAAGTTTTACAAAATTTTGCAGAAAAGCTCAGGGACAATAGATCATTTTCTGGGATTTTGGCTATTCAAATTGGAAATAAAACGATTGTCCATCAGGCCTACTGTCCTGTTGGAGCAAAATTTGAAAAGGATCAAATTTTTAACTGTTTTTCAGTGGGAAAGTTATTTACAGCCGTTGGAATAATGCAACTGGTAGAACAAGGTTTGTTAAAATTAGAAGAGCCAATTAGTAAATATCTTTCTAAAGAGGAACTTGATTTGTCATCAAAACCTCCTTATAAAGAACTTAAACCTTCTAAAGAAGATTTAGAGAAATTGAAAGATTCTATAGAAAAAATAACGATTCGGAAATTATTAACACATCGCTCTGGGCTAATTCAGATTAAAAATGAACCTCGGGAAAAATTTTTTGAAGAAATACCACCAGATATAAAAAAACCTTATTCTAATTATGGATATCAACTTTTGGCCCGCATCATTGGAAAGAATACCAAGAGCAGCCAAGCAAATGCTTCTAATTGGTCCCAAAGATTTCTTGATCATCTACAAAATGAAGTTTTTTTCAAAAGCGATATGAATATTGCCCCTTCATCAACCCACGTACCACAAGGCTATGAGTTTAAAGATGGGAGACATGAACCTGTAGACAGTTCTCCTGAACCTTATCCTCATGGGAATGGGTGTTGGAAGATGCAGACCAAGGATCTGTTGGCTTTTGGTAAAGCCTTAAGAGAAAATGCACACATTAGGAGTGATACATTCAATAGTATGTTAAATGAAGGGCTTTGCTTTTGGATAGATCGTGATAGTTCGAACAACATAATTGGTTATGGGCATCCCGGAGGTGTTCGAGGTGGAAGTGCTTTTTTTCAGACTTTCATGGCAAAAGGGCAAGAGCCAATCACTGCAGTAGTCTTATCCAATTCTTCAACAGGAACAAATATTAAGCTAGAATTAGAAGGAATATTAAAAGAAAATCGATTTTGGTAAAGAACTTTTTTGATTTATTTGACTTTCCAGCTAGGTTTTTTGAAGAGAAGGATGATAAAAGGGGCAGTGCATCCCAAAACGGTGCTGACAATCAAAAAGCCCGTATAAAAGGCCTTGTTGCCCACGTTGATTTGTTCT
>SDBS01003995.1_pt1 | contig 14471 bp, 18 predicted proteins | sample 2277091 | NCBI WGS metagenome assembly SDBS01 (sample SAMN10404972, study PRJNA504765) | marine sediment metagenome | isolation source: marine sediment core GS10_PC15, 163 cmbsf | place: Arctic Ocean: Southern Knipovich Ridge | collected 2010
GCCGGTCTTCACATCGAGCGCGATCATGCTGGTTCCAAACAGATTGTCCCCAAGCCGGTCGCCGCCGTAGTAATCGTTGGTGGGACAGTCGGTGTCGAGGTAAACCAAGCCGAGCTTGGAGTCGCCCGAAATGGGGGTCCAGGTAGAAATGTTGCCGGTGTAGCTCCAGGAATCGCCTTCCCAGGTGTCGTGGCCGTACTCGCCAGGCTGTGGCACCACGTTGAAACGCCAGAGCATCTCCCCCGTCTTGGCGTCGTAGCCGCGGATATTTCCAGGGATGTTCTCTTTCCTTTCGGGATAATACCCTTGCTGATGCGAGTTGTTGACGATAACCACTCCGTTGATCACGATGGGCGGCGCAGATGACGTGATGTAGAAACCGCCTTCTTGCCACATCCCGGTGTCCGGATGGACCGGGTAGTCGGCCAGCCCGAGCTGGCAATCCACGATGCCGTTCATTCCGAAGTGCGGGATCGGGATGCCCGTGTCAGGGTCGAGCGCCACCAGATAGAACCCAGTGGTGAGCACGTAAATAACGCCTCGGCCATCCACCTCGGCATAGGCAACACCCTTGCCGTAGTTCTGCCGCGAGGAGCGCGCCCACCTCGGGTTTTCCTTCATCCGCCACATCCACAACGTCTCGCCGGTTGCCGGATCGATGGACACCACCGTGCGTCGCTTGCCGGCTACCGTGTAGAGCTTGCCCTTCACGTAAAGGGGAGTGGCCCGGTAGATGGTGTCAGGCGTGGGTCCATAATTCGCCGATTTCCAGCGCCAGGCGATCTCGAGATCACCGAAGTTCTCGGCGTTGATTTGATCCAGCGGCGAATAGCGGGTGCTCGCCTCGTCACCACCCCAGTAACGCCACTCTCCATTCTCTGTTCCCTCGTGCTGGGCCATCGCCGGCGCTGCAAATACCAACACGGCAAGCGCCACCCAGATGGCGGGAACCAGGCTCCACTGTGTACTTTGTGCTCTTCTCATCATCTTCTTTTTCTCCCTCCGTCACTGGGGGCCGACCCCCTTGGATTCCGAGTCTTCACTCGTTTGCACTGAATGGCCCTTCAATCAAAATCTCTTTGACATTCTCATCCTCCATCTTGGTCTCACCCGCGGGCAGACCGTTGAACTTGAAGAGGAACGCGACGACGTCAACGAACTGTTGCGGCTTGAGTCCGCCGGGGCTTTCCAAAGGCATGGTCTCGGCGATAGCCTCAATAAAGGCGAAGGCTGTCTGACCGGCCCAACCGTCAATATAGCCACCGGTGAACTCCGCCGGATCGTGGCATTCCCCGCAATCCTTGTCGTATACTTTCTCGCCGCGCAGAGCTTGTTTTTCTGTATAGACGCCTGTTTGCGTCGATCGGGTTTCTTGGCCCACCGCCAGGGCCATTGCGATCGCGACGAAGGCAATCAGGTAGGTCAAGGTAGCGGAGTGTTTCCTCATATTTCAGCTCCAACTTGTTGGGAATTGTTTAATTTTCGAGCTCAGAAGGCAGGCCGGCCGGGCATCCCGAGAAAAGTGGAAGGCGAGAGAATCGTCTCGAGGGCTGGATGGGGAGAGCCGGAACATGTGCTTTATCATCTGCGTCATAGGTCGCGACCACCTGGTCGTGCCCCCATACGAACCACAGCCCACGGTTTATATCACAAGATGTAGTATCGGGTCCAATGGAGCAACCCCGATGGCCCGGACGCCCGGACGCGGCAGGTCTATCGCTGCTTCGCTGAATAGTGTTAGAGTTCCCCAACACCCGGCGTTGGTCAGAAGGTAAAAAATGAGTAAAAACGGGGTGTCTCGGCGGCAGGCCAAAATGGAATTTCCTATTGTTTCTAATTATTTCTATTATTTTCTTCGAGGTCAATCACGGTTTGAAAACTGTCTTTGCGGGGCTGAGTTGGCAGGGAAAATATTTTGGGCTTTTTTCGATATCAATTTGTCACTTGAATCGCCTTTGCAGAAGGGGGTGAGATTATGTCAGTCAAAAAAGTCGCATCTTTGCTGCTTCTGTGTTTCTGGACTTCAGTCCCAGCTCAGGCTCAGGCAGTTGAAGTACCTCCAGCCGGAACCCATCTAAGAACGAAAGAAACGGTAATCGTTCTGGCAATGCATGGTGAGCCACCGGAGGACTTTCCAAAGGATGAGTTTGGTGAGTTCTTCAGACTGCACGCTCAGGTCGAAATGGGCAGGCTGCAAGATCCACAACGCCGCGAGCGGTACGCTGAGCTGGATGCCCGAATTCGCAATTGGCCGCGGACAGCAGAAAATGATCCCTTTTACGCCGGGTCACAGGCGATGGCTGATCAGCTAAGGAAGGCCACAGGGAAGGAAGTTATAGTCGGATTTAACGAGTTCTGTGGTCCAAGTATCGACGAGGCATTGGAGCAAGCTGTTGCACGCAAGGTAGCAAAGGTCATCATCATTACGCCAATGATGACACCTGGGGGCGGACATTCCGAAATAGAGATTCCTGCTCTCGCTAAGCGGGCACGGGAACGGCATCCAGATATTTCAATTGTGTACGCATGGCCGTTTAATCTTTCCAAGGTAGCACAATTTCTGGCTGAACAAATAGATCGAATAAGTGAGGAGACGAATTAGGTCGGGACAAAAACCAGCAGGTGAAATATCACCGCCATGCGGAAAGTGTGCCAATCTTAGTGTCCCCTCCGGGGAAGGGAAGACAAACATACGTTGGTCAGCGGGGGGCCCTACCACTGGGTTCGGCACCCTCGCTATTCTGTGGGTACTGCTTTTGAGATCGCCTTCAGCTTAGTGTCTTCCAATTCGTTTGTCCCCCTTATGAGTGTGCTCAGCATGGCTGTCATTGTTGGACGGACGCGAATCGAAGAAGAGAAATTAATCGAAGCGTTTGGCGAGAGGTATCTTTCGTATATGAGTAGAACCGGACGATTCATCTCCCGTCCTCACCAGCTTAAATCTCTACGGCTATGGTCACAGAAAGAAGTAACGATTCGCTAAAGGAAAGGAACTGGTAAAGGAAAAAGTGGCCAGTAGAACAACCAGTAAAATCAGAGCGGTCCCCTTCATTCTCTGTGCTGTTTGGCTGTCCACAACAGTGGCGTTTTTCGCCATGGTCACTTCCGATGGAGGAGCGGACATGGAGTTAGAGTTAGGGACTCTCTTGTCGCTCCAAGGTAGTTCGGCAACGCTTTTCGTCCGAGGGACGCTTGGTTTTGGCCTGATCATGCTAGTCCTCTTCATCTGGAGGCGTCGCCCGGGTTTTGTTTTGGCAGTTCTCTGGAGTGTTGGGTGGGCGATCATTCTAGGTAGCGCCGTATTCACTCCCATGGATTGGTCTGAACGCAGCATTATTATTGTCGTGGTTTCATGCTTTGCCGCTTCGGCGTGGCTTGCTCTTGTGAGACTGAAGAAATCTATTCAATAAACTGATGATCACACTGGTCGGAAATCTAAACAGCGGCTCGGCAAAAAATCCAATCGCTCGCGTTTTGAACACAGCACCGGGAAAAGTGTTCGGCATCTTACTGATGTTGCTTCTCTTCAATCTCGGCTACTGGGGATTGCGGGTGTGGGGACACGGGCTATGGGCGGTCTACTTTTCCCTCGCGGCTCTTGTCTGGTGGCGCTATCCGAGGAGGTCTGTTCGAATCCGGATTGCGGTCTTACTGATACTCCAGCTTTGTTTCGAGGGCCTGCCTCGCTGGGTCCCAGTCAGCTACGGAGGCGGTGACGGCGGATACATCTGGATGCTGTTCCTGTACTGGCCCCTGAGCCTGCGCTCAGTTTTCACCGGGCCAGACCGTGCTTGGGAACAAACAGCACTCATTTACACGGTCTGGGCCCTTGCCGGTAGTGCGATTGTCCTTCCGACAATTGCGTATTTTAGGGGCAAGCGCTTCTACTGCACGATGCTGTGCCGTTGGTCGTTGATTGCTGAAACTCTCGGTGAGCCATTTCGATCAAAAGCGCCCAAAGGGGTCTGGGCCAAACGACTTCAGTTGGTCAGCTGGGGGATACTGGGTCTGGTTGTGATTCTGACCATACTTCGTGCAATTGGACTCGATGCACAACTGGGAGCACGAACACTCACTCAGTGGTATCAGTTGATGTTTATCAACTACCTTACCTTTCAAGCCGGCGTCGGCGTGATTCCGTTCCTAGGCGGACGCGCGAAGTGCAGATATAACTGCCCGATGGGGGCTTATCTAGGCTTTTTTCAAAAGCTGGGAAGATTCCGCCTGGGCGCAGACGCTTCAAAGTGTATTCACTGCTCCAAGTGTGACGAAGCTTGTGACATGGGCATCCCTGTGATGGAGTTCGCTGTGCGCGGCGGACTGCTAAATTCGCCGGACTGCACCGGATGCGCACTCTGCACCAGCGTCTGTCCAACCGACGTCCTGAACTTTTCTTATGCTTCCAGAAATCCGGCACTAGAATTGGTGCAGTTACAAGGGACGACGTGAGGCTAAAACAGATAAAAACTCTGATTGACAAAAGCATGGTCTGGCAGATGACCCAGCTGGACCGGATCTACCAGCGCTGGTTTTTCAAAGGTGAGGAATGGCCGGTCGTGTCTGGACAGTTTTATGTGGGTCAAAAAGACAGTCCTGTGGCAGTCTGCACTTTGAGCAGCCTCGATCTCATGCGCAAGATTGGGCGCAGAGACGAGATTGCCATTATCGGGAAAACTTTTACAGAGAATCTCGGGATAGAAAAGATGATTCGCAATATCGTGACGAATCCGTCAATCCGGTTCCTGATTCTGAGCGGTAGAGAATCCCCTCACCGAGTAGGCCAGTCGCTCATCGCCCTAAAGGAGCACGGGGTAGACAGTGGCGGAAGAATCATTGAATCTCTTGGAATATTGCCGGTCATCAAGAATGTCGCGCCGGAGGAAATAGCTGCTTTTCGTAAGCAAATTGAGATCGTCGATCTCACCGGTGAGACGGAGCCGGATACTGTGCTCAAGGCTGTGCAAACGGCAAGGCAGCGTAATCCGGGAAGATTTGAGTCCTTGGAAATCGCGGCCTCCAGTAAGGCCGGCGCACAGGTTGAAAACGTCAGGTGCTGGCACCGCGAAAGCCAAGACTACGAGGCGGATTCGGCTGGGTTCTTTGTGATTCAAGTCAATACAGAAGAAGGGGAAATTGTGGTCGAGCACTACTCGAATGAGCACGAGCTTTTGAGAGTGCTTCATGGGGAAAACTCACTGGCAATCTGTTCCACCATTATTCGCAACGGCTGGGTTACGATTCCCGGTCACGCTGCATATCTGGGCCGTGAACTGGGTAAGGCAGAACTGGCTTTGAAACGCGGCTGGCTGTATGAGCAAAACAAATGGCTGATTGAACTGTGAATCGGTGGCACTTATGAAATTTGAGACCAGTTATCCCGCAATTCGTTTTGTGAGCAGTCTTTCGCAGGGAGCTTGGCAACTGGTTTTTCCTTTGACGCGCCTTCGATGGTTTTCAAAGGTTCGTGGACTTCTGACTTTGGTCCGACCTGGCCGCGTTCTCATGGTTTCCTCTTTGACTTGGGTGAGCGCGTTCGTAGCCAATGTGCCTTGGCCGGAACGGTGGATCATCACCTTTGGAGGGGCCTTCCTGGCGATGGCGGGTTTTGCTTTGGACTTCTATACGGATAGGGAGGCGGACAGAAAGGCGCCGCGACCCTGGCCAATCAATCCCATGTCCACTGGAATGATGGAAGCGAAAGCGGCCGGGAAATGGATCTTATTTTTCGTGGTGTTCGGACTCTCACTTTGTGTGTGGGCCGATCCTTTCACGCTTGTCCCAGCCGCGGTTTTGCTGTTCACCTATTGGGGGCTGGCGGCAGGATTCCTGGATGGACCGGTAGGACGCGCCATCACGCTTGGCCTATTGCAGGCTTTATACGTCCTGCTGGCAGCCGCAGCGACAGGAGGGATTCCCGCATTGATGCTATGGATTGCCGCGGTCTTTTTCACCGCGATGGTTGGGGCCCGAGCTGCAGCAGATATTCGTGATTTACCCACGGATCTGTTGACGGAGACAAGGACTTTACCGAAGGTGATTGGGGTGAAAAGAACCAGCTGGATTATGCCGATAGCTATAACGATTTCGGCACTGATCAGCTTGGGGATATATGTATTCGGCCCCTTTGACCAAGACTATCTAATGTGGACGATCGTCAGTTTTGGACCAGCAGTTGTTCTAGCATGGAGTTTTCCATTCAGGCCTACACCCAATTACGCTTTCATACTCGTTTGGCCGTACTGGGGAATCGGCATCCTCTATATGGTAGCCCTGGTAACCGGCAACTAGTAAAGGAGAAGCAGCCATGAGCTATTTTCAAGAGCGTAGAAGTTTTCTCTGGACCTTAATTGCTTGCTGCACAGGAAAACTGGTCACTGCTCCAGTCTATTCCGCAGCGAGAACCACCTTTCAGGAATCTTCAGAAAACACTCTGAAAGAGAAGCTCTTAGGCTCATGGAAACTACAAAGCTATACCTACACATCCAATAACAGAACGTTTAACTCCCCGGACGAGATGGAGGGTGTAGCTAATTTTACTGAAGACGCTTACGAGGGCGATTTTTCAACTTACATCTCGGCAGTGGGTATAAAGCGCACACGGCACAAATCAGAATCGGGAAGGTTCTCGGTGAATGGCAACAGCATCCGGCTCTTTGCCGAAGAAGCCAGTGAAGAAGGTGAAAAGGGAGAAGAATTTCTCACAGAGGTGGAAATTAGCGGAGCTGTGATGAGCCTGACCTCCAACAACGGCAGCAATAAGGAAGTGTGGCAGAAGGTTTAATCGTGAGACGTTAATGGACCTTGCCTTTTTCACGACCCAGGTTCTCCCCAAGCTCCATTTCGGTATGGCTACCTATCCGGCCGATGTGAAAGACTTCGAAGAGTAATGGTTTCTGGCGTGGGTGGACGACCCCGAGGGGTCCAGGCGGCAGGGGGATTCTGTCCAGGCGGCTAAGCCGCGTGCTTCGCGATCGAGCGGCGGAGGTCGCGCCCCAGAATGGCCGAGGCGCTCAGCAGGCCACCGAACATGGCACCGACGACACCGAGAGTGCAGACATCGGTGCCGGTGAGGTAGAGTCGCTTGACGGGTGTCTGCGGGCGCAACCATCGCTCGCAGAAGTGCTCCGGAGTCGCCGCCAGTCCGTAGATCTCCCCTCGTGGGTGGCCGGTAAAGTGGCGTGTAGAAAGCGGTGTCGAAAGCTCGGCGTAGTCGATCTTGCCTCGCACCTGAGGGCAGTGCGCATGGAGCGGCTCGAGAAGGCGCTCGGTGAGCTCGGTTTTTAGCTCTTCGTAGTCCTTGCCGCGTTTCTTCCAAGCCTCGCCTTCCCATTGCTGGAACCACGAATAGGGCACCAGGGTGACCACCTCGATGGTGGATCGCCCCGGATGGCGTTTTTCGAAATCCGGGTCTTTCGCGGAAGGAAAAGAGATATAGGCAACGGGTAGCGGCGCCTGCCGATCTTTGAAGAAACGCTCCAGGTTTCGATCGTGATCGTGATGGGGATAGATCCAGAGGTTCGTCTTTTCAAGACCGAGCTCCCGGGCAGTGGTGCGAAGTCCGATGTAGAGAGAAACGTGAGCCCCGGAGGGCCGGTGGCGCTCCACCAGTCTATCGAGACCGAGCCGCGAACGGGAATCTACCGGCAGCAGCCGGAGATAAGTGTTCGTTGCTCCCGCGTCGCTGATGACGAGAGGCGCACGAATCTCGTTCCCGTCGGCGAGACGAACGCCCACGGCGCGCTCGCCCTCGATGAGGATCGAGCCGACTTCAGCATTTGTGAATACCGCACCGGCGGCACTCTCGATGACGGCGGTAATGGTGGCCGCGATCCGGGATGATCCGCCCACCGGATAGGCGGCGCCCTCGAGATAATGGCCGGCGATGAGGGCGTGAATGAAGAAGCTGCTTTGCCCGGGAGGAAGCCCATAGTCACCGTACTGTCCGGTGAGAACACCCATCAAGCGCGCATTGCCTGTGAGCTCGGAGAGGACTTGGCGCGTTGTCTTACGAGCCTCCCGGAGCAACGACCACCGCATGGCGCCCCCAATGATGCGGGACAGGGGCTGCGGAATGCTCTTCTCAGCAAAGAAAAGCCCTCCTTTTTGAACGGTTTTGATCACCCGCTCGAGGTAGCGTTCGATGGCCTCCCTCTCCGACGGGAAATACTCCAGCATCCTTTCCTGAAACCGCTGCTTCCCCTTCACCAGCTCGTAGGAATCGTCGCCGATGACGATCTTGTCGTAGATCTCGCCCATATCGGCCCACTGCAACTGATGGCCGGTGACCTCGTCGAAGACCTGCCGTACAGGTGAGCCGCGGTCGGTGACCTGACCGATGTAGTGAACCCCCACGTCCCACTCGTATCCAGGGCGATGAAAGGTATGGGTGAATCCGCCGGCCGTGTAGTGGCGCTCGAGCACCAGGACTCGCTTTCCGCCGTGGCGGGCAAGGAGGGCCGCCACAGTGAGCCCTCCAATGCCCGAACCAATGACGATGGCATCATAATTTCCCACGATGTCGTGTTGTCGATAGGACTTTCCGACCCTCATGATTCCCTCCTGGGCAAGCTCACTTCTCGAGAATGGTGCAGTCGAGCGATTCAACGCGCTTAAAGTCCCCGTCGAAAGTCAGGAGGTGCCCACCACAATCCAGAACCGACGCGGCGATCCAGACATCGTTAATGGGGATCGGTGTACCGGCGCGACGCAGCTGGGCAAAGACCTGACCGTAGCGACGAGCCACAGCCGGCGTTGTCGGCAAGATCGTGACAAAAGGTTCTTCGAGGAATTGGCTGAGTATGATTCGATTTTCTTTCTTACGAGAGCCGAGCTCAAAGCCTGCCTCAAGTTCCCCCAGAACGGTTGCTGAAACGAGGATCAAGCCCGCAGCGGCCACGAAGTCGAGAACGATCTCATGTCCGTGCCGGAAGTGAGAATAAGCGGAGGTGTCCAGGACGAGACGCGCGACGAGCTCAGTGCCAGAGTTCTTCATCTATGACACGTTGCGCAGATAGCGCCTCGTTGAAGTCAGCAAGATCCTCGTCCGTCCAGCTCACGTATCGCTCAAGGCGGGCGCGTCTTTCGCGCACGTCGACGGCACTCTTGAGGATCTCTACAATCATGGCATTGACGCTTTTGCCGCGCTCTTGGCTCAGCTTCGTCAGACGCTTGGCCACCTCATCCGGCAATCCTCGGACGGTGAGCTGCTTAGGCATGCCATCATGATATCATAATACAGCAGGCACGACATCACACAACTACGTCCGGGCGGAGTTGCCCTCGTCAGAGGCTCCAACCTCGGATCCGCTCGGGCTTCCCGGCACCTCACCATCCGGCAAGAACCGTCTCCCATAACCGGTCGCGATCGCCAAAACCACCGCGAGCAAAAGCAACCACGAGTGGTAGTTGTTCAAGCCGACGATGAAAGGGGACAATCGCGGCATATCGAACTCGGCTCCGGAAGCGGTCATGCTCGCCGCGAGGATGACGGGAATACAGTAAGGCAGGTTGAACGGGTAGCTGCAGACCGTCACCGCGAGCAGGTTGGCTCGCCGGTACGGAGGGATGGCGTACCTCCCACCCCCATCCCTCGTAAACCCGGCCACGGTCAGAATGGACACCACGCTGTGAGTTGTAAGCAGAACCGCCCCGGTCACCGTCCCGAAGATCCACCACTCGCCTCCCCGGGCGGTGCGGGTTCTCGCCCGGGCAAAATCTACCAGGCGGTTCAAGGTACCGGTGGCCTCGAGGCAAGCCACCAAACCCATCAGGAAGAGCGTGAAAATGGACGCGCCAATGCCCCGCTCCATTCCTTCGAGGATGATACCTTTGGCCCGGAAGCTCTCGGTGTCGATTTGAAGAAGATCACCCCAGGTGAGAAGGCCCAGCGCCAAGCCCAAGCCCACCGAGACCAGGATCCCCAACAGTAAACCTTCCATTAAATGACGTCGCGCCAGAAGAAGGCCGATGACGAGCACCGGTGCAACCAGCATGGGTAGGCCGGCCGGCGAGGCCTCTACAAAAACCTGGCCGGAAGAAACTACCTGGCTCGAACCTCCAAACACCGCGTAGACCGCGGCGGCAAGCGCACCGGCCGGTAGCGCATACTTGAGACGACTCCTTACGGTGCCACCAATGTCCGCACCTTGAGGCAGGGCCGAGGCAATGGTGGTATCGGAGATCGGAGAGATATTGTCGCCAAAGGTTGCGCCGGCAAGAATGGCTCCCATGAGCATCGCCGGACTGGCGCCCAAAGCTCCTCCCGCCGGGTAGAGCAAAGGGCCACAAATGAGAATCGTACCGAGGCTGGTACCGGTCGATGTGGTCATTGCGCAGCAAATAAGAAACGCGGCGGCGGTGTATCCGCTGCCCGAGACCCCGGCTTGCTGCGCCAACCATATCAGGGCTTCCACGAAGCCCGTGCTCGCCATGACGGTTCCCAGCACCCCCGCCAGAAGCCAGGCCATGATCATGATCATCACGATGGGCTGGCTCATGCCGCGGATGAGGGCTTCCGAATAAGCGGTGCGGTCCTGGGCCAGCAGAAGCCCCAGGATTTGTGCCGCCAGCAACATCGGCCAGAACCCGCGCTCGTCCGGAGCACCGGAAAGCGCCAGCCAAGCCACACCGCAGAGGAAGAGCACAAACGGAGCCAGGGCCCCGGCGAGACCGAAACGGAATCGCAGCGGCGGGGAGACGGTACCGGAGCTAGACTCTTTCGTTGTCATTGGCGCATGCTAATGGAAACTTCCCGGCTGTGCGTTCCCCCCTTTCGAGAAACTACCTTGATGATGGCAGTTGGATTCCGGGAGGTCGTTTGGACCAGCCACTCCACTTTCTTGGCGGAAGAGCTTCCGGGAAGATGTCCCAAATCGACAACTTCCGTTCCTCCGACCCGGTCGGCGCCCTGCAAAGAGATTGTAGCTTTGACGGTCTCGGCTGTTTCCGCCCTCAGAGCTTGTTCGGTTACGTATGTGGGCAGAAAGCCCTGGTTTTCGATCGCGGCAGTGATGCGGAAAAATCCCTCATCGAGCGCGGTAACATCGACGTCGCTAACGCGTACAAGAGGCGACTGCATCATCAAATAAAGATGCCACTTCGTGTGGTTTTCAAGCAGCCGCTCGTAGTCCGGCCCCGGCAAGCACATCACGTTGCTATAGGTGCGGGTGCTGGGGTCATAGACTTTGTTCAGGAACCCTCCGATCTCGATCCTTCCCAATTGAGGATGATCGTACGGCTTCCAACCGACGAATAGCTTGCCCTCCATATTCTCGTCGCTCCAGCGAAGCCGTTCGATCTCCTTTCCGTAAGACGGAAAGATATCGGTAACCCCGGGGTAAATACCCACTTCGAAGATCCAGGAGAAGATCCCCAGGCGATGGTAAACCCAGTCCACGTACACACCCCAAATCGATCCGTGCCAGGTGGCGGGAGACGCCCCGTGAATCTTGAACACTTGAACCTTCGCATTATCGATGAGCGCCACCGCCTTGGCACCGAACCGTTCGTAGATTTTCTGGTCCGTGAATGGCTGTCGCACGACGTCACCGGTAATGGGGTCGGTACGCAGGTTGGAAGGAGGATAAACCGCTACGTTGCCCGACATGTGATAGTTGATGTGTCCGGTCAGATTGGTATGTGCCAGGAAAAAATCGGCCACCGCCTTCGACTCCGGCTCGGATAGCGGGTACGGTCCGGGATGAAAGGACAGCGGAGCCGGATGCCACTGATCGGGGAAGTTCCGGTTGATGTCCAATCCCCCGACCCCGTCTTCGTTGAACTTACCATCGTTGTCGTTGTCGATCCCTTCTGTGTAAACCCTCCACTCCCCTTTCCAGTTCCCCGGGTCCACACCCTGCTCTCTCGAAACCATCAAGCGGGCGTCCTCGGGCGAAGTTTTCAGAGGGCCGGTTTCGTCCCGAATCCGCATTCGGGTAATGTAGCCGTCGCCATCGAGATCTTCGGCAGGGTCCTCATCTACCCGGCCGTCACCATCATCATCGAAAGGCCGTACTACACTGCGAAGGCTGTCCGGTTTAGTAATGGCACGATCGGAGCCGTCGGGATTGAGCTTGGGCATGATATAGAAAGCCCGGCTGTCCACCAGCTCGGTGACGAGTGGATCTTCTCCGTATCGCGTGACCAGGGTATGGATGGTGTTCAAGCAAATCTCACCACCGATCACTTCACCGGCATGCAAATTCCCGTCGATGAAAAACGCAGGTTTTTCCAATCCGTCTCGCGTCGCCCGGTTGGTGATCTCCAAGACCAGGAGATCCTTGCCAAGATAGCTCTTGCCAATTTTGTGCGTCTGGGTGATCTCGGGGTATCGATCCACCACCGCCTCGAGGTAACTCACCACTTCCTGGTAAGTGTGAATGTGATCGAAGCGAATCTCCGGAGCATCGGCTGAAGCAGCCACCGAAACGGAAGCCGCAAGAATCAAAGCCAGCATGTTTCATCTCCCGGGTAATTGAGCGCCCTCATGGTATCAGCATGTCGGTCGTCCTTCTGCTACTTCATGCTATGGTGCGGTGAGGTGGGCCGGAGCCACCGAGAGGCAATCCAGCCGATCCAGAAAGTGGTAACACTACCCACTGCCACGTTCCAGGTCCAGGCCAGCGGAGTCATAACACCGATCAGATACGGAGTCGCCAGGCCGGCAGCCATTCCCACCAGAGTCCCGGCACTCGTTGCCCGACGCGTCAGGATTCCGAGCAAGAAAGCTCCCACGGTAGGGCCCGAGGCGTAAGACAGAACGGCAAGTCCAACCTCGAGAGCCGATGAGGCTCGTTGCGCCACGAGGGCCACCGCCACCTGAGCCACTCCCCAGAAAACGGTGAACGTTCGTCCCAGCCGGATCTGGCGCGCCTCGCTCGCTCCGGGGTTCACGTAGGTAAACAAACATTTGAATCACGTCGGTCCAAATCGTGGCCTTGACTCCACCCTCTTCAGTGTAAAAAATCATGGCCGCCGCCAGAACCACGATGCAGATGGATTCCGGCACACCGACGGCAATGGCAATGACCAGCGCCGCCGCATGCAACCGCACACCATCGGCAAGGGTTCGAGAGACCAGAAACACCGCCGCCGCGGCGCTGCGAACCGAGGGCCCGAATCGTCTCTGGAGCAGTTCGTAGGATGTGAATAGTTCACCACGAAAATAAGCGGGAACGAGAATCGCCGACACAAGGATCCGGCCCAGTAAGAATCCGAGAGCAAGCTGAAGAAAGCCCCAATTCCCGACATAAGCAAAGCCGGGGACGCTGGTGAACGTCAGAGTGCTGGTTTCTGTAGCCACCACGCAAGCGGCAATGGCCCACCAGGGCACACTGCGGTCGGCCAGGAAATAGTCGTTGACCGACTTCCGCCGCCGTCCCAGGTAGGAGCCGAAAGCGGTGATGGCCACCAGGTATCCCAACACCACCGCGAGAGCAGTAATCGACAGATTCATGGATTCAATCCGGCCTTGCCCGACGGCCGCTTTCACGAGCTATTCAGTGTATAACATGACAATCCCCCGTGGATGGGATGAAAATTTCGTCAAGCAAGGAGCAAACTATGAGTTCCGAGGGTTTCCACGTTGCCTTGATCGTTCCCGCTTCCAACACCGTGATGGAATCCGATCTTCATCAACACGCGGGTTCGACCTGCGTGATCACCACCTGGCGCCTCTTCTTAAAAAGCGTAACCCGGGACGCAGAAACACAAATGCTTCGAGATGAACTGCCACGCTCTTTGAGGCTCATCAAGACGACGGCGCCTCGGGCGGTCGTCTTTGGCTGCACTTCGGCAGGATCGCTTGGAGGGTTGGCTCACGACAACAAGATTGCACGAGCCATTGAAAAGCAGTCCAAAGCCCGGGCGATTACCGTGCTAGGGTCCGTGGTTACGCAGTTGAGGATTCTCAAACCGGCCACGGTTGCCGTTTTTACTCCATACCAAGAAGAACTGACTCGCAGCATCACAAAATGCGTCTCTGAAGCCGCCTACAAAGTCCCGATATCCATGGGGATGGAGATTGAGGACAACCTGGAAATTGGCAGGGTCACGCCCGAAGAGATCGCAAGCTTCGTCGAATCCAACATGGAAGGAGTCGATGCCGACTGTGTCTTCCTTTCTTGCACCAACTGGCGAGCCATCGATGCGATCGATCCCTTGAAGCTAAAGTTGGGAGTGCCGGTGATCACGAGCAATCAAGCTGCCATTGAATCGGTACGGGCTTGCGTCCGGGCCGATATCAACAAGGTCCCACGAATTCCTTATGGTGGGTAATGCTATTTTTCATGTTTGGAGTAAGGGAAACGTGCGGTTGCGCGCAAAACGCCCGGATCGGAGGTGAGTGACCCCGGTCAAAATCCCTATCATTCTTCCCGAATGTGAAGCTCACTCTCGAAACGGCGCGCAGGGCTTCGACGTGGACAGCTTGTCCATCCGAAAGGACAGTCAGTATCCAATCGCCGGCTGCAATC